>Ga0172375_10012373_pt1 | contig 10703 bp, 15 predicted proteins | sample LakKiv1m_FD_114537 | JGI IMG/M metagenome (GOLD analysis project Ga0172375, IMG submission 114537) | Freshwater microbial communities from Kabuno Bay, South-Kivu, Congo - kab_092012_11.1m | ecosystem: Environmental > Aquatic > Freshwater > Lake | place: Democratic Republic of the Congo...
AGGAGTTGATTTATACTTGATGTATAATAAAAACACCAGGCAAATGGTGTTTTTATTATCGTTTATTACCCAGTCATTTTTTAAATAATTAAATATGGAAATCAGAAATATTGCCATTATTGCTCACGTTGACCATGGTAAAACAAACTTAACAGATGCTTTGATGCGCCAGACCGGAATGGTCGGCGAGGGAGTAAGCATGGACTCAAACGACCTTGAAAGAGAGCGTGGAATTACCATTTATTCAAAAAACACGTCGGTTTTTTATAAGGGGACTAAAATAAATATTGTTGATACTCCGGGACATGCGGATTTCGGTTCGGAGGTTGAAAGAGTTTTGCGTTCAATTGACAGCGTTCTTTTGGTTGTTGACGCGCAGGAGGGACCGATGCCACAAACTAAATTCGTTTTGAGAAAGTCTTTGGAGCTTGGATTAAAACCGATAGTAGTCATAAACAAGATAGACAAGCCTGCCGCAAGGCCGGAGTGGGTGCATAATGAGGTTCTGGCTCTTTTTATGGACCTTGGGGCAAATAACGAACAATTGGATTTTACAACCGTTTATGCAATAGCAAAAAATGGAATAGCAAAAAAGAATCTGAAAGACGAATCAGAAAATTTATCTCCTCTCTTGGATATTATTATTGAAAAAGTTTTACCGGCTTCTTCTGATGAATTGAATAAAAGGCAATTGAGAGTCCAGCCGTTTAATCTGGGCTATGATAATTTTTTGGGAAGATTGGCGATAGGAAGAATATATGAAGGGGTGATAAAATCAGGCAGCAATGTTTTTATAAAAAAATCTTCCGGCGAGACAAGACAAGGAAAAATAACAAAGATATTTACTTTTCGCGGACTTGCGAAAGAAGAAGTTGAGGAGGCCGTTGCCGGAGACATAATTATGATTGCCGGACTTCCAGATATCTATATCGGGGAGACAATTTGTGTTGATTCATTACAAGAAGCGTTGCCGGCGATAAATATAGATGAGCCGACAATCTCGCTTAATTTTTTAGTCAACAATTCTCCGTTTGCAGGAAGGGAAGGCAGGCAAGTAACAAGCAGACAGATACGGGAAAGACTGGAAAGAGAATTGGAGGTCAATGTAGGTTTGAAAATAGATTTTTCTCCCGGAGATTATTTTAAGGTTTATGGAAGGGGCGAGCTTCATATCGCGATTTTGCTTGAAAACATGAGAAGAGAAGGTTTTGAGCTGCAGGTTTCAAAACCGCAAGTAATTTTTAAAGAAGAGAATGGGATAAAACTTGAACCGTTTGAGGAGATTACGATAGATGTGCCAAGTGAAATGATGGGAGTGATTATAGAAAAACTTTCAAAAAGAAAGGGAGCCATAAAAGATATACATCCAGAGCAAAGTCATACAAGACTTATTTTTGAAATTCCGACAAGAGGTTTTTTGGGATACAGAGGAGAATTTATGGTTGATACCAGGGGGGAGGGAATTATTTGCAGCCAGGTCATCGGATTTCGTCCATATGTCGGAGAAATTGATCACCGGGTTCTTGGCTCTATGGTCTCAATGTCCGATGGAAAGGCTCTCGGTTTTTCTCTTTGGAATTTGCAAGAAAGAGGAGTTTTGTACATCGGAGCGGGAACCGAAGTTTATAACGGTATGGTTATCGGAAATGTTGCCAAGGGAAACGATATGAATGTAAACCCTACAAAAGGAAAACAATTGACAAATATGCGTGCAAGGGGGTCTGACGAAGCAATAATGTTGACTCCGCCAACAGAACTTAATTTGGAAAGGGGATTGGAAATAATGAACGAAGACGAATATCTTGAAGTGACTCCAAAAAGCGTCAGATTAAGAAAACAATTTCTTACAGAACTTGAAAGGAAGAGGGCCGAAAGAGCACAAGCTCAATCTTGACAGAAGACTAGTTTTGTTATTAAAATAAATTATCCTTAAAAACAAAAAATGGAGGTGCAAAATTGGAAAACAATACATTGAAAACAGTGTTTATTGTGCTTGTTGTCCTATTTTTACTTTTTTTAGTTTTCGGATTTACGGTACCGATGAAAGATGTGCCGTATGATGTGCAGGTGCAGTACAACGACACCGAAATCTATCAGGTGCAGGAGCCGTATACGGACACGGAGCAATACACCGTATCGGAGCCATACACGGATACAGAATATTATACGGATTATATTACTATTAGGGTGCCATATCAGGTGAGTGTTCCTTGCCCAAGACCGCCGATGCCAGGTCCGTTACCAAGGCCAATCCCTCCTCCGCCTGGCGGAGTCAGGCCGCCACTTCCGCCTCACCCCGGACCCCAAATGTGTACGATAACGAGATATCAAAATGAGACGCAGGCAATTCAGAAAAGCAGGGAAGTTACGAAATACAGGGACGTCGTAAAAACAAGACCGGTTACGAAATTCAGGACAGTTGACAAAACCAGGTCCGTCATAAAAGTTAAAACAGAGACGAGGTGGAAAAAAGTTCCTTTATTTTTAAATAATTGATGAAATAAAAGCTGGGGTTTTATGAAAAAAATCGTCCCAGCTTTTTCTTTTCTTGTCTTTTTATTAATTAGCTGGTAATATAAAAAATCAAGAACCTTAACAAAAAAATCGGAGGGATAATAAATATGGCAGAAGTTTGTAATCAATGCAGTAAAAAACCGCCTGGAAAGCCGGGAGACATTTCTTTTTTGTATAGAAATCATAAGGTTACCGTTTTTAAAAATGGTAAGATATGCGCGGAGTGCCTGAAAAAAAATTGGATTAAAAACCTGGAAAATTGCGGGAAAGGATTAATCCTTTCATTATACGGGAGGCTAAAAATAAATTGGAAATTTTTTGTTGAAGCCGAGTCGCAAAATCGTAGCGATAGATTGGCCGATATTTTGCTTTCTTTTGGGATTCTTTCTCCGGACCCGAAAGGAAATTGGAAGATACTTTCGGATGCGTTAATTGAACTGAATCCTAAATTTACTACTCATTATCTTTATTTTACGCGCAGAGAAGATGCGATGGATTATGTTCGGGCAAAACATTCAAATACTCTTTATGGTTGGAGGCTTGAATATACAAAGAAAACGATAATAAAAGAAAAAGTTTCCGGTATTCTCAATTGTCGTAAAAAAAGGAGGGAAAATGGCCAGTAAACTTGACCACATTATTATTGCTATTTCAAGGGAAGTTCCAGATGTGTCTTATGGAAAAATCGCGAAAATATCGCTTAAGACCGTAGAGGGTTTATTGCCAAATGAATCTGCCGAAGGATTCCTTAAAGATGTTGTTCTTAACTCCATGCATAAAGAAGACAAAATAGAAGCCTTAAGGATTCTTACTAAAAAATAATTTTTTAATCCCCGTTGCAATAAAGCGACGGGGATTTCTTTTGCTCGGTTGATTAGCCTTTCCGAGTTTTAAAATGGCAGGTATAATAAAACAATGAGATTGGTGCTAAGGTCAAAAATTCACAGGGCAACGGTTACCGAAGCGAATATAAATTATATCGGAAGCATTACTGTTGATGGAAGCTTGGCAAGAAAAGCCGGTTTTTGGCAGGGAGAGAAAGTTCTTGTTGCAAGCGTTGATTCCGGGGAAAGGCTGGAAACGTATATTTCTTTTGGGAAGAATAATTCCGGAGTAGTGTGTATGAATGGAGCATCAGCCCGCTTAATTAAAAAGGGAGAAAAAATTATTATAATGGGCTTTGAATTAACAAATAAAAAAATTGAATCAAAAAACATTCTTGTTGACAAAAAAAACAAGTTTGTAAAATTTCTATGACAAAAAAGACGTACCAAAACTTATTAAAGGCTATTGCCGGAGAATCAATGGCAAGAAACAAGTACACTTATTATGCCGAAATTGCGATGAAGGAAGGCCTTGTGTGGATAGCTCGGGTTTTTGAAGAAACTGCCGATAATGAGAGGGCCCACGCACAGGAGGAGTTGGAAAAACTTAAAGAAAAAGTTGAAATGACAAATACTTATGATATTCATCCATTAGGGACGACTTTAGAAAATTTGAAAAATGCTTCAGCCGGAGAAAAGTACGAGTTTGGCGTAATGTATCCTGATTTTGAAAAAACCGCCAGAGAGGAGGGCGAAGATGAAATCGCCATTTTATTTAAAGAAATCAGCGAGGTTGAGGAAAAACATGCCGAAAGATATGATATTTTGGTTGACCGTTTGGAAAAAGGAAAATTATTCAAGAGCGATACGGAAATTGAATGGAAATGTTTAAATTGCGGCTATATTCATAAGGGAACAAACGCCCCTGAAAAGTGTCCGCTTTGCCAGAAGCCGCAGGGATATTATATGGCTTTAAAGTTGGTGAGATAGAAAAATTCAATTGTTTTGATAACCGGCAACAATAATTGCCGGTTATTTTTTTGACTTGATTTTTTGATGCGATTGTGCGAGTATTTTATAATCAAATAAGGTCTTTAAAAAATCGTATCGGGAGGACAAATGAAGGGCAAAAATAAATGTAAGTGCCAATTTTGGAAGTTTATCGGGTTTTGGGATGGTTTGAGTGGCGGGAAAAGAAAAAGAGTCAGCGGGCCCAAGATTGAGTGTATTGAGTGCGGTAAAAAAATCTTTGAAAAATGGACATACTTTAAAAAGGATGAGCGTTGTCGTATTGGTGCGAATGTTGGAGAGTGCAGGGTTTGCGGGGGAAATATAACAGAGAAAATTATTTTTAAACGCGTTCGGAAAAATTCATACAGAATTTCTGAAAGCGAACTTTGTTGTGAGAAGTGCAAAATAAAGCACCCGTTTCCTCCAAGGGGGTGAAAAAATGAGAGAATTTTTAATCAGGACCAAAACACTTGAATGGGCATATGTATTTTCTATATTTGCAATTACAATTGCCGCCGGTTATTCTTTTGGCGGATGGGTTTGGGCCATATTTATGCCAATATTTGTTTTTGGTCTCACAGCGTTTATCTGGTTTGGGTTAGAGAAATTATTGTTGAGATGATAAAAAAATAAATCCCTTGTTTTCCAAACAAGGGATTTGTGTTGACAAATACGGGCTATATTGATATTGTTTGGTCGTTAAAGTTTTTTGAAAAATAGGAGGATTGAATGTCGGAAGAAAATTCATTTTTTCTTTGGAAAACGATTGAGCGTCCGGGATATCTTGGAAAACATAGAGACGAAAGAATCAAAGAGTGGGACGAAAAGTACGGAAAGGGAAGCTGGAGAATGGTTTGGAAAATAAATAATGTGTTGTTCGGTTTTTTGGGCGTTTGCGCCCTTTATGAAGATGCATATTTTGAATTTTTGAAGAATAATCCGGAAATCGTCAGTCAGCTTATTAATGAAGCGTCAAATGTTTACGATGATGACCCGATAAATGTTTCCTCGGGGTTTGATTACAAAAAACAGCAAACAAAAGGAACCCATATTCAGGACATTGCGATAAGGCGGTGTTTAGTCAGAATGTGTTTGTGGTTCAGGGGCGAAAAATTGATTCGCATACGTCAGGAAAAAGGGGATCATCCGCTAAGCATAACGTTATCTCCCGGCAGAGTTCCCTTTCATAGGCCGGAATTAATTGTGGGTCCGGAAATTAAAGGCTGGTGGTATCCACAGACCGTTGAAAGCTTTTATCAGTCAAACAGAATTTTACAAGTTAAAACGTGAAAAAAATAGGAAAAAGTCAGAGAAAAGTCTGGCTTTTTTTGTTTGTTTTAAGCCGCTATTTTTGATATATTATATAAAGATGGGTAATACTCCAATATGATTTTTATTACGACTCCATTTTCATATGCTTTGATATCGGTGGTATGTTTTATCGCCTTTGTTCGGTCAATCGACGGCAGAAAAACTCTAACAGCAATTTATTTCAACAGAATGTTTTTCTGGATGTTCTTATACGGATTGTATATTTCTATTTTAAGCTTAATGGTTATGATTTCTAAAGGCGGCAATTTATTTTTATTTGGGGCTCCCTTTGGACACTTTTTTATACTGGTTTCAATGTTTTACGGTTTTTTGGTCTTTTTACATTTAGTCGGAATAAAAAAAGGAATAAAAAGTCTTTTTTTGACCCTATATGTTATGCTCGGGTTATCCAGTATAATTTTAAACATCATTTTTCCGTCAATTATTATACAAAAAGATTTCGGATATTTGTTTTTTGATACAAATAAATTAGCTGGAATTCTTTGGTTTATTCCGGTGGTGCTTTCTATTCTGGGACTTGTCTTTGTTTTTTGGCGACAGTCATTTAAACTTGTTGATGTTTCTGCAAGAAAGAAAGCGAGGATTTTAACAGCCGCTTTTCTATTAGTTATCTTTGGAACCCCGTTAAGACTATTTTTGCCGGGAATATTTTTTGCCGTTGTTTCGGAATTATCTTTAGTTTTCGGAATGGCAATAGCCGCCACTCAATTTTTTATCAAAGAAGCGGAAAATTAGTCATTATTTAGTATTAGGTATGGAGGAGATTATTTCAAAAGACGAAGTTAAAAAGCTGATGGAAGCAGAAGGAAAGGTAAGGGGGGTCTCTTTAAAAAATCACAGAGAATTTATTTTGAAAGAAAAGGGACCAGACGGATTGAAAATTTTTGAGGAGGCGATGGTTGATGTGGGATATCCACTAAAACACAAAGATTTGCAAGAGATGAGTTTTTATCCTATTGGGCTTGAGGCTGTTGAGCTGTTGGTAATGAAAAAACTTTTTGATTTTGACGATAAAAAAATTGAGGAAATGGGAGCGTTTGAGGCCAGGCTTTCCCTGGTAATGAAAATTTTTTTCAAGTATTTCGTCTCGGTTAAGTTGTTGGCTCAACAGGCGCCGGAGATGTGGACAAAAAGTTATACCGTCGGAAGCTTCAAGGTTAAAGAGTGGAGCGAAAAAGAAAAATACGCGATAATAACAATTGAAAATTTTGGTCTTCATCCGATTCATTGTGTTCAGATGGGGGGATATATTTCCAGCATTGTTAAAATGGTTGTAAAGGGAAGCGTAAGTTATGAAGAAACAAAGTGTATATACAGAGGAGATGATCATCATGAATTTCTTTTGAAGTGGTAAATTTTATGGAAGAAATTATTTCAAAAAAAGAATTTAGCGAGTTTTTAGAGACGCCAGGACAGGTTAGGGGAAACGGTCTAAAAACAATCGCCGATTTTGTTTTAAAAAAAGAGGGAGAAAACGGTTTTCAAAAGTTGGAAAAAGCGATGGCGGATTTTGAATACTCTATAAAATTAAAGGAAATAAAGCCCCTTAATTTTTATCCGATTGGATATTTAGCCATAGTTTTAATTTTTACAAGCAAAATATTTCATTATGGAAAAAAAGAGATTATGGAAATTGGCGAGTCTGATGTCAGATTCTCACCGTTGCTTAAAATTTTTATTAAGTATTATGGTTCTATTGCCGGCGTCCTAAAAGCCGCTTCACTTATTTTTAAAAAATATTTTACAGTAGGAAGTCTTAAGGTCGTTGAATATAATGAAGTTCAAAAGATTGTTATTCTAAGGGTGGAGAATTTTAAACTTACGCCGATTCACTGTTATTATCTTGCAGGATATTTTCTCGGGGTTGTTAAAATGGTAAAAGCGGTAAACGGAATATGTGAAGAAACAAAATGCATTTATAAAGGAGATGAATTCCATGAATTTGTTGTTCGGTGGTAAGCGATAACAATAAATTAATAAGGTGTTTGTTTGCGGCGAGACGCGGGGTTTCGCCATTTTTATTCACCCGCATATTTAGATTAATGACAAAAGACATAAAAAAACAAAATATTCTTGTCGGCATGTCGGGAGGAATTGATTCAACAATGGCAGTCTTGTTGCTGAAAAAACAAGGATTTAATGTTTTCGGCGCGACTATGAAGATTTTTCCAGATTTCGTCGAGGACTCTTTGTTTCATCGGGGGGATAACTATTTTAAATTTAAGCCATCAAAAGATGGTTGTTACGGGCCGAAAGAAAAACAGGCTGTTCTGGACGCAAAAAAAATGGCAGAAAAAATCGGTATCCCGCACTATGTAATTGATTTAAAAAAAGAATATAAAAAAGAGGTTCTGGATTATTTTAAAAAAGAATATCTAGAGGGAAAAACTCCCAATCCCTGTGTTGTTTGTAATTCCAGAATTAAATTCGGTTATCTGCTTAAATTTGCGCAGGCGTCCGGAATAAATTTTGATAAATTCGCAACAGGCCATTATGCCAGAGTTAGTTTTGATAAAAAAAAGAATAGATATGTCTTGAAAAAGGGGAAGGACGAAACCAAAGACCAGTCTTATTTTCTGTATCGTCTGACTCAAAATCAGTTAAAAAATATTATATTCCCTTTGGGAGAGTATCGCAAATCGGAAATAAAAAAAATGGCAAAAAAAATAGGATATAAAGAAATTGCCGAGAAAAAAGAAAGCCAGAACTTCATAGAATGTGATAATTACGGGACCTTATTTAAAAACAAATTTAAAAAAGGGAATATACTTGATGTAGAAAGAAAGATTTTGGGCAAGCATAATGGCGTAGTTTTTTATACTGTTGGGCAAAGGAAAGGTTTGGATATAGGCGGGCTGAAAGAACCTTTCTACGTAATAAGAATTAATGCGAAAAAAAATGAGATTGTTGTCGGTCCGAAAGGATTATTGTTTGCAAGGAAGATGACTGTTAAGGATTCGGTTTGGAATTTTGACAGTAAGGTCGGACAAAAGATAAGGTGTCAGGTAAAAATCAGGTTTGGGGCGCCATCCGCCGGATGCAGGGTGACTATAAAAAACGGCAATACGGCGGAGGTCAAATTTGCAAAAGAGCAATTTGCAATAGCCCCGGGGCAATCAGCTGTTTTTTATAAAAAAGACGAAGTTTTGGGGGGCGGAATAATTGCAAAATAGGTCAAATATAGTAAGATTTGAAATAGTTTATGCCCAGTAATACAACTTAAATAGTGCGCTTTTATATGTTGAAGGAATTTATAGATAAATATTATAAAGACAGTCATAAGGATAAGGACCAGATTCATTTTTATATAACTGACGCGGGAAAATGTCCGCGGTCAATCTTTTTTAAATTTAAGAAAGTTTCAAAAGAAGAAATAGAGCCAAGAATTTTGAGGCTTTTTGACCATGGAGATTCAATCCACCATCTTATTTTGAAGCCGCTCATAAGTCTTGGGCTGACTGTTTGGGGGGAAATTAAGATTCCGCCGCAACAGATAATTTCGGGAAGAGCAGATGCGGTTTTAAGCATAGAAAATGAGCTTTATGTTTTGGATATAAAGAGTATGAACAGTATGGTTTTTCGGGGATTGGAAAAACCAAAAGAGGAAAATGTTTTTCAGGTCCAGCTTTACCTTCATTTTTTCAACATAAAAAAGGGGATACTTCTTTACGTAAATAAAGACACCCAAGACTTAAAGGAGTTTATTTTTGAATACGATGAAACGGTTGCAAAGACTCTACTTGCAAGTTTTTATGCCTTGAAAGAAAAAATTGATTCAAACATTGTGCCTCAGCGTCTTGATTCTTGGCCGGAAGATTGGCAATGCAGGTATTGCCAATTTAAAGAAGTCTGCGGTTTGGTCGGCGGAGATGAAATTGCCTGGGATGGATTTAAGGACAAAATCCAATCTCTTGAAAAAAGTGATGCCGATAAAAAATAATGACAAAGAAAGTCTTTAATTTTTTTTCTCTTTATTTTCCCCCTGTTTTATGGTGTTTTGTCATCTTTTATTTTTCTTGCCAGCCGAATTTAAAAGTTGTAAGCGGTCCGTGGGATTTTCTTTTAAGAAAGTTTGGGCATATTTTTGAATATTTTTTGCTGACAATTCTTGTCGCAAGGGCAACGGACAAATCAATTTTTAAAATAGGCAAAAGAGGCTTGATTTTTGGAGCGATATCCAGTTTGGTTTTTGCGGCTCTTGACGAATATCATCAGACATTTATTCCCGGCAGGTTTGGTGTAGTCTCGGACGTCGGAATAGACAGCGTCGGCATTGTTCTTGCAGTAGGAATTTTAAAAGCGTTTGATTTTTTGAGAAAAAAATAAATATATGAGAGCTTTAATTACGGCCGGCGGTCATGGTACAAGACTGAGGCCGATTACTCATACAATAAATAAACACCTCATTCCTTTAGTCAATAAGCCGATGATTTTTTATGCATTGGAGAAAATCGCCGAAGCCGGAATAAAAGAAGTTTTTATAAATATCAATCCGAAAGAGAAAGACCTTCCATTGGTTGTTGGCTCGGGTAAAAATTGGGGAGTTAGAATTAAATATCTTGAGCAGACCGGAGGACCAAAGGGCTTGGCGCACATTTTAAAAATCGCAAAACCGTATTTAAAAAACGACTCTTTTGTTTTTTATCTCGGGGATAATATTGTTTTAAGCCCGATAAAAAATTTCGTTGATAAATTTAAAAAAGAAAATAACGACGGATTTTTGACGCTTTCAAAAGTGTCTGACCCACAAAGATTTGGAGTTCCAAAGATAAAAAACGGAAAAATAATCAAAGTTGAAGAAAAGCCTAAAAATCCCGCAAGCGATTTTGCCGTTACCGGAATTTATATCTACAGTCCGAATGTTTTTAGGGCATTAAATTATATAAAGCCCAGCAAAAGAGGGGAGCTGGAGATTTCAGACGTTCACACCTGGCTTATAAAAAATGGATATAACATAGGATATGAAGAGATAACCGGATGGTGGAAAGATACCGGGAAGCCCGAGGATTTAATTGAGGGAAA
>Ga0172375_10012374_pt1 | contig 10703 bp, 13 predicted proteins | sample LakKiv1m_FD_114537 | JGI IMG/M metagenome (GOLD analysis project Ga0172375, IMG submission 114537) | Freshwater microbial communities from Kabuno Bay, South-Kivu, Congo - kab_092012_11.1m | ecosystem: Environmental > Aquatic > Freshwater > Lake | place: Democratic Republic of the Congo...
AGACAAAAAACGCATTAAAGAGGCGATAGAGCGGATACGCAAGGTCCTCTGATGGCCAGTGTCTACATAGGCATCGGATCGAACCTTGGAGACCGTCAGAAAAACATCGAGACCGCCCTGAGCATATTAAGAGCATCGCAGGGCGTTACCGTTAAAAAGGTCTCATCGATCTATGAAACAGCGCCTGTCGGCGGACCTCTGCAGGGGCCGTATTTGAACGGCGTGGCCGAAGTAGAGACATTATGTCCTCCGAGAGATCTGTTAAAGCTCCTGAACTCAATAGAGGCAGCGCTCGGCAGAGTGCGCAAGGAGCCGAACGGTCCGCGCACCATCGATCTGGACATTTTGATCTATGGAGATGTCGAAATGGCGGATAAAGATCTTGTTATACCGCACCCGCGTATGCGCCAGCGGGAATTCGTGCTAAAAGGTCTTTGCGAAATAGCGCCGCACCTTGAAATGTGCAAGAACCGGAAGATATGAAGATCATACGCGATATAGATCAAATGAAGCGTTTTGCGCGAGCGCAGGAACGGGCTGGCAAAACGATCGGGTTCGTTCCGACCATGGGATATTTGCACGACGGGCATGCTTCTTTGTTCGAGGCATCCGGTAAGGAAAATGATATATCGGTCGTAAGCATATTCGTCAATCCTGCTCAGTTCGGCCCGAAAGAGGATTTCAAAAAATATCCGCGTGACCTCGGGCGCGACGAAAAAATACTTAGACAGGCCGGCTGCGACGCGCTGTTTTACCCTTCGAAAGAAGATATATATCCGGAAGGGTACTCGACTTTTGTGACAGTGGAAGGGCTTTCGGACATGCTGTGCGGTAAGACGCGCCCTGGGCATTTTCGCGGTGTAAGCACCATCGTAACAAAACTGTTTGAGATAGTCAGACCTGATAAAGCGTATTTCGGGCAGAAAGATTATCAGCAAGCGTTGATCTTGCGTACGATGGCTAAAGACCTGAACATGGATGTCGATGTTAAAGTAATGCCGATCATCAGAGAGCCTGACGGCCTGGCAATGAGCTCTCGGAATATGTATCTCGATGGGCAGGAGCGCGCGGACGCCAGGGTACTGTCAGAAGGTATAAAAAAAGCGGTCCTGATGTTTAAACAGGGAGAGCGCCGGTCGAGAGAGGTTATTTCAGAGATAAAGAAGATGATCGCGAAGAAAAAGACAGCGCGGGCCGATTATATCAAGATCGTGGATACTGTATCGCTTAAGGACATAGACATGATAAAAGACAAGGCGCTTCTTGCGCTTGCGGTGTACGTAGGCAAGACACGGCTTATCGATAATATCATACTGGGGATGTAACATGCCGGGACATAAATTTAATGATGAGGCTTATAAACGCGACCTCATAAAAAAGATCCAGAAGATCAAAAAAGAGAAGAATGCCGTTATCATAGCTCATAACTACCAGAGGGACGAGGTCCAGATGATAGCTGATTACCACGGCGATTCACTGGCGCTGGCGCAGACTGCGGTCAGGACGGACGCTGACATCATTGTTTTTTGCGGGGTCCATTTTATGGCCGAGAGTGCCGCTATATTGAACCCGAACAAAAAAGTCCTTTTGCCGGTGCTTGAGGCGGGATGTCCGCTGGCTGATATGGTAACAGTGGATAAACTGCGCGAAAAAAAGGCAAAATATAAAGATGCCGCTATAGTCTGCTATGTCAATTCATCCGCGGAGATAAAGGCTGAGAGCGATATATGCTGCACTTCAAGTAACGCTGTTCAGGTTGTAAAAAGCCTAAAAGAAAAACAGGTCATATTTGTGCCTGACAAGAACCTTGGGAATTATGTCCAGAGCAGATTGCCGGAGAAGGAGATAATCCTTTGGGAAGGGTTCTGCCCAACCCACCTTAGGCTTAGCGAACACGATGTAAATGCGGCTAAACAAAAGTATCCTGACGCGGTCTTCCTGGCGCATCCCGAATGCAACCCTGAAGTGCTCGCGCGCGCTGACGGTATAATGAGTACGGCAGGTATATTCACGTATGTCAAAAAATCCGATAAAACAGAATTCATCATCGGGACCGAGATGGGTATGCTATACAGACTGCAGGTAGAGAACCCGGGGAAGAAGTTTTATGTGCCTACACCGCACCTTTTATGCGCTCATATGAAGCTGACTACGCTTGGTTGGGTGCTTCATGCCCTGGAGAACGAGATACACGAGATCAAAGTGGATACTGAAACCAGCAGAAGGGCTCAGCTGGCGCTCAGCCGGATGCTCGAATTGTGCAAAGAAAAGAAAGAACAAGCTCTCGGAGATACATGAGAAAAGCGTATAGGGTCGGTATCGTCGGATGCGGGACGATCGGGACTGAACTGGCAAAAGCCTGCCTGGGCAGATTAAATGGCAGAGTTGTCTTGAACGCGCTGTATGATATAGACAGTGCGCGGTCAGAAAAGCTTTCTTCGTTGTTACATAAGAGGATCGCCGTAGGATCGATAGATGCCCTTATAAAGAGAACAGATCTTGTGATAGAGGCAGCGAACGGAGAGTGCGCTGCCCTTTTGTTGTCTAAGGCCGTCAGTAAGAAAAAAGATATCATGATCATGAGCGTAGGCGGTATTATCGGGCGCGAGAGACTTCTTGACGCCGCGAATGCCAAAAGCGTGCGCGTTTATTTTCCCAGCGGCGCTCTGGCCGGCATTGACGCCTTAAGATCAGCCGGAGCTGCAAGGATCGATTCTGTGCGTCTTACTACGCGAAAACCACCCAGAAGCCTTGAAGGGGCGCCTTATTGTGTATCGCGAAATATTAACCTTAAGGGACTGTCGAAAGAGACCGTGATCTTTGACGGTCCGGCCAGCAGGGCCGTTAAGGCTTTCCCGCAAAATATAAATGTTGCCGCGCTTTTGAGCCTGGCCGGTATCGGCGCAAAAAAGACCAGGGTGCGCATTATCGCGGATCCTAAAGTCACAAAGAATATCCATGAAGTCGAAGTCCGCGGATCGAGCGGCGTTATACGTACCCGGACGGAAAATGACCCGTTCCCGGGAAATCCTAAAACCAGTTTTCTCGCGGCATTGTCGGCGATAGCGACACTGGAAGGCATCGTCGGCACTGTCCGTTATGGTACGTAAATCGAATGCGATACCCGCCGCCATAGGAGGCGGCGGGTAAAAGCTAACTGCGACACCCGCCGCTAAAGGAAGCGGCGGTGTTTCGCTAACTGCGAAAAGGAGGTGATTTAATTGGGTAAAGTAGTATGCAAATGCGGTATAAAGAGGAAAGCAGGCTACCTTTATTTCGTAGGCAAGGATGGTTGCGCTTATGAGACAAAGATGGCCCGCGGCAAGTCCAAAGGCGGTGGCAGAAAGAGAGTCCACGACTGCAAAGTGAAGAAGCAGAAAGGGTATCTCTACTACATCGACGGCAAAGGCAACGTGTGCGAAGCAGCTATGGTCCGTGGCGGGAAAAAGGCAAAGGGTAAGAAGAAATAATGCCGTATGTCAGGGGCGTTCGCAGAGGATATCCTTTCGGCGGTCTAAAACGGCCGCTAAAACGGGTAACTTCTGCGAACGCCGCGACACAAAGCGAATCTTCTCTTGACCTTTTTCAGTATTTTATGTACAATGAACTCAATCTTCGGGGTGAGGTGAAATTCCTCGATCGGCGGTATAGCCCGCGAGTCCTGTCAGCTGTATCACAGGATTGAACACGGTGAAACTCCGGTGCCGACCGTGCCATATGGCACCCTGGCGCAGCACTTAGCGCCGCGGGTATAGTCGGGATGCAAGAAGAGGGACCGAGTTTACTATTATCCCCGGAGAATTATTTTTCCGGGGATAATTTTTTTATCAGCGAGGATAAAATGAAATTCAACTCTATACCTGAGATACTTAAAGACCTTGAGAACGGCCGTATGGTGGTCGTGGTCGATGACCCGTCACGCGAGAATGAAGGGGATCTGATCATGGCAGGGTCGAAGGTCAAGGCTGCGGATATAAATTTTATGGCCAAATACGGGCGAGGCCTCATATGCGTGCCTATGACCCGGGAGCACATAGAACGGCTCGACCTCTATCCCATGGCGCAGGAGTTCGTCGACCCGTTCAGGACAGCATGGGCTATTTCGGTAGACGCCAAACACGGGATCACGACAGGTATATCCGCTGAAGACCGCGCGAGGACCATTTCTTTATTGGCGAACGGGAGATCATCTCCTAAAGACTTTATTAAGCCTGGGCATGTATTTCCCCTTAGGGCACAGGACGGAGGGGTATTGGTCAGGGCTGGGCATACCGAGGCATGCGTGGATTTTTTGAAACTCGCCGGATTGCCGCCTGTAGGCGTCATCTGCGAGATCATGAATGAAGACGGGACCATGGCCCGCACTAACGACCTTTTAAAATTCGCCAAAGAGTTTGGGCTTTGCATCGGCACTATCGAAGATCTTATTAGATACAGAAGAAAAAAAGAGGTCTTGGTCGAAAAGATAGCCGAATCAAGTCTTCCTACGGAATACGGTGAATTCAGGGCTATAACCTTTCGCTCTATAATAGAGCCTGCCAAGGTCCATATCGCGCTCGTAAAAGGCGACCTTAGTAACGGAGAGGCGCTGGTCAGGGTGCACTCTCAATGTCTTACAGGCGACGTTTTCCGTTCCAAACGCTGCGATTGCGGCCAGCAGCTGGACCGGGCGATGCGTATTATTCAGGAAGAAGGAAAAGGTGTTATTCTGTACATGGGCCAGGAAGGGCGTGGCATAGGACTGCTTAACAAAATGAAGGCTTATGAACTTCAGGATAACGGCCTTGATACAGTAGAAGCGAATGAGGCGCTTGGTTTTAAAGCAGACCTGCGCGATTATGGCATCGGCGCGCAGATATTGAGTAACCTGGGTTTACAGCATATACGCCTCTTGACCAATAACCCGCAGAAGCTAGTTGGGCTTGAAGGTTACGGCCTGAAGATCATAGAGCGGGTCCCGATAGAGATCGAACCGAATCCGGTAAACAAAAGGTATTTATCTGTAAAAAAGAAAAAAATGGGGCATGTGTTGAAACACTCTTGAACTAGGAGGATAAGATGAAAGAGATCAAAGCTGACTTACTGGGTAAAGGAAAGCGTTTCGGTATCGTTATATCAAGGTTTAATGAATTCATATCCGCTCAACTGCTCACAGGCGCGCATGATACCCTCATAAGGCACGGAGTTAACGATAATGACATCACCAGCATCTGGGTGCCGGGTTCGTTCGAAATACCGCCGGTAGCTCAAAAGATGGCGCACTCTAAAAAATATGATGCGGTCATATGTTTGGGAACTGTGCTTCGGGGTGAGACGCCTCACTTTGATTATATAGCGAACGAAGCGTCGAAAGGCATAGCGAAGGTGTCCATGGATGAAGGGATACCATGCATATTTGGCATAATAACCGCGGAGTCCCTGGAGCAGGCTATAGACAGAGCAGGCACGAAAAGCGGGAATAAAGGCCGAGACGCGGCTATGACAGCGCTGGAATTAGCTAACCTTTACGAAAAGATCTAATAAGGGAGTTTTATGAGAAGACGTTCAAAGGCCAGGGAATGCGCGCTTAAGGTCCTGTACGCGATGGATATCACAAGAGAGCAGTCTGAAACATGTCTGGACGATTTCTGGAAAAACCAGGAAGTGACCAATGATGAGATAAAGATATTTACATCATATCTTGTCAAGGGCGTGGAGGCTAATAAACCAGATATAAATTCAATGATCACAAAATACGCGACCAACTGGCAGATAGAACGCATGGCGGCGATCGACAGGAATATACTGCGCATGGCGGTATTCGAGCTTGTTTTCGACAAGGAGATACCTGCTAAGGTGACCATTAACGAAGCGGTCGAGATCGCGAAGAAGTTCGGAGATAACGATTCGGGGAAATTCGTGAACGGTATACTTGATAAGATCAATAAGGAAGAATCTAAAAAAAAGGACGAGGAGATCTAGCCGACTCGCGGAAATAATGACTAAAGAACGATATGCAGACCTGCACGTGCACACCTATTACTCGGATTCGACTTTCTCGCCTGAAGAGGTCCTGAAGGCGGCACACGTAAACAATCTGAATGCCATAGCGATAACCGACCATGATACTGTAGACGGCATCTCTCCGTGCGAAAAGCAGGGCGAAAAATACGGTATAGAGATCATCCCCGGCATAGAGCTGACCGTGGACGCGGACGGATATGAAGTGCACATACTCGGTTTTTTTATCGACCGCAGCGCCGGTCATATGATAACGAAGATAAAAGAGATACAAAAGAGCCGGGTCGAACGCATGCACAGGATGATAGAACTTCTGAAAGAGAAAGAGGGCATCGCGGTAGACGCAAAAGAGGTCTTTCAACTTGCCGGGCACGGTACTGTAGGGCGGCTGCACCTGGCTTCAGTCATGCTAAAGTCCAAGCAAATAAAGACGATAAGGGCAGCGTTCGATAAATATATAGGCCATAACAGAGGATGCTATGTGCCGCATCTTAAGTTTTCGCCTAAAGAGGCCATCGACATGGTATTAAAGGCCGGAGGCGTGCCTGTCCTGGCCCATCCGGCTATAATGGCCAGGGATGAGGTCATACCTGAATTTGCTGGGTACGGGTTACGCGGCATAGAGGTTTTTCATACAGACCATAATCATTATAACGAGAAAAGATATCTCGAGATGGCGAAGGAGTATGGCCTTTTGGTGACCGGAGGCTCGGACTGCCACGGAATGGGTAAAGGACGCATACTTTTAGGCAGCGTTATGGTGAAATATGAATTGGTCGAGAAGCTGCGCGCTGAATCGGATCGAATAAAACGATCGCTATGAAAAACGACATATTCTTTATGCGTGATGCGATAAGCCTCGCTGAACGCGCCACAGGCTTTACCAGCCCGAATCCGCTGGTCGGCTGCGTTATTGTTAAGGGCGGCCGTGTGATCGGCAGAGGATACCACAAAAAAGCAGGGACGCCCCATGCCGAAATACACGCATTGCGTTCCGCAGGAAAAAGATCCAAGGGAGCCACGCTCTACGTTACACTCGAACCTTGCGACCATTTTGGAAGGACCCCCCCATGCACAGACGCTGTCATTAAAGCCGGGATAAAGTCAGTCGTTATAGGGATGAAAGATCCCAACCCTGTAAATAACGGACGCGGCATGAGAAGACTTAAGGCTCATGGCATAAGCATCAGGCTGGGTGTGCTGGCAAAAGAATGCGCCTCCATCAATAGGCCCTATCTAAAGTGGATCACAAGCGGTTTGCCGTATGTGACCATCAAGATCGCCGAATCACTCGACGGAAAGATCGCTACTTCCACCGGAGAGAGCCGGTGGATCTCAAGCGGAACGTCGCGCGAATACGTGCAGAAAATGCGCGCCGGCGCGGATGCGGTGATGACAGGGATAAACACTGTCTTAAAGGATGACCCTCTTCTTATCCCGCGCGGTGACTTTAAGAAATATCCGGTCAGAATAGTCGTCGACAGCGCTCTTAAGATCCCGGTGGGATCGAAACTGGTAAAGAACGTTGATAAGGCGCCTCTCTGGATCGCGGCATCCAAAGGAGCGTCTGCCAAGCGGAAACTGGCTCTCCAAGATCGAGGGGTCAAAGTCATAGGGCTGGGTGCAAAAAAAGGCCGTGTTGATCTTAAGGAATTATTGAGCTTTCTAGGAAAAAATATGCTGACAAGCATTCTTGTCGAGGGAGGGGCTGAATTGGCAGGCAGCCTTTTTGACGGGCATCTGGCGGATGAGGCGGTCTTTTTCATAGCGCCTAAGATAATCGGCGGACGCGGCGCAGTGACATCTGTCCGCGGTGAAGGTGTCAGACACATAGACGGCGCGTACCGGATAAAAGATATGACTACGAGGCTTTCCGGCGGCGATATAGTCGCCGAAGGCAGGGTGGAATATAAAAAATGAGGTATATATGTTCACAGGAATAATTGAAGAGATCGGGACCGTTAAAAAAAGCGTGGGTTCGCCGCTGGGGACCATGTCGATAGAGACGCAGGGAGTGATATCCGATGTAAAGATAGGGGACAGTATAGCCGTAAACGGTGTATGTCTCACGGTCACTAAAGTAGGGGCGAATAAAAGCCCCTCACTCCAAATGTCATTCGATGTCCGGGGTGAGACACTTTCCCTGTCCAACCTGAAAGACCTTAAGCCGGGCGATAAGGTGAATCTCGAGAGCTCGTTGAAGGCAGGAGGGCTCATAAGCGGTCATTTTGTATATGGGCATATAGACGGCACCCGCCCTGTCATCGATAAGGGCAGAGATCATATAGATATAGGTATTGAAAAAGATGATGAAAAGTATGTTGTGCATAAAGGCTCGGTCGCTGTCGACGGCATCAGCCTTACGATAGCAAAGGCGCACAGGGAGAGTATCCGCATATTTCTTATACCTCATACCCTTAATAATACGACCTTGCTTGATAAGAAGAAGGGCGACATGGTGAACATAGAGTTCGACATGATCTCGAAATATGTTCATAAACAACATGGAGTGGCAAAGGGCGTGACCGGATCTTCTCTGAGAGACGCGGGGTTTGATAAGACCGGCACGGACTAAAGTTATGAAGTTCCCATGGACGGACAGGCTGAATTCTTTAAATTTATCTTTCGTTGTCGGTGTGATATGTCTGTCCGTATTCTGCGTTACCGTTTTCCAGCTTTATAAAGCGCACGAAGGCTATTTTTATGACTGTGCCCACCTTAGCGGGGATACTCCTGATTATCAGACTATCGCGGTGAATTTAGGCAACGGTTACGGTTATGCCGCCGGTTTTGCTCCAGGAACTACTGCTGCCGATTACAAATTCGCGATATATCCGCATGAGAGGAAATCCAAAAATGTTATTGAGATCATGGATCTTTATAATAAAGGTCTCGAGTACGATTTTACCAGGTGCCCGGGATATCCTGTATTTCTTTGCCTTGTTTATAAATTGTTCGGCATTCATCCGAATATAGCGCAGTATTTGCAGGTAGCTATGATAGGTTTCGCGATATCTTTATTGCCGTGGTTCGGATGGCGCTATTGGGGGAAAATAGGGATATTGAGCGGTATACTGGCGTCATACCTGGCAAATAATTACCTGTGTTTTGAGCCTAACAGGATCCTGTCTGAGAGCCTTATCGATCTCGTACTGGCGATGTGGGCAGTGGTGTTCGTTATTTGGGATAAGAGGCCTACGCACTTTATGACAGCCATTATAGGTCTAGTGACTGGGATCATCCTGGCGGTGAAGGGCTCGAATAATTTGATCCTGGTATTCTTTCTCGCGCTTATGTTCATTCGTATGCGCGCGAGTAAGAATTTTTTTACTCATGCCGGCATTTATATGGTTACGTCTGTCATGCTTTTGCTGCCTTGGGGGTTGTATACCTTAAAGACTTCAGGACACTTTTATCTTTCGTCCAGCCAGTTCGAGGAAGTGCTTTTTTACGGGAATAATGAGTTGGCCCTGTCTACCGGTGCGTTCAGCGCGTGGGAGGGAGAGCCCGGCACTACATATTATCAGCTTAAGGATTCTTCGTTGTCGACGATAGAAAAGTATTTTTGTTTTTTGTCCAGGAACAAGGACCGGATACCTGAACTATTAGCCATGAAATTCGACGCGGCTTTTAAACCGCCTTATAACTTTATAGCTATGTCTATGTTAGCTTATTATATACTTTATTTTATTTTTAGAAGGGGCAGAGCGCCTATCTTCCCGCTGATCTATTTCTTTGCCATTTTGGCGACTTCGCTTATATTTTACGGATGTACAAGGTTCAGCACGCCTTTTGTCTTGTTCATGACCCTTCCTGCTACCTATATGCCGTTCTACCTTTTCATGCTTTTCTCAAAGCACAAGGCTTAAGTAGATATAAGACCAAAAAAAGTGGAATAAGCCTGTGTACATAGCGGCTTATAAGGTGTAATTTATAGGGCAGGTGCCTGTATGAAATGGAAAGCAATCCTCGATGTTCCGGTTTTAGCTGCAACGGCTTTAGTAATATTATTAGCCGGAGGTGTTATGGCGTATCCCCAAGAGAAGCCCGGTAAGGTGAAGATCTACAATTATTCAACCGGCAGGGTAGAAGAAGTGGAAAGGGTCGTAAAGACAGACGCCGAATGGAAAAAGATCCTGACGCCTGAACAATTTCAGATCACAAGGAAGGCCGGGACTGAAAAACCAGGGAGCAATGCCTGCGGACTTCCCAATGAACCCGGGATCTACCAGTGCGTATGCTGCGGAACGGACCTTTTTGCCGTAAAGTCAAAATTTGAGTCAGGTACAGGTTGGCCGAGCTTCTGGGAGCCGGTTTCTGATCTTAATATCGAAACACACGAAGATAATAGTTTCGGCATGCAGCGTGTGGAGGTATTATGCGCCAGGTGCGGCGCCCATCTGGGGCATGTTTTTAACGACGGGCCGCCTCCTACAGGCAAACGTTACTGCATAAACTCCGCCGCGCTTAAATTCGTTACAATGCCTGAGATAAAAGCCTTGGGTAAGGCAATATTTGCCGCAGGCTGTTTCTGGGGTGTCCAGGCTGTGTTCGAGAAAGTCGACGGCGTTATTTCCGCGAAGGCCGGATATACAGGCGGTAAGACTAAGAACCCGAGTTATCAGGATGTGTGCACCGACAGGACTGGCCACGCCGAATCGGTAGAGGTTACATATGATCCGGATCGTGTCAGCTATGACTAT
>Ga0172375_10012377_pt1 | contig 10701 bp, 2 predicted proteins | sample LakKiv1m_FD_114537 | JGI IMG/M metagenome (GOLD analysis project Ga0172375, IMG submission 114537) | Freshwater microbial communities from Kabuno Bay, South-Kivu, Congo - kab_092012_11.1m | ecosystem: Environmental > Aquatic > Freshwater > Lake | place: Democratic Republic of the Congo...
CTAAATTTTCATCTAAATTTTCATCTAAATTTTCATCTAAATTTTCATCTAGATTTTTACTAAAATTTTCATTTTCATTGATAGTTTCTTCTAATAACTGTTTCATTTCATCAACTTCATTGTGTGTGGATAAATCATTTTCGTTTACTTTTTCCCAAATGTATGAAACAATTTTATTTTCAAAATCAGCAAATTCTTCTCTTGCTTCTTTTTCATCAGATGTTGCTAATCCTTTGTAATATTTAATATGCCATTCACCAGACGGATTTTCTTTTTTACACCAATCATTATAATCAGACATTGTATAGAATTTTTTTACTTGTACTTTTTTTCCTCGTTGTTTTGTTGCTTTCAATAATGGAGTTGACAATGTTTGAATAAATCCATCAATTTTTAACAAAGATGCCCAATAATACTGAAACATGTTAATAATCAATCCTTTAATATGACTTCCATCTGTATCAGCATCAGTTAATATGATAATTCCACCATATCTTAATTTTTTTGTATCTTTATAATTTACATTTTGTTTTAATCCCATAATTTTTTTCAAATCAATAAATTCTTTATTTGCTTCAATTTTTTTAGGAGACGCTTTACGTACATTAATCAATTTACCTCGTAATGGAAATACACCATATTTTTCTCTTCCAATAATTTTTAATCCACTAACAGCATATGCTTTTGCTGAATCTCCTTCTGTCAATATTAGTCTTGTTTCTTGTGATCTTCGTTTTCCTGCCCATCCAGCATCTTCTAATTTATCAATATATAATGTTCCTACTCGTTTTCCATCTGTTTTTTTTAATGACGCATCTTCTCTAAATTTTGCATAATTAACAACTTCTTCAATAATTCCAGTTTTGTATATTTCTTCCATTAAACATTCTGGAATTATACATTCAGAACCATATGATGATGGTTTTGATGTTAATGATTCTTTTGATTGTGATCCAAAATGAGGATCTTCAATTACACAGTTAATAAATAATGTTATATAATCTCTAATTTGTGCTGGTTTAACAGCAATTTTATACTTAGTGTTAATATACAAAATTATTTTTTTTATAATCTGATCTAAAACATACGTAACATGTGTACCTCCTTGAAATGTCCAAATTCCATTTACAAATGATACATGAGTATGTCCCATTTCTGGATTAAAAATAAATCCAATTTTCCATCTTGTATTAATTTCATGATAAATAATATTCACATCTTTTTCAAAATGCAATCTAATAAAATCTTTAAAATTTGTTACTATCAATTTTTCATTATTTAAAAATACATTTAATGGTCTGTCACAACATGCACAAATATCATAAACTCTTTTCTTATACAATGCCATCATATCATTAGTAATGTTCTTTATCCCAAATCTCTTGAAATCGGGATAAAATGTAATTTTTGTATATGGTTTTTCTTTTTTTGATATATCTGTTATAACTGGATTGTCTTTTTCTGTCATATTTTTTCTAAATTCTTGTACATATTTTTTTTTCACTTTACTATCACATGTTTCTATGATAAATTTTGTTGAATAAATGTTTGTCAATTTTGCCCCATATCCATTCAATCCTCCTACTGTTTTTCTATCTTCTGTGTAATGCTTTGATGTTAATAAATTTCCAAATATAAGTTCTGGTACATATACATTATAATCTTTATGTATTACAATTGGAATACCATTTCCATTATTCATTACACTTATATACTCTTTATCAATAACAACTTCTATTGTATCACATGTTTTATCTTCAATATAATGATCACGTGCATTAATCAAAATTTCATCAAAAATTTTATAGAACCCTGGCACAAATGATATCTGTTCTTTCACAATTCTTCCTTCCCTAAATATCCACATTTCTTTGGTATCTAATTCTACTCCTCCTATGTAGGTATCAGGACGTTTTAAAATATGTTCCAATGGCGTCATTTTTGTATAAATCTTCTCTACATTTGCCATTGTTTGATATATTAATATCATTTTACTCTTATGTATTAAATTATTTATTTTTCAATTTTTTTAAATAAATTTGTTTTTAATAGTTTATTAATTATAGTAATATATTAATATAGATATGTCATATAGCAAACTACCAATACAAAAAGAAAAGTTTGTAGCAACAAATGAAGATCCATTATTCTTTGAACACCAACAAGAAATTTTAAAACGACAACAACAAAAAGAAATGATAGGAAACACAACAAGTGATAGTAATTTACGTCCATTTTCAGATTACACACGAACACGATCAGGACAAGCAAATGAAATGCCAATATTGATTCAAAATGAACATGACACAGAATATGATTTAAAACAAAATTCGTTAGAATTTGATGCTTATCATGAATATAAAAGAATTCATGGATTTGGAAAACGACGAACACGTTATAATACATATTCATTAAACATTGATAGTCAAAATCGTACAATTGATACAAATGTTAACACAGAAACAGCAATAAAATTAGAATCAAATCCTTTACATTTTACAAATCCAGCGGCAACTCCATTTAATGATTTTTTGTTATGGATTTCCGTTCCAAATCATACATTTCAAGAAGAAGATTTAATAACATTAACAGGATTAGAAAAAAAAGTTACAGTATTAAATACAGTTAATTATACAGTATCTCCTAATACATTCAGTTTTATTTTTACAGAAGGAAAAAGAAATATTAAAATTACAACAAATCCCAATTTAACATCTCCAACAGGAGCAGTAATGACATTGGAAGAAATACAACAAATTAATACCACATCAATGTTTGTTGAAATAACAGGATTTATAGGCAATCCTACAAGTGAATATTTTGGCAATATACCAATAAATACTATTAACAATAATCATCAAATCATATTATATAATTCCGAAAATGGAGATGAATTTTCTGCTACATTATCTTTCTTTTTTATACAATTAGTACAACCATTTACAGCAGGTACATCAGTATTATTAAGCTACAATGTTACTTTAACATATTTATCTTATGGAACAATACCTTATAATTCAATTAATGCTGATTATCCAGTAGGAGCAAATAATATTATTGGTAATCATACTGTTTATTCAACAACTCCTTCTGCTATATCTGTTAAATATACACAAACTCCTTATTATAATTGTTATATGTCAGGATCACATGATATTATATATTTTGGTGGAACTAATATGTATGTTAGTAAAATAACAAACATATTGTATGGAAATCCAGAACCCAATAGCTACAAAATATCATTAAATGATACTTTTCAAAATATTATTATGGCACGTATTAAAAGTTCGTGTTTCCCCAATATTCGTGATACATTTTTTAAAAATGATAATTATCAAAATAATAAACTATATTGGCAAAATGCAGATGACGGAGAATATGTATATTCAGTAGAATTAGATGTTGGTCAATATGATGCCACTTCACTATGTACGGCACTTGAAACAAAAATAAATGCAACTGCAAAAGTTACAACTTCAACTACTTATACAGATTATAATTTAATGACAGTTTCAATGGACACACATACAAATATTGTAACATTTAAAAGTTTCAAAAAAGGTTATTTACGTTTTCCTATAACAAAAATTGATCCACCTATTAATCAAACCAATGTTCCTGCTATTACATATACAATCCGAATATATCAGCAGTCACATAAATTATTAACAACAGATATTGGTTTATTATTAGTATTTTCCGGATTTATAGATTGTAATGGTATATCAAGCTCTTATTTAAATGGCACACATGCAGTAACAAACATTGTTGATGCTGATTATTATGAATTTCAATTAACAAATATTAATGTTGATTCATCATTAACCACAAATTCTGGTGGTGGCAATGCTGTCGTTGTTGAAGTTCCATGTTTATTCCGTTTATTATTTAACTATTCTGATACAATGGGAGAAGTACTTGGATTTCGTAATGTTGGAAACGATACTTCTATTACATATTACAAAAATACTATAACAAATCAATCTCCTTATTATATTGAACCACAAACTGATTCACAAGGAAATACTATAATATATCCAAATAACAGTCTTCAATTTATTAAATCGGATTATGTTTTAATGACATGTAAAGAATTAGCATACCATAATGTTCCCAATATCTACCATTTTGGCAAAACAGAAATATTAAATGTTTTTGCAAAAATTCATTTTAAAGATTCTTTAAAAACATTTGTTGTTGATACTTATGCTGATGCACCAATGATTATTAATGATCCGATTGAATTACATGAATTAACATTAAATTTTTATACACCATTTGGCGAATTGTTTGATTTTCATAACCAACCTCACTCTTTTATTTTGGAACTGACGGTTATTGATGATATACCTGTTGATTCCGCTATCATTTCGTTCGCAAATAGGCAGTAAATAATTTTATTATTGACAACAATAATAAAATTTATCCATAAAATGCCAAACCAGCTTTTCCACTCATAACACGAAGAATGTTATATGATCGTGCATATAGTTTAACAACTCCATAACATCTATTATGTAATAGCTCTGTTATTACATCTTGATTTAGAGTCATAAATATTTTGTTATCTTCTAATTGGCTAAAGTTACATGTTCCAGATGGTTGCAACAATAATGGAAATAAAGCAAATGAATAACAATAATTTCCTTTATCAAAAGAAGACATAAATCTACTTAATGGATGTGCATACGTATAATATATTTCATCATTTTCAATTTCTCTGTCTCTTCCATTAAATTTAAGTTGAATTTGACTAAAAACAGGATCAATATCAATATCAATTGGTGATGCTACAACATGACATCCATAAACATTCCAATTTTTCTTTTCATAATATATTGTTAATGGATCAGTTGAATCAGTAGAATAAAATTTTATGTTCCATAATATAAATTTTGTTGGATCATCTAATGAAATTTTATATTTGAATGTATTATTTGTTGTAAATAATTCAGGATGTTCTAAGTAATCATCATAAGTATAATTTCCATATAACAAATCTCTTGTTATTGCCATTTCACTATTAATCATATTTCTTTCAATCAAATATTCTAATTTTAATTGTGCTAATCTGTTTCTTTCTTCTTGATCAACATAAATATATTGTGCCAATATATGATATCTGAATTTTGGAATTTTTTTAAAATAAACATGATTTGTTACTAATGCTGGATCAGTTAAAACTAAATCTGTATAATCATTAAATTCTATTTTTAATTGTAATTTTGCAAACATCATGTTTAATAATGGTAATGCATTTCCTGCATTTCTACAAAACCAAAATGGTAATTTAACATATAATCTTTTTATTGATCTTTGACTAGAACTTAATGTTGTCATTTCTACTGTATTTCCAATTCTAATATTATACCCTCGTTCATGATTCATATCTTTTGATATCATATGATCAATATGTAACAATTCATCTGTATATTCATCAATCTTTTGTTCATCAATAAAAAATCTAGCATATTTAATAAATCTACATCCTAATTCATTAACATAACAAAATGATTGTGCAGTACTTCCAATTGTTATTAAATTATTCATTATTGCAATTGTATATTGTATTAATATTACTAATTGTACATATACTTGCTTTTCTTCCAACAATATTGATCGTACACTTGCTAATTCTTCACTAGGAACATCAGATATAGCTGGTAATAATACTCTCATATTTGTGTTCATTATAATATTATTTGATATCAGAAATATTACATCAACATATTCTATAAATTTGTTATATAAATACGAAATATTTTTTGAACTAAACAAATACCCTGATGACATTACAGAACAAATACTAACAAAATATAAATAAGCATCTCTTATTTCTGTTAAGTCTCCACTGTATGTATCAAACCATGTATGTAAATTCGTAAACGGTGCAACATATGGATTTGTCCCCGGCCCAATTGCTGCTGTATATGCTTCCTTCAAATATTCTTTTATACTTTTTAATATGGCTGCCAAATATGTTAAATTTGTATTGTCATAAGCATCTAACACTCCCATATTTTCTGGTGAAGCAATAACAAGATCACGAAGAAATGTTATAACTATTGTCATTTCTGCAATTGCTGCTGGACTTGGTACAACATCTGGATGATCAATATAATGATACTTTTCATGTTCATACAATGTTGTATTTAAATCAAGATATTTTAAATAAAAATAATCTTGCCTATTTATTTTTGTTCCTGTCACTGTATACATAATTCCTTTTTCATCAACTTGAAATAATGTAAGGCAATATCCTAAATTTGTTAATACTGTATAGTATAATGGCATTAATGTACTATAAACACAATAAAATATCGCTGTATCTGCATTTGTAAAACTAATAACACCATCACGGTAATAATCATATCCTGTTGTATCATGTAATACTGGCACTATCGTTCCCCATCCATCTGTGAAATCTGGAAATTCATCAATTGGTGTATAATACCATGTACTGTAATATGTTGTTAATGCAATTTCTAGATAATCTCTCATATATTCACTTGTTACTCCTAAATTATTATATGTAGTACTATTTAATAATTGTGTATTGTTTAATGTATTAAAAGATTGTACAAATTTTCTTTGTATTTCAAACCATATTGTTGACAATGCATATAATGGAAGATCTTCGCTGTCAGATGCATTGATATATTCTGTTGGTGTGTAAGAAGAATAACTAAAATATCTAAACATTTCAATAACTGCTGAAATAACAAAAGTCTCAATATAAACTTTTGTTGCATGATCAATAATTGGATCTATTGAAAATGTATATGCTTCTGTAATTTCTGTGTATCTATTAATAAATGAATTACAAATCCATGCAATAGATAAATAATTTAAATCTGGATATAATGGATTTGCTTCATCTATAATAACATGTGGTATAACAGATGTATCAATTTTTGATTGATATGGCAATAATCCTTCTGGACGTAACAATGTTAATAGAACATATTTCTCTCCATTTTTTTCTGTTGCAATATTTCTTATTTCTTCCATTACATCAATATCTCTTATTTTTGTAACAATATCATGTGTTATTGTCACAACATAATATTTCTTTATAAATGTATTGTTAGCACATTTTGTGTATAAATAATATTTTAACATTGCATCATCATCTGATAATACAGTTCCATCTGTTCTTTCATCATTATCAATAAGATTCATTGATTCTATATAGGCATCTGGATAATGATATACAGATGATGCATCAATAAGATATTGGTTAATCAAAAATGGAATATCTCGTATTGTCATATATGGAATAAAATTCATATATGCTACATTTTCCATTCCTTCAGGAAATAAATCATAAAAATTCATTCCACTATTTATAACAATATTACTCAATCTTCCAACAAATACATCATTTTCTAATGTTACCCTATCCCATAAATCAAAATCATTCATATAATCTTTATAAGAATCATCAGCCATTATATCTCCACATACATCAACAAAAGTATTAAAATATGTTGAAAATTGACTTTGTATATATGACGTACAATTTGTTGGTTTTGTTTCTCCATGTAATGAAACAATATTATTTAATGTTGTATAAAAATAATCATCAATTTCTGTTGCTGTATTTCCATTCACTTTATAAAAATCATCAATATCGTTCCTATATGTCATATATGATTTTGTAAATGGTTTATAAAAAACTAATCTAAAAGCATATTCTGTATTAACCATACTTGATGTTCCTGTTTCATCATAAAACATTGAATCAATTAATGTATCTGCCATCAATATGGCACTACAATTTGCATTATCAATATTCCATTGTATTGTTTCTAATAATAATTGTACAGTTGCATATAACTGTGCTTGTGATGTTATATACTTTGTATCTTCTGTTAATCCAGCTATAAATGTTTGATATATTTTATAAGCATCTAGTTGTATATAACCAGATGGATAAGGATAAACTAATGTTATTTTTAATTTTCCATATCCATTTTCAATAACTTTATCAATATATGATTCAATAGTATTTCCTAATTCTATCATTGATATTTGATAATTACTATTTTGTATGATATGATAAAAAATTATATTTTCATCTATAACACTAATTGTTGTATTTATATCTGGAAATGGAGGAATTCCAACAATATATGGTTCATTTTTTAATACAATTTTATAAATATAATATCCTGTTGCATAATCAATAAAATCATTCATACTATATGTCAATGTTGTATTATCTGCATATGCAGGAGGAACAAATATTACTTTATAATCTTCATACAATGCTTTTAATCCATTGTATAATATTTTCTTTATTTTTTCAGAATCAGATAATCCTTCAAATATTCGTGTAAATATACGAAATGTTATTTGTTCTTTATCATTCAATCCTACAATTTCTGGATATGCTTCTGTTGCAATAGTATACATATTTATAAATTCAGTTGAATTAACTACTTCCATTGCCATTCTTGCATCAACTAATGGCACTATTTCAGTATCGTATACTGTTTGTGTAACTAATGCAGTATCACTTCCTGCATAAGTCCATGTTACTTCAATTCTTTTTAATAAATTTTGTATTGTTATATTTGTTGCTCTGTCACAATCAACAATTATATCTGGTAAATCAATTATTAAATATAATTGGTGTAAAAAATCTCCATCTCTTTCAACATCAAAAAACAATTCTTTTCCATTTCCTTTTGGTTCTAATATCATATCATATGTTGAAAAATTACTATGCCTCCGATATATTATCTTAAAAAATGTTATTTCTGGTTGATTAACCAAATATACATCATCTAATCCCATTGCAACTAACTGTAACAATCCCCCTGTCATTGTTATTGTATTATATCGTAATAATATATTCTTATAATATATTATTCATAATAACTTCGTATGAATAATTATTAATTTTCAATTAATAATTATTCATAATAATTATTCATAATATATTATTTAATAATTTTATAAAAACAATTATTCATATAAAGTTATTATGAATAATTGTTTTTATTTTTATGTAAATGCAAGTGCTCCCATTCCGCTTATTATTCTTAATATATTATATGAAATAGCAAATGCTAAAATTCTAACAGATGTTTCTAATGTTTCATCACTTGGTGAATCTGGTACAATACTTGGATCAATATCTGATAATTTATATTGAAACATAGATGAATCAATTGTAAAATTCAATACGGGTGATAATATTTTACTTAAATTACAACTGCTTGATGGTTGATGTTCTTCCGGAAATAAACTTATATTCATAACATTAACTCCATCTGGAGGTGTGTTAGTATTTTTTTCTGGTTGTACATAATTGTAAAATGCTCCTTCAAACATTTCAAAACGTGTTTTACCATTTAATTCTAAATCCGCTTGGGTTATAGGATTTCCACCAGAATTTAATGTTGAACTATATCTGTTCCAATAACTTTTATACCATCCAGTTGAATTATCTAAATATGCTTGTTTTTGTGCTATCCATACAATAGCTTTACATGGATCATTAAAATCCAATGTTAAACTTTGTTGACTGTTGACAATATCTGTTATTGTCATATCCTGTATACGTTCAATTAAATATTCATGTGCTGATTGTGAAAATCTTCTTCTTTCAATTATATCTAAATACACATAATCAATTAATAAACTTCCTTTTAACGAATATCCTTTATCTTCCCACAAATCTGTTATACTGATATTTGTTAATCCTGGAAGAACATAATGTTGAATATATGAACAATCTTCTAATCTTCTCAATTTAATATCTAGATATATAGAATTATATTGTAATGCAATAATTGGAAATGATAGTCCTGCTAATTTACAAAACCAAAATCTTAACGGAATTTTTAATATATATCTTGGTTTAATATCATTATTATAAGTTGTCATAGTAGATACATTTCCTATCATTTTATTATAGATTTGTTCTTGATATTTTCCTTTTGTTAATTCATACCAAATATCTAACCATTCTCCAAAATGTCTATCAATTTTTTCACCTCCAATATATACATCAATATATTCAATCATTGCATGCCCTAATTTTTCTACCCATGCAAATTTTAATCGTTCTGATGTTAATACTTCCTGTTCTTGCATATATGTGTACCAAAGATTGTAAAAATATAATTGAACTTTATTACTAATATACAATGCATTATTTAATATGTTCATTACATCATCTTTTGTATATACTATCCCTGCTGTTATATCTGCTTTTAGTTTTAATGCAATAGTATATAAATTTGATAGTGATGATGCAAAAATATATTCTCCTGTTAAATTATGATATTGATCCATTAGTGCGTCATACAATGATCTTATTCCATCATATCCTACATATGTCGTAAAATATGTTATCATTGAATCAACCATTGATAATGCAGTTGTATTTTCTGCTAAATATGAATCATGCGCATTTCTATATGTTCCAATATTTAATTGCATAAATGCTACCACTATTTCATAATTAGATTCATATGTTGCCAATGTTATTGGATCACCAACTGCTACTGTACCACCAATATCTGATATATTAAAATATACACTTGGTATTTCAATTTGTAAAAATGTTTCTTTTATTAAATCACCAACTCTTGGTAATTCAACTCTAACTGTATTTCCAAATTCCATATTATCAATACCAAAATATGTTGATTCAACAGAAAAATTAGTATACCGACGATATAA
>Ga0172375_10012378_pt1 | contig 10701 bp, 9 predicted proteins | sample LakKiv1m_FD_114537 | JGI IMG/M metagenome (GOLD analysis project Ga0172375, IMG submission 114537) | Freshwater microbial communities from Kabuno Bay, South-Kivu, Congo - kab_092012_11.1m | ecosystem: Environmental > Aquatic > Freshwater > Lake | place: Democratic Republic of the Congo...
ATTAAATTATCAGAAAGCTCATGATATCGGTTCCCATATCTGATCAACTCCATTTTATTCTCCTTCTTACTTTCTTTTAATAGATCTCTGCAATTCAATGAGTTTAGCATCAATCAGCAACGGATACCAAAGACCATGAAGAAAACAATAGATGAAACCTTCTTTTCCATCTAAAAAACCTAACTGGCCAAAATAGCGATAAATAAAATAAATGAAAGGGCGAATTAATAAAGGCATGCGCTGAAATATCTTCTCACGTAGCCAAATTTTCAAACTATGCTCTATTCTTGTCCCGTTATTTTGCGGGCCTTTCTTGCCAAATATTCCTTTCTCTAATTCTAAGTTCACCATTTCCTGGGCTTCGAGAGAAGCCAAATGATTGTGTTTGCCCACCCAAAAATTTAGGTCTTTATTATCTTCATGAATCATCGGGTGTTGCAAATAACCAAGCCTCCCGCTCACTGTCACATACTCTCTGGCGCCGCTGCCAATGCTGCGCGCTTTCTTCGGTTTGATCAGGCGTAAGATATAATCCTTGCGATAACCACTATGCTTTAGCCATTTGCCCAAGAAATAAAAATTTCTCTTAATATAAAGACCATCAAATAGATTATTGGGGTCAATTAAAGACTCTTTGATCTCCATCCGTAAATCACTGGTTAGACGTTCGTCTGCATCTATGAAAAAGACCCATTCATACGATATGGGCAAGTTATCCAAGGCCCAATTGCGTTGATGGGCCCAGTGCACCCAGGGGTTTTGGTAGATCTTGTCCGTAAATTCTCGGGCAATTTTCAAGGTCCTGTCCGTGCTGAAGGAATCAACCAGGAAAATCTCATCGCTGAGGTCCTGGACGCTCTCCAGACAGGACCGGATGTTGACTTCTTCATTATAGGTGAGGATGATTACGGCAATCGGGGCCTTCTCCATGGATCACATCCTTGCTGCCCGATCAGGCATCTGACCATGATAATCCGGGACTACGCCGCCCCTGGAGAATATCCGCATAGGCCGTGGCCATCTGTCGGGCCACGATGTCAAGGTCATACCGTCGACGGGCTGCCACCGCCGCTGCCTGTCCCATGGCCTGCAATTTTCCCTGATCGGACAACATCTGCTGTAAAGCTTGGGCCACGGCCTCCACCTTCAAGGGGACCACCCGCCCGGCCCCGTCCTCTGCTACCTCCCGGCAGATACCCACATGTTCCGACACCAACACCGGCACCCCGGCCAACATGGCCTCCACCGCCGCGTTGCCGAAATTTTCCCCTGGATAGGTTGTAAGAGCAAATATGTCCGCGGCTCGCAGAAACATATTCCTTTTATCTGGATGGACATAGCCCGTAAAGAGGACTTGCCGGGCAAAACCCAACCTTTGCGCCAAGCGTTCCAGTTGTTCCTTCTGGCCCCCATCGGGACCAGCCAGAATTAACAAGGCTTTGCTGCGTCCTTGGGCCCACTTGGCGAAAGCTTTTAGCAGGATATCAAGGCCCTTACGGGCATGCAATCTCCCCAGGTAAAGGGTTATCGCGGCGTCAAAGGGTAGACCCAAGTTCGTTCGGGCCCGGTCTTTTTCGGGCAGGTCTGCGAATTCCCTTAGACCCAGGCCATTGGGCAATACAAAACATGGGGCCTTTAGACCAAGATAGGCCGTTTGCTCTTCCTCCAGTTCAGCGGTGTAATGGATGGCCGAGGTATGTTTAACTATTCTCCCTTCCACCAGTTTGAAATACAGCCTTTTTCTCAGGGCCTTTTGTGTCATAGAGTAGCGCACAAGGCCCCCCCGGGGAGAAACCAGATAAGGGACTCGATAACGCCTAGCGCTAATCGCGGCAGGTATAGCGGGATAACACCAGAAGGAAGTGAGATGAACAATGTCAAAGTCCTTGAGATGCAGGGAGCAGAAATTTCCCAGAGTTCTAGAGTAAGCAAATTTAAAAGAGAAATCGGTTTTGAAATAATAAACTGTTACCCCCCCTACCTTTAGTGGTTGATCGGCTGGTAACGCCATCCGCCGATCCCCGCCACTGTCGGTAGTGAAAACCGACACCTCGTGACCCAGCCCGGCCAGTCCCTGGCAGAGCTGGCCGACGCTGCGCACCACCCCCCCTAAATGCCAAGCCGGTTCATAAGAGGGAGTGATATGAAGAATCTTCATGTGATATAATCCAATATGAGTTTTCTGTCTTGGGAAGGGGCACCATGGCAGATGGGACAGGAAAGCTTCATAGTCATATTCGCCCGGCGGATAAGTCACACCCAGTCAAGGATTAAGAATCCTTGGACATTCAATCCACTGAAATCCATTTTCCCGTCTTTGCGGTCCAAAAATTGACTAAAGCTGCTCGGCAAGGTCGATAATCTTTCTTAAACGGTCCTCATAGGAATGCCTGTCTCGCTTGACCCTGCGGTACCCGGCTTCTGCCATCTCCTCACGCTCGGAATTATTTACCAGATAATAATTCACCTGTGTGACCAGTTCATCTGGACTGCAGAAACAGGCGATCTCCTTGCCCTCTTCATACAGCTGGAGGTGTTCGCTGCTTCGCTCGGCCAGCATAAAGGCACCACAGGCCGGAATCTCAAAACTCCGGTCGGTATAGGTGTCACGGTTGGCTTTACGCAAAAAAGCCAGGGCGATCTTGGCGCCGGCCATCGCCCGGCCTTTTTCCTCCCCGTGCAGGGGCCGCCCCTGGATATGGGGGAAAAGGGGCGAGTGCGCCGGGACCGATCGCCAGCCATTCCCATACACGTGCAATTTGGCGGAGCAGTGGGCCGCCAGGTACTCCAGCCAGTTGGCACGGTCCTGCTCATAGGTGCCGACAAAGAGCACATCGATAGCCCACCGGGCTCTTTCGGCGGGTGTAAGAGTTACGGGGTGATGCACCAGGGGATCATAGCCGCACCTGACAAATACCGCCTTTCTGACCCCCGCGGCCAAAAGCTCTGGCACATTGTGACGTTTGGTGGTGGCGATGAGGTCCCACAAGGACATCGAGGTCCGCATCTGGCGCGTTACCGCCTTGCGATTGAGGGAAAAAAAATCGTCCAAACAGTAGTTGACCAACTTGGCCCCGGTCTGGTTGCGGATAAAGGTCAGGGTCTCAGGGGCCACATAGGCCCCTTTGCAAATAAGGGCCAGGTCCGGCCGGAACATCCGGGCCAGACGACGGAGAGCCCGGTTGAAGCGCCAATAAGCCGGTGGGACCCCAGTGGTCTTTTTGAACCCTTTGTGCCAGAGAGAGAAGGAAAGCTTGCCAAAATAATCGTCTTCGTTGATGCACTCCACCTGGTGGCCCATTTCCGGCAGGAGCCGTCGGAACGACCATCCCACGTTTACTCCGTTATCCTGACAGACCAGCAAAACCCGCATGGCAACAGGAAGTCCTTAGATGGGGCCGGGCTTGCGGGCTACCACCCGCATGTCCTGAGTGAAGATATAAAATTGATCCCCCGCTACTTCGGCCAAGAGGTAAAGTTGCAACCCTTTCCGGATGAGTTGCCAGAGGAGATAGCGAATGGCGCTTTTCAGACCATGCACCACGGGGCCGTATTCCAGAAACCTGACCCTGGTCAATCCCACCGCAGTTAGCACCTGCAGCAGACTGGAGGGCGTGAACGATAGTTCATGGGTTATATCCCAGAACCGAGTTCTGGTGCCGAACAGAGATGCGGCATTGGGAACCACTGCCAGGAGCGTCCCCCCGGGGGCAAGGGATCCGACTATTGCGTCCAGCAGTTGGAGTAGTTCATCACGGGTGAAGTGCTCCAGCAAGTTCTGAGCGTTGATCAAGGCAAATGATCCGGGAGAACGCTGCAGGTATGCTAAAGCCTCGTCTACCTCCAAACGCGCTTCGCTGAGGCCCAGTTGCCTGGCTACCTCAATCTGCTGGGGGCTTACGTCCACCCCATAGAGGCGGCGGTAGCCTTCTTTCTTGAGGAAGAAAAGGAATTCCCCGCACCCGCAGCCTAAATCCAGGATGGGAGCCTCTTTGTCCGTCGGGAGGAATTGCCCCCAGCGCTGCCGGTACTGTTGGGCCTGGGCCTCTAGGGCCATATGCCCTAAACCCCTGCCGCTGGTGGTGTCAACGTAAGAGTTATAAATTCGCGTTCGATATGTCCTTTGGCTGAAAATCGAAAAACCTCCCCTGTTACGAGTTGGCTACGTGATAAGCATCGAGTCCCAATAGCGCAAATTATCATCCTTTTTAGCAATAAAAACAGTTCATTCGTAAATAAATCTAAAACAACTTTGGGGGCAGGTCACAATAATCTCTTTCCTCCCAGTCGTCGATTACCAGGATATTATTGGCATCTCCCACAAGCTTCCGGATGAAGTATATCAGTTCAAATCCACCCCAATTGAAAAAACACTTTTTTACTAGTGTTTACTTGCATTAATATTAGTTATTATATATTGTACTGGGCAAGGAGGAAAAGACCATGCCCAGAAAAGCTCCTATCCCCAAATGTTCCGAGATTGACAGACAGATACTGGAACAATGGGCGCACAGCCGTACTGAGGAGTCGCGTTTAGTGGAGCGTGCTAAGATCATCTTAAAGTGTCTCCAGGGTGAAATGGTCCATGCAATTGCACGGGATCTGAAAGTGCGCCCCAACACGGTTATCGAATGGCGGCGTCGTTTCGATAAACAAGGCATTAACGGTCTCAAAGACCGGCCTCGTCCTGGGAAACCGGTGCAATACGAGGCGGAGTTTCGCAATAAGGTCTTGAAGGCCTTGGAACTTCCGCCGCCAAGCGGTCAAGCCCGATGGGATGGACCAGCAGTTGCAAAATATCTGGATACATCCGTACACGCCGTATGGCGCCTATTGCGTAAAGAGGGTATCTGTCTTAGTCGTCAACGGAGTTGGTGTGTGAGTACCGATCCGGAATTTATTCCAAAAGCAGCCAATATTGTTGGCCTTTATCTTAATCCCCCAGAAAACGCCATCGTGATATCAGTAGACGAAAAACCCAGCATTCAAGCATTAGAACGTTCAACGGGCTATGTAGCAACGCAGAACGGCAAGATTGTTCAAGGTTATAAAAGTACCTACAAGCGACATGGCACGCTAAATCTCTTTGCGGCGTTGGAGGTTGCAACTGGAGCTATTCACACGCAAACCACGGATCAAAAACGCCGTGTAGAATTTCTATCCTTCATGGATCAATTGCTTTTAGACCTTCCTAAGGACAAAGATTTTCATGTGATACTTGATAACTACTGCATTCATAAGAGAAATGATATTTGGTTAGCTGCACATCCTAATGTTTACTTTCATTTCACCCCTACTTCAGCCAGCTGGTTAAACCAAGTGGAGATTTGGTTCGGGATTTTTTCTCGAAAAGCGCTCAGGGGAGCGAGTTTTAAGAGCATTGAACAATTACGCCAAGCCATCGAGGCATTTGTAACCGCCTATGGCCCAACTGCCAAACCCTTCATGTGGCGAAAGCGCGAAGTGAAGGGTTCACAGCTAAAGCATACTATCGGTAATTAATGCAACTAAGCACTAGGTTATGGAGGGGCAGAGTTTTAGCTGCGGCGGGAAGTTCAGCCTCGATAAGACGACCGAAAAGATTTCCAATAAATTGCTTAACTTCGGATTCCCAAATTGCTGGAGGCTTGTGTGATTCCTTGCACGACTTCCCTTAGTCCCCATCCCTGGATGATTTCCCTGGACCTCAGCCCCAAGCGGATCCGGAGGAATGAGTCTTTCACTATCTGCTTGAGGGCCCTGGCCAGGACCTCAGCGTTGTTATGTGGCACCACGAAACCGTTTTCCCCCTCCCTTATCAGGTCCAAGGCCCCTCCAACCCGGTCCGTGGCCACCACCGGCAAAGCGAAATTCATGGCTTCGTTCAACACCAGCCCCCAGGTCTCTTCCCAGGCGCTGGGCAAGACCATAATGTCCGCCGCCACATAAGCCTGCGAGACTTCCCGCTGGTTGAGGAAACCGCTGATATGCACGTCCGCTATGTTCTGGCAAGCCGTAGCCCTCTCTACCTCGCCCCGCAGGGGACCATCCCCGGCGAACAGCAGGGCGCAGGGGTGCTCCTGGCGCACGCTCGCGTAGGCCTCTAACAAGAGTAGGGGCTGTTTCTTGGGGATGAGCTTTCCGCAGAATAGTATGAGCGGACGATCATCAGGAACGCCAAATTTTTGGCGCAACTCTCTACGGCGGGGCCCCAGTCGAGTCGCCTCCTGCCGGAAAAAATCATTGTCCACAGCATACGGCGTAAAGAAGAGCTTCTCCTCAGGAATCCCGTAGTGGCGATAAAAGGCCCGGTTATGGGTGCCTATGTAAAGGGCAGCATCCACCAGCCGAAAAAGGTGGCGCAGCACTAATTTTTTAGCCAGGCTTCGCCCTAGGGGACGCTTGTCTAATAGATGCGACTCGCCTCGCATAAGTACGGGAACCCCGGCAGTCCTGGCCGCCAAAATCGCCAGCCAGTTGGTTGCGTAAAAGTAACCATGCATTAGTAGGGCGTTCCACTGGCCCCGTCGGATTTCCCCGATGATGGCGGGATTGATAAGGCTGAAGAAGCCCCCCACCCGGTCTGCCCGCCGCTGGTTGGGGAGAAATTGGTAATTATACCCCTGCAGGAGAGGAATATCCCACCGGACCTCCTGCCCGAAGCCGGGGTCCAGCCGAGGCTCGGCACCCTGCTTGGAGCAATAGAAAACTGTTAAATCAATTTCCGCCTGACCCGCTAAATTACGATAAAGGGGGGCGAAATATTGAATCGGATGTGAACAAAGAACAGCTAACTTTATTGAACTATTTGCCATGTTATTAATTTGTTCATTCCCTTATATTTTTCTAAAGCCCCTTGGCTTTATTTTATAGGGGAGCTTCACGGGCATAAAAATCTTATACATGTTTTCAGAGAATTTGCCAAATAACCAGATAAAAATTATATACTTCGGGACAATCCATAGCAAAAAATAAAAATTCCTTAAAAGGGAAGCTGAAAAAACCTCGCCCGCACTGAGGGTGATTACGAGGAACACAGTCAGCCACTCGCACCGCCCCCTCCTCGCCCAGAACCAGGCCAGCGGCGGCGCAAAGACTGCTGCCGAGAAGACATAAAGCAGGGCTACGCCGAGCCAACCGAAGCGGCGGTAACCGTCGCCCACTGCCGGCATATAACCACCCTTGCCATGTTTACTTTGATTTCCATAAAGAATGGCCAGCTCGTTGCCATCCTGGAGATTCGGTTTGTTCGGATTGATAACCCGGGGGACCAAGCCGAACGGTATTTCCCCCACACCTTCCAATCCGGCAAAAGGAATAACTTTTGGGGTTAGAAGAAATACCCGGGCCACCGCATGCGCGGTGACGTTGCGCATGAACACCTCGGTTGCCTGGTGGAGAGAAAAAACTTCTATAAAATTGCTGGCCGCCTGGGAAAAGGAAGAAATTCGCTTTTCAACACTGATTTTTTCCGGAATAGTTCGTCTCTTGATAGTATCACGATAGTTTAGCACAATGCCCGACAGGGGGATGAAGAGGAGAGTAAATATAGCGAGTCTCTTGAGCGCCTGTCTCGCCGGCATCCCGCCCCAGACGTAACCCATGGCCGAAAAGATCACCGCTAAAGCCCCGGCCCCACGGCCTCCGTCGAGCCAAAAGAAGGTGGTATATCCGACCAGGGTGATTAGCCACAAAGCGGTCCACTTGTTGCGGCGCCGGGCTGCCAGGCAGCCTAAAAAGAAAAACATGATGAGGCATATTGCCGGCACCGCGGCGATGGCGGACATCTCCGCCACTGAGGCTGAACCCCTGCTTCCCAGGCGGGTGCCACCGGTAAGGATCATGAAAGCGATGATGCAAATCGTCAGCGCCAGGAGAGTCAGTGTGAAGGTCTGCCACCGTTCCTGGTCAGGGAGAGACTCCAGCCTCCCTTCGTTCCTCTCAAACAGCCTGGAACTTACCCTAAAAATGAGAGGGAAGGCGATGGCATAGGCCCACAATCCCAGGGTCCCGCCCCATTGAGCCGGAACAAATCCGGCCTCGATCTCGTCAAGGCCGCCCAAGACAAAAACCTGCCACAAGGGGCCGAGAGCGTACCCCAAAAAATGAGCAAGATAATTAAAAAAGAGCGGCCCAAAAAGCAGTCCCGGGAACAGCTTCCGGTCCAGGGCGAGAAATAAAGGGCCGATCGCCAGAACTGGAATTGCCCCGCCCTCGATCCGAAAACCCAGGAATTCTAAAAAAGCACCCACCAAAACCCCAGAGAATGCCAGCAGCCAATAAGGCATTAAATCTGCTATGCCCGGGCCTGCCGCGGCTGGGGAAAAGGGTCTTCCCCAGGGCAGGCGCCGGCTTAGGCCCTGCCCTGGACCCAACCCTGAATGCTGAGCCTTAACCATTCCACGTCGCCTTTCCCCAAGGCCAGCAAGAGCGCTGGGTAAGCAAAGAAAAGGGCTACCAAGCTGGCAAGGAGCATCAGTTGCCAGCCGCCCAGATAAGTGGCCGACCATACTATTATCAAACCGGGTATTGTCAAGGAGGCTAAAGGAAATACCATGGCCTGGTACACGGCCTTCACCGGTAGGTCCAAAAAACGGGAGAGCAAACCGGGATAAACGGCCACCCCAAAGATTACGTCGCCAGCCAGGCTCGCCACGGCCACCCCCAGCACGCCGTACCGGGGAGCCAACCCCGCAGCCAGAGCCACGGTCAGCAAAGCGTTGCCCAGGGAAGTCAGCGCCAGGGGCCGGTGATGGTTGGTGGCCAACAGGGTCCACCCTGTGGTATTCCACCCCGCCGCCAGTACTCCCTGAACCAGGAGCAGGATCAACAGGGTGGGGTGGAAGTTCAGGTGCCGTCCGGTCCATAGCGAATACACCGCAGGGAAGCAAAGCCACGCAAATAGAGCCGCCACGCCGCTGAAAAGGACCACAATCCTGATACTCAGAAGAGACATGCGCCGCAATCGATCCTTTTGTCCCTGAGCCTGCAAGAAGGTCAACTCCGGCCACAAGGGCCCTTGAACCAGGGCGCTGATGTAACCTACCAGGCCGGAGAGGGTGCGATGGGTGGCGTAGAGCGCCACGGCCCCGCTGCCCGCACTGGCACCCAGGACGATGATGCAGCCCTGGAAGTTGAGGGTGCAGGCCAGGGCTATCACCCAGAAAGAGAAGGAGCCACCCAGGTGCACCCGCCCGGCCCAGGCAGCCCTCAGGCTGAGGCGGATGCTGCGACATATTGTAATCCGGCAGCGGCTGTCCCAAATTATGAAGAGTGTATTAATTATTCCAAGAATGAGGCATACTAACGCAAAGTATTTTGGGGTCAATTTTACGAATAACATGAACAAACAGCAGATTAGTAATACTATTTTATAAATATTTCCCAACATCACGCTTCTGTGATATAAGCCAGTCGCACGATATAATGTAACATATACCCCTCCGGGAATCGCTATAAGATATAAAGACCCCATAAAAAAAATAATAGATTTATCATCAAAAGATAATTTTTTAATAAGATTAATATTGCAAGGGATAGCCAATATTATTACAATAAATATGAATAATACAAATGATATAGTAATAAATAATGATATGCTCTCAGATAATTTATTGGCAAAATCTTGATCCCTTTCCTGAATATAATCACTAGCTAATAAGTTCCCAATAAAGCTTTGCCCTCCAAGGTCGGCTAAGTTTATAAACGATAGCATCGCCATAAGATAAACCCAGTGACCATATGTATCAGTGCCCCACGCATAGAAATAAAGGGGTACGAGGAGAATAGCATTGGCCGTAGAGATAATTTGTCCTAATACAGTGGAGGTTAATCCTCTCCAAAATCTTGATACGACTGAGTATGGTAAAATCCGCCCCAAGTTATTTCCTAGCAAATATTGCGTCAGCCCAAATAGGAATCCCAGATGGAAGACAGTGTGGTTCGCTAATACCCAACAATTTCAATGGAGCTAAGGAGGTAATTAGATTAAAAAGGTCACCAAAATCCAAAGCACCGTTATAATATGGCTGATAATATATCTCGGTAATCAAAAATCTGGTTTTATGTAATACTTGTTGACCTCCCTTAAAAACTTCAGCTTCATATCCTTGAACATCTACTTTTAGTATTGATATATCGTCATAATTTTCTAAATCATCATCTAAAGTAGTAATAGGGACATTAATTATCTTTGGGTTATCTCCTATAATATTGTGAATATCATACCCTCTATTTTGAAGATTAAGAACCGAAGATAGTTGATGGCTTGAAAAAGCATTTATATCAATATTTCCAACAAACGAACCAATGGCAGATTGTTTGCATAAAATATTATTATAATCACTTGTATTTGATATTAATTTGATAAAAATCTCTGGAATCGGTTCATAAGCAATTATTTTTTTCGGGTCAATGAGTGTTGCAATTGCAACACTCCAATCACCAAGATTTGCCCCAACATCAATAACGGTATCTAATGTTTTGTCAATTTTTGACATTATCATCTCAATAAGGGAAATATCTAAAGCTATTCGATAGTTCCTGAAAAAAGCAAAGTGTTTCGGCAAGCCGATGCGAGCAAATCGATGTCTATAATTATTTAAACGCTTATTGCGTTAGCTCCGCAAATGTAATGGTCGATGTATTTAAGCAAGCATGAAGCATGCGGTTGAACATTTGCGGTTCCCAGAAGCGACGGTTAAACCGGTAACAGAATTCTGC
>Ga0172375_10012382_pt1 | contig 10700 bp, 8 predicted proteins | sample LakKiv1m_FD_114537 | JGI IMG/M metagenome (GOLD analysis project Ga0172375, IMG submission 114537) | Freshwater microbial communities from Kabuno Bay, South-Kivu, Congo - kab_092012_11.1m | ecosystem: Environmental > Aquatic > Freshwater > Lake | place: Democratic Republic of the Congo...
ATTAATCCTCCCGGCCCCGAGATTATATACTGCTGGACGGCGGAAAACAATGTTGTGGCAACCCAATACAAAGCAAGACCTGAAGGAAATTTTAAGGAAATAATTATAGTCATTAAGGGCATCATGTAAACCATTTGCTGCTGCATGCTTTGGGCCATTTCCAAACTGTTTTCTTCTTTTTGTTTTTCTTTTTTGTTCTTGGGGGCCTTGACGTGAGTTTCTAAGCCGGAACGCATCATAAGCGAAAATACTAACTGACTTAGTCCGGCAACAATTGGCAAAATATAATACGGGTCAGGTTTACTTAAGTTTAACCAAAGGAAGGTCATGTTAACTGTTTGGTTGTTTATGACACCTTGATTGATAAACTTGATAAAAACTTGATAAAGGGCAATTAAGATTATTAGCTGAATAATTTGAGGTAAACAACCAGCGGCGGGGTTAACCCCATTTTGTTTGTATAGTTCGAGTTGGGCCTGTTGGAGCTTAACCTTGTCCTTGTGTTTTGTCTTTAACCTATCTAGCTGAGGCTTAAGCTCTTGCATTTTTTTAGCAGAACGAAGAGAGGGGATGGTAACAGGAACTAAAACCCCTCGAATAATTAAAGTTAAAAGAATAATGGCTAAGCCAAAACTGTTACCGGTTAAGCTATAAAGAAAGATTAACAAAGCGGTAATTGGTTCAATAAGGAAATTTAACATTTTTTAATAATTTTTTATTAGGGAACGGGGTCAACTAAAGAAGATTTTGACCACGGGTGGCAACGAAACAGTCGCTTGAAACCTAAAATCCCTCCCCGAATGATACCATATTTTTTGACCGCCAGATGAAAATATTCTGAGCAGGTGGGGGTAAAGCGACAAGCGTTATTGTTCCCCGACAATGAACTGGTTAAAAAATGGACAAGGGGAGAAATGAAACGGTGATAAAAAATAAACATGCTTTATGAATTAGGCTGTGTCTTTAAAAAAATAGTATTTGTAATTTTTACAAGGTCGGTTAGGACTTCGGTGGATGTGGTAGTTAGGGCTGGTTTTTTGAGAATAATGATCGCTTCTAGTTTGTTGGGGAACTGATGAATGTTGGTGCGAATAATTTCGGTAATTTTTCTTTTTAAACAGTTTCTGGTGACAGCAGATTTTGAAACTTTTTTGGAAACAACAACGGAAAACTTAGGAGCATCGTTGGTCACGGTGTAAGAATAGACAAGGGTGAATAAAAGAGAATGTTTAACTTGGCCTATTTGGCGAAGGCGATTGTGGTGAAAACGAAGATTAAGGCGATTAGAAATATTTAACATTTTATGTTTTATATTTTACATTGAAACCGCTTTGGAAATTTAGTTGGGTTTTAGGCAGAAAGTTTTTTTCTACCTTTGAGGCGACGGCGCTTAATGGTGTTTCGGCCATCGTTTGTAGACATGCGATTGCGAAACCCGTGCTTGCGGGCTTGTTTAATTTTTTTTGGTTGGTAGGTTCGTTTGGGCACGAGGGGTGTTTAAGGTTTAATATTGTATATTGTACATTGGGTTTGCTTGTTGAGCAAATTAGAACAAAAGAAGAAGAGTTTCAGGTGTTCGGAATGTGGATAGTTTGTTCTATTATCGAGATATATCGTGTTTGCTTTTGGGTAAATTGGGGGTTTAGTTTTTTGTGGAAAAGTGGTTACAATCAGTACAAATGAAAATCGATACTGAGCAGCTGTGGAGACAGGTTTGCGGAGATTTGGGGGTATCGCTCTCCCCGGCAACGTTAACCACATATCTTCAACCTTGTTTTGTTAATTCAATTACTTCAATTGACGATGACAGAATTATTGTTGAAGTTGGGGTACCGACTTCTTTCCACGGTCGAACAATTGACGAGCGATATTATGGACAAATAAAACGATCTCTTGAAAAACAACTAGAAAAACAGTGCGAACTGGCACTTAAAGTACTGCCAAAAAAAGGGGGTGACAGCGGAAAGACCCTTACTCCAAACGAGGGGTTGTTTGAATCAGCGGATAAACCAGCGGCCAGCGACGCTAGTGGTTTAAATCAAAGGTTTGCCTTTGAAAATTTTGTAGTTGGTGGTTCAAACAATTTAGCTTATGCAGCGGCCAGGGCGGTAGTGGATAATCCAGGAAGTCGACATAACCCGCTTTTTATCTGGGGAGGGGTTGGTGTAGGAAAAACTCACCTGATGCAGGCAATCGGGCACGGCCTGGTAAACAAAGGGGTGGGCAAAGTAACTTATATTTCTAGTGAACAATTTACCAACGACCTAATTAACTCTTTTCGAAACAAAACAACAGACGGATTTAAGAAAAAATACCGACGAGTAGGAGCACTGTTAATTGACGATGTCCAATTTTTTGCCGGGAAAGAAACGTCACAAGAAGAGTTTTTTCACACTTTTAACGACCTTTATATGGCAGGGGTGCAAATCGTAATAACTTCTGACCGAAAACCACAAGAGATCGCTCAAGTAGAGCAGCGTCTAATATCCCGTTTTTTAGGTGGCTTAACGGTGGATATTGGGTTGCCAGATTACGAAATGAGGGTGGCAATTTTAAAAAAGAAGGCAACAGAACTGTCTTTAGACACAGATCCGGAGATTATTGACCTGATTGCTTCGAACGTAATGACTAACGGGCGTGAGCTTGAAGGTCTTTTTATACGACTGGCTAATGTCGCTAGTGCGGAAGGTAATCCGATTGATAAAGAAATGGTCGAAAGAATTGTGGGGGTTAAAAGAGCGGAAGACAAAAAGATTGTACGACCAGTCATGGTAATTGGAGCGGTGGCAAAAAGGTTTGATTTTCGCAATAAAGATTTGTCGGGTAAAAGTCGTCGGGCAGAATTGGTCCGCGCCAGACATATTGCGATGTATTTATTAAACAAAGACTTGAAATTAACCCTGGTTCAAACCGGAAGCCTTTTGGGAGGACGTGACCACACAACCGTTATGCACGGGGTGGAAAAAATCTCAAAAATGTTTGATATTAATCAAGGCGTAAGAGAACAGGTGATGGCTATTAGAAATGAGTTATACAAAATTTAATTAATGATGGGGATAAATAAAATATTTGGGGAAAATAAAAATAGTTGTAAACATTGTCTAAGTTTTTTTCCCCAAATTTATACACAAATTAATAGGGTTAGTCACTTTGTTTTAGGCAGTATAATTAAGGTTAATCGTGTTCTGTTAAGGCAATTTATCAAAGAAAATTTAATTAACCTCAATTTATCAAGAAGTGTTTATGCCCGATGTCCACATATCAACAACGTCTAATACTAAAGTTACTAAATTAGTTATTAAAAGTAACCAAAAAGATGAAAATAAATGTTTTAGCAGAAAATTTAAATAAAGCAGTAGGAATGGCCAGTAGAATGGTTTCTGGAAAAACACAGTTGCCTGTTTTAAATAACTTATTGATTCGGGCAAAAAAAACAGGATTAGAAATTTGCGGAACTGATTTGGAAATAAGTTTGTTGGTTGAAGTGGGAGCAAAGGTAGAAGAAGAGGGTGAGGTGTTAGTGCCGGCAAAAATTTTAGCAGAATTAGTGTCGACCTTGCCGAACGGGGTTGTTGATTTGTCTTTAGAAAAACAAACATTATTATTGTCTTCCGGTGGGGTAAGGGCGGAAATAAGCGGTTTGTCGGCAGATGAGTTTCCGACTATTCCTAGATTTAGCGGAAAAGGAATAAAGTTTGATATTGATAAATTTAGAAAAAAAATGTCCCAGATTTTAGTGGCAGTAGCAAAAGAGAATTCTAGGCCAGTTTTAGAAGGAATTGGATGGTATTTGGATAAAAATAATTTGGAATTAGCAGCAACGGATGGTTATAGGTTGAGTGCAGATATATTTAAACTAAAGGAAATTAATGTTTCGGTTCCTAGTGAAATTGTAGTGCCAGCGAGAGCGATAAGTGAATTGTTGAGAGCAACAACAGAAGAAGACAAGGATCTGTTAATTGAAATAGATAAAGAAAAACAACAAATAATATTTAAGTTTCAAGGAGTGGAGATAACCAGCCGATTGATTAACGGAGAGTTTCCACCTTTTAAGCAAATTATCCCGAGTGACTGGTTAACTCGATTAATAGTATCAAAAGAAGAGTTGTTGGCAGCGGTGAAAAGAGCGGCCGTTTTTGCTAGAGGAAATGCGAATATTGTTTTGTGGGAGATTGGTCAGGATAAATTTACAGTTTCGGCTAGTAGCACAGAAATTGGCAAAAATGTTTCAGAAATAGCAACAGAGATGGAGGGGGAAGATCTAAAAGTAGCCTTTAACGGTCGTTATTTGATTGATTATTTAATGTCGGTAGAGAGTGATAAAGTGGTGTTTGAATCAGCGGGAGAATTAAAACCAGGAGTGTTTAAGGTTGAGGGAGAGAGTTTAATACACATTATTATGCCGATAAGACAAAGTGATTAGTCGTGGAATTTATTAGGATCGAAACTTAAACTGTATTCCGGAGCATATTTTTCGATAAAAGTGTTGATATCGGTGGGAGGAAAATATTTAATTGATAACCCAAGGCCTTTGTTTTCTGTAGCCTCAAGAGCGAAACCTTGTTTGAGAAAAACATAGAGGTAAATACCACTAAGACTTGTTTGGCTGTAGAGTTTTATAGGGGTTGCGTTGAACTCTTTGGTGTATTTTTCGATGAGGTTTTCTTGGGGCTTTTCAACTAAGGGACGATCAATAAGCTCAGTTTGCCTTGATTGTTCGTTAATGGTTACTTTGTAAGGCAAATAAGGATTGGTAGATGCAAATTGATAGATAGTAGTAGTCTCACTTGATTTGGTTGACGATATTGGTTGGCCAAACTGCTCAATAACTTTATCGAGGGTGGTTTTGCCAGCACTAAGAGAACTAAATTCGATGGAACTAGATGGTTCGAGAGTTGGCTGAAGAGAAGAGACGGAAGACGGAGAGGTGGTTGAGGGGGTAACAACCTTAAGGAATATTCCGAGGAGAATAAGAAGACAAAGTGAAACGATGACAATGGTTTTGGGGGTTATTTTCTTCATTTTTACAAATTAATTAAAAATGTGTTCTTGGGCAAATTTATAATGGGCGGGGTATTGGCTTGAAAGAAGCTGGGGGTTAGAAATATATAGAGCGACAGTTTCGGCAAAATCTTCATCGTCTCCAGCAGTTGAGTTAAAAGGATAGGTGCGAACTCGACCTTCTTTGAGGATGTTTTGGTCAAGGTGAAAATCTTGAAAAATATTTCCGTAATGATGAATAAAAATGTGGCCAGTTTCGTGAGAGAGAGTGTAAAGATTAAAACCTTTGTCATAAATAGTAATGGTGTTTCCCAGAACGAAACCACCAACAGAACCATTGTTGCCACCATAAACAAGCTGGATGTCACCACCAGCACAAATTTTAGTAAGAAGAGATGAAGGTAATTGAGAGATGAATGAACGAAAGGTGGTCTTTTGTTGGTCTGACCAAGGATATTGACCACTAAAAACAAAACACTCAACTTTATTATCGGTATCGGTAAAGGTATCGTTGGGGTTGGGAGTGTAAGTGCCAAGCCCGAAAGAGGTGCCGGCAGTGGGAAGTCCTAGCTGAGCAAAGGAGCCGATGATGGGAGCAATCGTGAAGGTAGAAAGATAGAGAAAAACGGCAACGCCGACAGCGGCGAGAATGGGGGTAGCGATGGCAGCAGCGGTAGCGGTGGCAACAGTGGTCATTAGAGCGACTGGGGCCATAACAAGAGCACTTATACCGGCCCCAGCCATACCCGCTAAGTCACGAGCTCTAACCTTTTCTCCCCAGAGAGCGACGGCCAATTCATCGAGGGCTTTTTTGATTTGGCCGATAGTTTTTTCAATTAAAAATGGCCCAACCTCAACGATTATGCCGACAGCGATACCAAGACCGGGAATGGCGTTTAGCGCTTGGCTGGCAGCAGCCAATCCTTGAACAAGGGCCTGTTTGGCGATAAACTTAGCTCCCTCTTTGAGCCCCTTTTTAAGAAGAGCATTAACGGCTTTTTTGCCAAAAGTATTAATGGCGGACCTAAGAAGGGTTTTACCAATCTTACTACCGATTTGCCGGACAAAGAATTCGCCGGCTTTTCGACCAAGCCAACTTTTAACAAACTGAACGGGATGGAAAATGGCGTTTAAATATTGGCCACCAGGAAGCTGAGGAATTTTATTGTTTATTAAGGCGAGAGGTTTTGTAAAAAAACTAGAGATTTTACCAAAAATGTTAGGACTGGAACCTGCCGAAGATGGTGTTTGGCGAGATTGAGGACTAATTTCTTGACCAAGAGCGCTATTACTAACACTTCTTGCTCCGGCGAGAATAGCAAAAAACCTCAGCGGATCTTTTTGTCTGATTTTACCCAGATTGGAGTTTGGGTTTGAAGCGGCGGAGGCAATTTGAGATAGGGTGGCAGAACCGGTTTGGCTAAGAAAGCGAATACTAATACCAAGAGTTTTTCCACCCAAACCATTGGTAATAGCAGCAGCTTGGCTGGCTGTTTGTGGCGGATAGGCGAGAAACGGGGTTTCGGGTAAGTCTTGACGGGCAGCAGTGGTTAATTGGTGGGCAAAGTTTTCAGAGGGATCAAGGTGTCCGAGAATTATGGGATTAGAAGCGAGAGTATCGAGAGTTTGGGCAACTGTTTGATGAAGTTGACTTAAGTATTCAACCGTGTCAGGAGGGAGAGGGAAGTAGGTGGAGAGATTTTTTTCAGAAGGAACAGAAAGGGTGGCAAGATTGATGCTGGTTTGAGTAGCGGAGTCAAGAAGAAAGGTGGGTGGTAAAACGAAAATTTGTTCGGGGCTGACGGGAGTAGTTTTTTGGCTGATTTGTTGAAGAAGATCAGCGATGGCTGGAGCTTGTTTTGGGTCAACTAAAGCTAAAGCAGTAGTAATGTCGAGATTGGAAGAGAGAGGGGGGTAATTGGCAACAGCAAGCGCGGAGAGAAGTTCGGGTGTTTGCTGGAGAAGATGGAGAACAGTAGTGGTTTGAGAAGGATCGGTTAAAGCTTCGGCGAGAGTATCCTTTGTTTTTGGTGGAAGAGAGGAGTTGCGAATAAGATCAAAAACAACCTGGGAGGCGGAGGGTGAAACAGAGAGTGTTTCCTGGAGTTCTCTAATAGCTGATTCTTGAACCTTAAGACTATTCGCGGGGTTGGCAACAGTCTCAACAAGTTTTCTGATGTTTGGAGGTTGAAAATCCTCGTCGACAGAAAGGATTAAATTTTGGGTAAATTCTTGGGATTGGTCTGGAGATAGATTAAAAGAGGCGGCTAAGATAGCAGCAGTTTGAACAGCAGCCTGAGTAGGGTTATTTTTGGAACCGGTTTCGTTAAGGGCAGAATTGAAAGTTTCTGTGTCAACAAGGGGTTGTTTTTTATTTTGCTCGAGAACTTGACGCATTTGATTGAGCTTTAGAACTTTGGCGACGATAGCCCTTTGTTTGGTGGTTAAGTCGGGACGGTGTTTGGCAAGAGTTTCCTCGACTTGCTCTTGGTTGTAGTGATACTCGACGACGAGGCGAGCCAGGAGAGCTTGGTTTATGGCGGCGGATTGATGGCGAAGAGGAGAATCTTCCCGAGAGAGAAAGACAGTATCGAGAATCGAAGAGTCGGCGGTAAAAGCAGAAAAAGCTTCTTCCGGGGTGTTAAATAGATGAGAACCAAACAGGCCGTTGTTTAAGAGGAAAGCGGCGGTAACGAACTTTTTGTCTTTGTCTGGGAGCTTAGAGAACTGGGGATAGCGAAGAACGAGACCCTTAAGATAAGTGAGGGAATCAAGATCCTGATTGGTAGATTGAGGCATGAATATAGTTTAGCATTGGATGAGGGGAAGAGGGCTGTTGTTACAGCCCTCTTCCTAGACAAAGATTGGAGAACTACTTCAGTTCAAGTTGCTGGCCATTGGGGGGAGCAGGAGGAAGTTCACTATTAACCCCGTCGAAGAACCATTGTTGGGTTAAGAGATCCATGTCGGAGAGACATTTACCTACAGGGACCTCGAGCCTGACCTCTTCTCCATTGGTGTCGAGACCGGTACCGCTCAATGGCCCGCAGAATGGATCAAAACCAGTCTTGATATCGGCGGCGATCTGTTCGGCGGCGGCGCGAATGTCGTTGGAGACCAGTTGGTCGTTCCAACCAGCCATGATGATGGCGTCGGCCTCGAAGCCACCCCACCAATCTTGGGACTTCCAGGTGCCATCGATCGCTTCCTGGATACGGGTGACGTAGTAGTCACCCCAGTTCCATTCATTGGTAACCACAGAACAAGGAGCGGAAGGGGCGACGTTAGTGCCGTAACCCACGGCCAGCACGCCCGGTTCCTGGCAAGCAGCCTGGCTGCTATAGGGAGTGTCGGCCATTTGGCGAATTACCGGGTATCCTTCAGCGACCAAACTTTCGGCAGCCAGCTGCTCCTTCTGGGCGTCCAACCAGCTGTTGATCCACACCACTTGTACCATGGAGGATTGCGGATCCTGGCCAGCTTCCTTCAGCCCACGTTGCAGACCCAAGGCGAAACCATTGATACCGCGCACTGGCTCGGGGATGGGAAACGTACCCACTAGCCCGACCGAGGTGTGACCCAGACGTCCCACCACGTAGCCGGCCACGTAGTCACCCTGTTCCTGCTTGATGAAATAGGTGGACAGGTTGGTGCCGTTGTTCTTGATCATCGGATAGCCGCTGCAATGTTCAAATAGGACATCGGGGTATTGCGCGGCCATCGTCTCCAACGGTTTGGCGCTGTCGAACCATGTTCCGAACACCAGATTTGCTCCGCGCTCCACGGCGTTCTGAGCCATACGTTCGATGTCGGCTGGATTGTAGCCGATTTTCTGAATAGTACTCACCTCCAAGGTGGTACCATCCTTGAGAAGTACGGTGAAGCCGGTGGCGGTTTCCTCTTTGAGCTCGCCGAGGGTTTTTATTTCCTGGATACCGCGCCAGTGGGCGTCGTTCCAGCCATTGTCCTCAGGGCTGTCGGCCAAGAGGAAGGTGACTTTGTAGGTGACGGGTTCGGCGGCGAAGGCGGGAATGGGAGTGAGGAAGAGGGTGGCGACCATTGCCACAATTAACAAAATATTTAATTTTGTTGACATGGTTTATCTCCTTTTTCTTATTTTTCTAATCTTTGTTTGTTAAAGAACAAAAAACTTCTCCGGGCAAACGCGATTGTTTTTTAGGAGAAGTTTCAAAAAAAAGAAAAAACTCTGAGTTTAAAAAGGAAAACCAACAGAGTTTAAATAAAATATTTGCCATTTTATTATTTTTGTTTTTCTCCCGGCAAGAGGAGATATTTTTGCTAGTGACTAGATCATCTCAATGAAGAGAGGCAAAAGTCAAGGGGTGAAAGTGGGAAGATCCTCGAGGTAAACTAAGGGTTTTTGGTATTGGCTGCCTTGTTTAAAAACAGAAGCAACACATTCTACCCGAGCAGATGTTTTTTGGAGAAGTTTGGTGAGGTTGACAATAGTGTTACCGGAGGAAACAACGTCGTCAACAATAATAACTTTTTTGTTTTTAATTAAAAAACTATCAGGTCCATCGAGAACAAGACGATTGTTTGGGTTCTGAGAGTCGACAACGACTTGAGGGGAAATCATGTAACCTTTAATATTTTTACGACAAACGACAAAACGAGTTTTATTTAGGATTTGAGATAGGGCGAAGAGAAGGGGAACAACTTTAACTTCTGGACCAACGAGATAATCAAAATGGTATTTTTTAAGTTTTTCGGCCAGTTTTTCGGCAGCTTTTTGAGTTAGCTCAACGTCACCCAAGAGAGAAAGAGAAGCAACTTTTATTTTAGGAGTAAGACTAACGATAGGTAATTCTCGTTTGAGGCTAAAAAAATCAAGATGATAATAATTCATTTGTCGAAAAGATCTTGAGGCTTACTGGTAGCGAGAGCATATTCGTCTGGTGAGGCGACGATGTTTATGGCAACGTGATTTTGGCCGGCGAAAAAGAGACCCTCCCCGACATTGCCAGAAAGGAGAAGGAATTTTTCGCCCTGAGAAAGGTAGAAGGTTTGGGCAACTTGATCAATAGCGGCAGGAGATTGTTTAAGAAGAATCTGTAGGGCAGAGTTGGTAAGAATAGCTTTGCCATAAGGGGAGTTTAAAAAGTCGTCGACGTTTTGGGAAATGATGGTAACGCCAAGATAATATTTACGGGCGCGTTTGACAAAACCCTGGAGAATTTTAGCTGAGTCTTCGTAGCGCATTAAATACCAGGCCTCATCAACGATAAGGAGTCTCTTGCGGGGGTCTTTTCTGATGTGAGTCCAGATATTGTCAAGGATAATAAACATGACAACGGGACGGATCTCGTCGGCCAACTCGCGAAGAGTAAAAACAGTGACGGGACTATCAAAAGCAATATTGCTTTGTTGGTCAAAGATGCCTTTAAGTGAGCCCATAACGTAACGTTCGAGGCGGGCGGCGAGGTTTTGAGATGGGGGTGATTCCATGCCAATTAGAGCTTTGTAGAGATCTTCCATTCGAGGAGGTTCGAGGACATGAGTAGAGGGATCTTGGGTGATACCCTTTTGCTGGTAAGTTAAAACCAAAGCGCGATTTAAAGTGGCTTCTTCGGTGGGGTCCATTTGCCCGAGCATAATTTTTAAGAGAGAATTAAGGAAAAGATACTTGTAACCCATTTCGTCTTCGGTGCTTTCCTTGGGGTTGGCGATTTCGAAAG
>Ga0172375_10012383_pt1 | contig 10699 bp, 10 predicted proteins | sample LakKiv1m_FD_114537 | JGI IMG/M metagenome (GOLD analysis project Ga0172375, IMG submission 114537) | Freshwater microbial communities from Kabuno Bay, South-Kivu, Congo - kab_092012_11.1m | ecosystem: Environmental > Aquatic > Freshwater > Lake | place: Democratic Republic of the Congo...
AGAAAGAGCGCACGAACTTATCCTGGACGCAGAGACCAGCTGCTATCTTTTCTGGGGCGATGCGTGGATCCCGAAATTGTATGAACGGCTTGAGGCGGCAAACCGCCTTCTTAAGTAGGGGCACATTGCAATGTGCCCCTACCGCTTATTCAACCATACCCTAATATGCGTGTAACCATCGAGAAAATAGTATATCCCGGGAGGTCCCTGGCCCGAGCAGACGGCAAGGTCATATTTACAGACCAGGGCATACCAGGAGAGACCGTGGATGTCATTCAGACCGCGGATAAAAAGAACCTGATGGAAGCGCGGACGGTCAACGTTGTCAGCGCCTCTCCCGACAGGCGGCAGGCGCGCTGCGATCACTTCGCTATATGTTCTTCTTATCAATATATAGACTATCCTCTGCAGGTAACGATAAAGCAGGGACAGCTGAATGAATTATTGTCGCGCACGCTGGGCATGAAAGACCCTAAAACAATAATCCGCCCCGCAAAGTCCCTGTGGGGGTACCGTAACAAGGTCAGGCTCCATGTCGTGTGGGACGGGAAAAAACTTAACTGGGCTTATCACGCGCTCGAGCACAGGGAGCATTATGCCAGGATAGAAAAATGCGCGCTCCTTTCGGATCAGGTGAACGAGCTCCTGGAGGACGTCAGAGCCCTTCTATCCGACGAAAAATTCAAGGCCCTTAACGAGGTCCTTGTCAGGGAGAGCGCCGATAAAAAGAAGCTGCTCATAGGATTGGCCGGCGACGAACGCATGGATACGACCCTTTTGGCGGCCGCGCTCGAGCCTTTTATCAAAAAATTCCCGCTCTCAGGCGTCATGTACTCAACGGACGGTAAATATTATCATCCGGTCTTCGGAGATGATTATCTCGAAGAAGAGATACATGGAAAGCGGTTCATGATGGGTATAGATTCTTTTTTCCAGGTGAATTTCGAGATGGCCCAGCAGCTTATAACGGATATGGCCGAGTGGCTCGCCATGGACAAAGAAAAGACCGTCGTGGACCTCTATTGCGGAGTAGGGACGTTCGGGATCATTTTTTCAGACCGCGTGAAGGCCGTGGTCGGGGTCGAAAAAGGCCATGAGAATATCCCTTTTCTTATGAGGAATATAGAGGCCAACGGTACAAAGAACTACACTGTCATCAAGGGAGACTGCGAAAAAGTTTTTGGCCAGGCGTCAAAACGCGGGGCGGATATACTTATCGTCGATCCTCCTCGCAGGGGGCTCGGAGATAAATTATGCAGGGAGCTTGTCAGGATAGCCCCGGGAGCTATCGCGTACGTTTCATGCGATCCTTCGACGCTCGTAAGGGACCTTAAATACCTTTCAGGGAATTACTCACTTGACCACGTCGCTATGTACGATTTTTTTCCGCACACTTTCCACATTGAGACGATGGCGATCCTCCGAAAACGCGGATAACGAATTTTTTCCTTAAAGCGGCCCGGCATAGGTCCTTTTCGTCTATGACAGGCATATCAGTGAATTCCGCTTTGAAGGCGCCGGCGAAGATGCCGGATCCGCTGTATCTTTTTAGCCCGTCGTCTCCGTAAATAGGCACAGATTTAAGCCCGCAGCTCGGCGAACCGCTTTTAAATATGAACCCTCTAATGGCCATGCCCTTAAGCGCGTGGATCTCTTTTCTTGACCATGATCTGATCTTGACGGTATGGTCGATCCCTGTGGATCGGGTCATCAGCCTGATCTTGTCGCCTTTGCCGACCAAACGCATAGGCTCTCTCGGGACAGGAAGGCCGCATCCGGTCTCAGGGCATACGGCGGCCCACTTTACGAGTTTGCCGAAATGGGCCATGATATTACGGTCGAGCTTGTGCTTGCCGTCGTATCTGGTGCGCTTGCCGAGAAGGCATGCGCATATCCCGAGCCTAATTTTGTCTGGCATCGATCATTATCCTGACCCAGTCGTCTTTTTTTTGCCGCATAAAAGCCTCTTTTAAGAATTCGTCGCAGATGAATTTTCTGCCAGGGACTATAGACACAGAGTTCCCGGCTGATTCGCACTTTAACAGGATATCTTTTTTCAGCGACTCCTTCGTGAAGAGGTACCGGTGTATCCGGTCGGCGCCTTTGGTCAAAGTATATTTTATGCCGCGGGCCTTAAAGTACGCAAGCCCGTCGAAAGTGAAAGGCGAGTCGATCCGGCACGTATAACTTACCGCTGATCCGTCGTGGAGCGATACGAAGTTTCCCCAGGGGGCGAATTCTTCATTGACCCCGTCAATGAAACCCTTATCGCCGCAGCGTTCTTGGATAATAGATAAGGCAGGCCCTGACCACGCCAGAGTGATAATGTCATCTCCTGTCATCCATACCGGTTTTGACGCGTCAGCCGACCATGACGCTGAAATATACGAGCGGAAGTAAGGAGTCAGGTCCTTATCGGTTCTCATTAAGGCCCTGGCCAGAGCAGTGCCTATATATTCCCTTACAAGCCCGCGGCCATGTTCGCTTATCCTGACGCGAAAAGCGATCGGCCGTTCTTCTTTTATGTTCTTTTGTATAAGATCGCGGTATTTTTGGACAGGCTGGACCAGGGGGGCTATCTTTATCCTGGAAAGCGGAGCGCCGGCCTCGGAGTATTCCCTGTTAAGCTCGTAGATGCCGCGCAATATGTCCCTTTGTATGCCCATATCGAACAAGGACCATGGTTTGGTCATGCCTTCTTCGAAAGCAGGGCCTTTTAAAAGATCGGGGATATTTAAGCCGCATTTTTTAAGGTTCTCAGTAAATGATGAAACGAACTTGTCAGTCACCGAGCGATAATACACAAAAGATGTCTGGTCGATAGCGGACAAAAGCGCCTGCATAAGGCGCGGCTCTGACGCGCGGACTAGTATCTGGGAGATAAGATATTCGTCTGCCTCCATTGACACCCGCGCTTCAAAACCCGAGGCTTGTGTTAAGGCGCAGATGAGCCCGATGATCTTTTTATGGGTTTGGGCATCCGGCGCATCGCTGAATTCAAGGGGCGTCCACGGGAACCTTACCAGAGGGGTTATTGAGAAAATTGTCCTGGTATTTGATCCGCACCTGTCCCTTAGGACCTTTACCGCGTGAAGGAAACGGCCGAATTCATCCAGATCATTTTTTTCTTCGAGACCTGTGGAAAGAAGGAAGATCTTTAACTCGCGGGGTTTTGACCTGAATATGAGGTCCAGGCTTTTAAGTATGACGGGCTCATCCAGATTCTTATTTAAATATTTGCGCAGCCTTTCGGATATCCCTTCAAGCCCGGCGCTTATGGTAGTTTTGCCCAGGGCATGCTGGTATTCCAGCATAAGAGGATCCTGGGAGAGCATATCGAAGCGCTGGCTTTTTAGCCCTATGCTTTTAAAAAGAGGGATGAGCTCCCCGATCAGCTTGTAGAGATCCGTATATAAGTTGAAATTGAAACTGAATATCTCGATGTTCTTTAGCCCCATGGATACTTTCATCTCTTTAGCGTTCCTGACCAGCGTTTCGGCGGAGACTTCCCTGTACGGTTTTCTGGCCCAGTTCTCGGCGCAAAAAGAGCAGGATGCCCTGCATCCTTCGCTTATGCGCAGATATCCGGTGCCGACGGCGTTCTCATGGTACATGACCATGCCGTTCTCAAGGAGATCCGGAAGGGATGATTTGACGACGCAGGCTTTTTTTTGCGAAAGAGGGAAAAGCGGCTGATGGAACCCCGGGACGTTCTCCTCGAGCTCCATTAATACTTCTTCTTTGGTTTTCCCTTTAAGGATATCTTCGCCGGCCGTTAAGAAAAGCTTTTCTATGATAGAGGTATCGTGGCCTATAAAAATACCGTCTACGACAGGGTCAGGCCCCCAGAGGGCGCTTGTATATGCGGCGTTATTGCCGCCCAATAAGACAAGAGGCGTCTTAGGATCTGAGAGGCGCTCGCTGCGTCTTAGAGGGATACCGCTTTCCCGCAGAAAATGAGGGATATTTATGATCTCCTGGACTATCGAGTTGGAAAAGGCAATGACATTGAATTTTTCCGGGCCGAACTTTGTCTGTGTTCCCAGGAGCCATGGGATGTGTGATCTTTTGAATAGCTTCCTGTCATTCTCCGGAGGAAGATAGGCAATATCAGGAAAGACGTTCTTTGTGCGGCAGACGGTCTGGTACAATAACTGATGGGTGAAAGATGTCGCGACGTCGTTATATGTAGATAAACGCGCGAATAAGACCCTGAAAGGGCGCGTTTGGTATTCAGAGGAAGGGAGGGTGTTGATCTCTCCGCCTCTTAGCCAGGTCCCGAAATTCGTCAATTCGGGATAGACCTCCCGGTACCAGGAAGAATGATCGGATGTTCCTTTAGGCAAATATTATTCTTTCTCGAAAACAGGTTTAAATCCGAGGTCTTTGACGAACGCTACGGCTTTGTCGTCGGTGTCGAAGACGTCGGTCTTAACGGCATAACGCCCGGACTTCATCGTCATTACTATCATGGGCGCGTCGATGACCTTATTGTCGACTACAAGCGCCAATTGCCTGCCGATGCCGCTCTTAGTTATCGATTCCAGCTTTGCTGTGCCTGCGGGATTAAAATAGATATTTACGAAAGCGTTCGGCCTGGAGCCCGGCCCGCCTTTTTTAGAGATCGTTACTTTTTCGATATCTGGATTTGAAAGGACAGTTTGTTTATTTACCAGAAGGTCCTTTGCGGGACGGTTCTTGCTGATAGAATATTTGTAGACATCATGGGGCACTGAAGCGGCTTCCTCGGCTTTAACGGTCAAACGAAAATCCGCCTGTTTTGCCTTGGCAAAGCACACGGTCGTCATTGCATATACTAGGACCAAACCGGAAATTACTAATGCTCTTTTCATGATATCTCCTTTTTTGGGGATCAATGCGCTAAAGTTCGTTTTAGCCTGGAGAAAATTATACAACCACTATATCCGAAAAACAAGGCCTTTCTCGGGCCCGGATCATCCGCCGATCAAATGATCGTTCATGATACATTCGGCTATCTGCTCGGCAGCGAGCCTGTGCGCGGCGGCGTTCGGATGGGGGTCGAGTTTCAGGGCGTGCCAGTAACGGAAATCTTTTTTCTGCGCGATAAATGCGTCCAGGAGGTCCACTACATGAAAATTGAGCGATGCGCCGATGGCGTCGATCTTTTCATGCAGGTCGGTATAGACGTATGTTTCGCGCGTATGAACGCCCGGAATGAATTCGGGAAATACAACCAGTATGACTTTGACGTTATGCTCGGCGGCCTGCTTTCTTATCAGGGCCAGCGCGGCTTTGCATTGCCTCCAGCCTATGTAGTCATCGCGATAAAGTTCTCTGTGATAATACGGGTGAAATATGGCGAGCTGGACATCGTGAAATTTTCCGTTCAACAGGATATAAAAATAGCTGTGACGGACCAGGTAGTCATGTGCAGCCCGGAACGGTATCAGATCGTGGATGTTCAAAACATTTTCAGGCGCTGTAGGGCGTACGAACTCCCGCAGACTGGGCAGGGGGTCATTAAGGTTGAATTGCACGATCAGGAGGTCGGGTTCCTGAGCCCATCCGTACCGTTCGAGCAGTTCGTATTCGTTGAAGGTTGTGAACGCTTCTTTCCCCATGTTCAAGACTTCGATCCGTTTTGGGGAGAGCGTGTTAAGGTCTTCTTCTAAAACACTCGTCCACAGGTCGGCTGTGTTACGCACGCTGACCCCCCAGGTGAATGAGTCTCCAAGGGCCAGTATCCTGAACGTGCCCGGCATTTTTACCGGTATGACATTACCTTTTCTGAAATCACCGCGTTTGGTAGTGGCGTCATAGTTAAAATGCATGGCCTCGTCGTAGTTCTGACGGAATGATGTGCACACGCAGCGCATTACAAATTCTCCGGCCAGGCAGGTCAACGCGAAAAAGGCCACAGGTATGGCCAGGATCATCAGGTAAAACGCTATTTTTTTCATGGGTTTTTCCAAAAGGAGTGTGTGTTAGCGGTTACAATTTCCTCAAAAAGCGCTCTATACGGTTCATTGCTTCTTTAAGGTTATCGAAACTGTTAGCGTATGACATCCGCAAATATCCCTCGCCGGTAGACCCGAAAGCTGTTCCCGGGACAGCGGCAACCTTCTCTTTTTTGAGAAGACGCTGGGCGAAGTCCATTGAAGAGAGTCCCGTGCCTTTTATTGACGGGAAAGCGTAAAAAGCGCCTTCCGGCTTATGACATGACAGACCGATCTCGTTAAGGCGCGTTATGACGAACTCGCGCCTTCGTTTATATTCCCGTTTCATTTCTTGGACAGCCCTGTCGCCGTTCTTGAGCGCTTCCTGGGCTGCTGCCTGGGCCACTATAGAAGCGCAGAGCATGGTGTATTGATGCACTTTGGTCATAGCTTGTATGATCTTTTCAGGCCCGGCCGCGTAACCTATGCGCCATCCTGTCATAGCGTAAGATTTCGAGAATCCGTTAAGGTAGACCGTCCGCTCTTTCATCCTGGGGAGCGTAGGGAAAGGCGTATGGTCAAAATCATACGTAAGGTCACAATATATCTCATCACTGATCATGATGAGGTCGCGTTTCTCTACGACCGAAGCTATTTTCATAAGCTCGGCCTTTGAGTACGACGCCCCGGTAGGATTGTTCGGGTAATTAAGGACCAGGCCTTTTGTCTTTGCGTCGCAAAGGCGGCCTATCTCATCGGCGGTGATCTTGAATCCTTTAGAGGCCTGGCTTTTTATGTAAACAGGGGTGCCTCCGCACAGTGACGCGATCGGGCCGTACGCGACATAGGACGGCTCAGGCACAAGTATCTTGTCGTCCCTGTTTATCAAAGCGCGCATAGCCAGGTCGTACGCCTCGCTTACTCCGACCGTTATAAGTATTTCGCGTTCAGGATCATAATCAAGGTCATATCTGTGCTTCAAATATTTTGAGATATCCTGCCTGAGCTCCAAAAGGCCTTTGTTAGACGTGTATGAAGTATATCCCTGTTCGATAGCGTATATTGCCGCCTCCCTGATGTTCCAGGGCGTGACAAAATCAGGCTCTCCGACGCCGAGGGATATGACGTCCTTCATGCCTATGACAAGGTCAAAAAAGACGCGTATGCCCGAGGGCGGCAGGTCTTCGACGATTTTGGAAATTGTCTGTTTTTTCATGATATTATAATGAAATTGCCGGCCGTTTGTTCTTTTGGACCTGTTTAAGGATATCCCTGTCCTCTTTATATTTCTTGAGTATGAAATGCGTCGATGTGCCGCGGATATTCTCCATGGACGACAGCTTTTGCGCCACAAAGTTGGATACCGTATTCAGGTTCTTGCCTTCGACAATGATGAGGAGATCGTACGTGCCCGACATCAAATAACAGCTCGTAACTTCAGGGAACTGGTATATCCGCTCGGCTATGTGATCGAACCCGAGGTTCTTCTGAGGCACGACCTTTACTTCGATCAGGGCGCGCACCCCGGATTCTTCTTCGCGCAGGAGCTCTTTGTTTATGATGGTCTTATACTTTAATATGATGCCGTCTCTTTCCAGTTTTTTTATGTCGCTCTTTACGCTGGCCGGCGTCCTGTGCAGCATTTTTGCGATGTCTTCGGGCGTAGTTCGCGCGTTATTCTCCAGGATTTCCAGAATTTCTCTCATAGTAGATCCTCCTTTATCAGGATTATACAACATGCATAATGAATTTGCACGGAAAATGACATTGACCGTTCAATTCCTTTTTGCTTTAGCGGCTTCGGCAAAAGCTTTGTTCTGTACGGCTATCTCAAGATTTTTTTCTGCCATTGTAAAATGCGGGCGAACGGATAATGCCTCCTTGAAATATCGAATGGCCGAATCCAGATCGCCTTTTTCGGCGTAATATATGCCTAAATTGTTGTAGGGCAGAGGGTTCGTTCTGTGGTTCTTGATCACATCCTTGAATAAGGTCTCTGTGTTCTTCCAGACCAGGCACCTTTCCAAGGTAAGGGTCGAAAGCGCCAGGACCCACAGTCCAATAAGGCACGCGGCCGCGGACCGGATAATGGGCAGCTGCGGTTTGAGGGCAAATATCCGGTATGCTATGCAGGCGAATATATAGAATAAACCTATCGAAGGAATATACATATAACGGTCTGCCGCAAATGTGTCGCCCGCGGGGATGATCTTAAGCACCGGAAGCAGCGTGACGAAAAAGAAGAGCCCGCCGAAAAGGATCGTCCTTGCGCGCCTCTTTGACCATATCATAAGGATAACGAGGGCGGCCAATATCGCTATATAATATTTGATCTCGGCTAAATGCGAAGGGTTGACGTTGTGGTATACATACATGGCTGACAACTTTACCGGCAAAAGCGTTTTATACAAATAGAATACCAGCACTTTCGATAGAAAATATGTTTTGACACCCAGATCAGCCGCAAGTTTAGTGGCTGCCGCCTGTGTCTGAAAATGCATGTTCACTATACCGAATATCAACGCTGCGGCGAATAAAGGTATCTTTTCAGCGAAGGCCTGTATATTGAGTTTACGGCGCTCGTAATAGTCCAGAAGCAGCGCGATAACCGGTAACGTTACAGCCATGGGTTTAGATAAGAGCGATAGAACGCATGCCAGAAAGCAGGCGGCCAAAAAAATGAGCTTTTTGCCCCTGAGATACCACATATATGATATAAGTGAGACGATGTAAAAAAGAGAGGAGAGCAGGTCTTTCCGCTCTGTGATCCATGCGACGGATTCGACATGAAGCGGGTGGACGCCGAACAGAAGGGCTGCGATAAAAGCCACTGCGGCTTTTCTTGAGACAAGATATACAAAATAGAACACTAACAGGGTCATTAACAGGTGCAGGCAGTAATTTGTCGCGTGGTATGCGCGCGGATCGAGTTTGAAGAAATGGTATTCCGCGGCGTAACTTAACATGACCAGCGGGCAGTAGCTTCCTACGTAAGCCTGGGTAAAGAACAGGCCGATATTATGCGGGGACAATGTCCGTATGGACACATTCTCGTAAACATATTCAGGGTCATCCCAGTCAACGAAGCCGTTACTTAGAGAAGGAAGGAACGCCCCGGCTGTAAGAAGGACGGTGATAAAGGCATAAATTAATATAAGGTATTTTCGGTTCATCTGTTTTTGGTCATCGTTGATATCTCAAAGTATATCATATATGAATATAGAAATACAATGGGCCCTAAAGCGTGGTTTGGAATAGACAAAACAGCGTCTCAGTGTTAATATTTAGTGATGTTACATGGCAAGAAGATCATCGTCATAATGCCGGCTTACAACGCAGAAAGAACGCTAGAGCGTACCTATAACGACATACCTAAAGATATCGTAGACGAAATACTGGTTGTCGATGACCGTTCTAACGACAGCACCGTGGCAGTCGCCAAAAGGCTCGGGCTGACCGTTATTGTGCATGACAGGAACCTGGGCTACGGCGCCAACCAGAAGACATGTTACAGGGAGGCGTTGAAACGGCATGCCGACATAATAATAATGCTGCATCCTGATTACCAGTACCCTCCGAAACTGATCTTTGCCATGGCAGGGCTCCTGGTAAGCGGCATGTTCGATGTAGTCCTCGGTTCGCGGATACTGGGAGGAATGGCGTTAAAGGGCGGTATGCCGCTCTATAAATATATCTCGAACAGGATCCTCACCATGGCTGAGAATATGTTCCTTGGCGCGAAGCTGTCGGAATACCATACCGGATACAGGGCATTTACCGCGGAGTTCCTTTCGCGTATGCCTTTTGGCGAGAATTCAGACGACTTTGTGTTCGATAACGAGGTATTGTCCCAGGCTGTGTTTTTCGGTTACAGGATCGGGGAGATCACTTCGCCGTCCAGCTATCATAAAGAGGCGTCTTCCATCAGTTTCAGGCGCAGCGTAGTCTATGGTTTTTCGGTCTTAAAGACCATCGTTAAATTTGTCCTTCAAAAGAAAGGGGTCTGTAAATACCGGATATTCGATCTGAACGGAAAGCATTTGTAAAAAACATAACCAAAGGAGGAAGAGTATGAAGACATCAAAGATCATCGCAATATTGTGCATGGCAGTTTGCCTATGCGCTGTAGCGTTCGCAGCGGATTATGCAGCCGGATCCCAGGCAAGCGCTCCCGCGGCTAAAACGACCCTGGATAACCTTATGGCGGCTTATAACGGAGAGAGTAACGCTCACGCGAGATATCTGGCGTTCGCGCAGAAAGCGGACGCAGAAGGTTACGGCGCCGCGGCAAGCCTTTTCAGGGCGGCTGCGCGCGCTGAACAGGTCCATTTCGAACGGCATGCCGAGGTCATTAAAAAACTTGGCGGGATCCCCCGCGCTACGATAGAAACTCCGGTCGTAAAGAGCACCATGGAGAATTTAGAAGCAGCCAATAAAGGCGAGGTGTATGAGAACACGATCATGTATCCTGAATTCATCAAACAGGCGCAGGCTGAGAAGAAAGCCGATGCCTTGGATGCTTTTGAGGACGCCATGAAGGCAGAAGGCGTTCACGCCAAACTATACGCAAAGGCCATGAAGGAGCTCGATTCCATGAAAGGCGGCAAGAAGGATTTTTATGTCTGCCCTAAATGCGGTAACGTGGTAGATACAGCGCCTGTTACGATGTGCCCGATCTGCGCGACAGCTGCCAAAAAGTTCATGATGGTCAATTAGATCCGGAACATAGTAATAGTTTAGTTTTACAAGAGAGCGGGACTTGATCCCGCTCTCTTGACATA
>Ga0172375_10012384_pt1 | contig 10698 bp, 9 predicted proteins | sample LakKiv1m_FD_114537 | JGI IMG/M metagenome (GOLD analysis project Ga0172375, IMG submission 114537) | Freshwater microbial communities from Kabuno Bay, South-Kivu, Congo - kab_092012_11.1m | ecosystem: Environmental > Aquatic > Freshwater > Lake | place: Democratic Republic of the Congo...
ATTTCAATAGAGGCGAGTGTTCAAGATTCTGAAGGAAGATCAAAAAAAATACAACTATATTATCCAGTCGACCTTGATACTGGTACTGTAGTAACAGATGAATTTAACCGATTATCACAATTAGATCCAACCTCTCTAGAACTAATTAGAAGAAAATTTGGATACCAATAAATTATTAATTAACGAAAATTGCGAAATATTAACAGATGTCTTTATACTCTTGCGTGTCATCTAAAAACCGACTGAAGGTCGACATTTAGAGTCTTGTGGCTAATACAAGAAATACAAAAACAAGTTCGGTGTGATAAGTAGAAATATTGTTTTATAGTAGTTATAAATATTTTATAATGGAAAAATTTTATATTTTAGTTTCTTTTATAGCTCTAATTATTTTAGCCTCATTTTTTATCCATCCATGTGATTATTTAACTGGTTGGGGAGTAGATAAACAACGTACCTGTGAATGTTTAGGTTTTAAGTGGACTTACTTAAATAAACTACCTGTGGATGGCGATACTAAATCAATTTGTATCGGATTAGTAAAATCAAATGATTGTTTCCAATACCAAAACGGGAATAAAATAAGTTGCTACTAATAACTACATAATCCTTCATTGTAGTATTTTATTATTTGCTAAAATACTCTCATGGCCAAAAAGAAAACTATTAAAAAACTTACTTTCAAAGAAGAATTCCGCATTTATCTTAAAAGACTGACCAAGACCAAAATTTATCTGGTTTTATCTTTGTCAGTTGCTATTTTCTTTCTAACTATTCCTAATACCATTCCTTATCCGATAACTGAAATCCCCAAGGGCAAACCGATTTACCGCCAAATTAACATTATTGTTCCTACCCCAAACGCTTATCCTGTCAATTTTACTGGAGTTAATGTCCCTTATATTTCCGCTCCATCAGCTATTATCGTCGATGTTGACTCCAAAGCAGTTTTGTATCAAAAAAATCCAGACGAAAAGCTTTCTCCGGCTTCAACTACCAAAATGTTAACTGCTTTAGTTGCTATTGATCAATATCCTTTGGATAAAATTGCCAGTATCAGCTCTCCCTTAAGAAATGGCCAGATTATGTTTTTGCAACAGGATGAGAATATTTCGGTTTTTAATTTACTCAAAGGCTTGTTAATCTATTCAGCCAACGATGCAGCCTACGCGCTGGCTGATCTTGATCCTAATGGATTGGAAGGTTTTGTTGCCAAAATGAACCGACAACTGGATAAGTATGGTCTAAAAGACAGTTATTTTTTAGATCCTGCAGGATTATCCGGTGGTAGACATGTGTCTTCCGTTCATGATCTTGCTATTATTGGCGCGCATTTAATGAATAATAAAATATTAGCTGAAATGGTAGGAACTAAAAACGAAACAGTTACTGATACTTCAGGCACTATCTTTCATGAACTAACTGCTATTGATGCTTTGATCGATAAAGTTCCAGGTTTGAAAGGTATTAAGACTGGTTGGACGGAAAATGCCGGGGAGTGTTTTGTTTCATACACCCAAAGAGATAATCATCGTATCATCACAGCTATCCTTGGATCTTATGACCGCTTTGGTGAAACTACCCAATTAATCGAATGGGCTTTTGCCAATCACGAGTGGCAAGAAATAGATGTCCGCAATGTTTATGATTAAAAAAAGCCCCCCGTTTTTTCCTGGAGGGCTTTAATTTTTTTTCATCCAATCTAAGGTCTAATAGTCGGAACGGGATACTTTGTAGCCACAGGTTTAATTGAAGTATAGACTCTTAGCGGTAAAGTCTTTGTATCTTTACCTCCACGATTATCTGTTAAAGTCACATTCACTTGATAAGTTTTGGTATAAGTTAATCTAATGGCACCATTACTTACTATTGAACAATTGTAAACAACATTTTGTTTTTTACTATCTTTTATTTGTTTACACGAACCCGCACTTAAAAAATCTGGCAATCCAGTTATTGTCATATTCAAAGTATCATTACTATCTGTGTCAGTTCCTTCGATAATTGCATTGTAAGTTCTTCCTATGTATGCCCATGGTAGTGAGTTAGTGGTAATTTTTGGCTTACTATTCGGTTTTGCTGTTGGTTTGGGAGTAGGTTTAGTACTGGGTTCCACCATAGGAATTGGCTGATTATTATTTTGTTCAATACAATAAAGCGGATAGGTAGATGAACAATAATCAGATGAATTCCAAGTCCAATATGAATCGGTTACGGGAGTGGAAATATTGATATTACATCCTAAATGTCCATAGGTTCCATCAATAGCACTTTCCCAATTATTACAAGAGGCACTGCCATAATTCATTAGAGTTCCATCAATTTGAGTATTTGTCCAAATACCCCAGCTATTCATATTTCGTCCGAATTCATCAATATTAATAGCGTTTTGTAGTGTCCCATCTGTAAGATCTTCCCAATTATTTGCAACTACCAGTCCATCTAACCTAACATAAGAATCAGTTGAGTGTATATGCCTTGAACTTGCTGTTGTATTGTTGTCACTCAACCATGCCTTCCATTCTCCTCCTAAATTTGCACTATCCGCACTGTTTTGACATTTTGCATCAGCTCCAACCAAACCCCCCAAGTCGCCATAATATGATGTACTTGTAATAAAAACTCTGTTAACCTTATCGTTTTCTCCAACAAAAACCTCTGGTAGTTGTGTATGGGCAATAGATTTAATGTTACCGAAAAACACCTGCATGATCATAGTAAGCGGTATTAAGGCACAAACCATCAGTATGATTACCAGATATTTGCTATTTGCTAGTGATAAAGGTGACTTTGATTTGTATTTTTTTGTACTTACTCTTTTTGATGACTTTCTGGCAGTTTTTTTGGTAGACATATAAAATAAAACATAACTTGATTACATGTCCATTATGATTGATATTTGAGAAATTATACAAGAGTCAATTAATTGGAAGAGGATATAAAACCAGTTTTATTTTTATCAAAGCTCTCACCCACAGTTTTGGAGATAACAAAATATTCATTATCCAAAGAACGTTTTACTACATATTGATCATCGATTAATTTAAACATTAATTCATGTGTCTGGTCACTTTTATCTATTAAAGTAATCTTAAAACCAGAACTTAACGGGTCAAACTGCATTATTTGATTCAAACTTGCTAAATCATCACCATTGAAAGGATTAAATTTATATAAAAAAGTGTTTACTCCATCACTATTAACTTTTTCACTGGAATCTTCAAAAGCCCATTGTCGATCAGAGTTTTGATCTAGAGTATAATTTTCACTTCCTTCAAAAACAAGTTGTTTAATTTGTAAACTATCGATATCTATTATCGTTTTATCAATCCAATCTGATGCAGTTTCTGATAAACTTGGTACTGATATCAAACCAAATGCTTTATCTAAGCCTTGTAAAACAACCACCATATCAGGACCAATTTGTTTGCCAACAAAAAAAGAGGTTTCTTTTTGCAAAGAAATAAGCTTGACAGTGGTAGCACTACCAGTAGCTAATTCAAGTTCGTCAAATTTATCTTTGTTTTCAGAAATAATCTTTGGTGAAACTGTAGGTAGTAAAGATCCGATAAGTTCATTTACTTTGGCTAAATCAGCTGTTTTTGAAGCCACTATCCATTTGCCTTCTTGTTTTGTCAGTACTAAATCTCGACCATTTTTAGCTATTTCAATTCTGACTAAATCATCAGCTTTAATATTTTTTATAGCATTTAGATAATCGTTAGGTTGCTGCAATTGATATCTAATCAAAGTACTCCTACCAAATATAACCAGCAAACCAGCGGCTACTAAAAAAGTTAAAGTGGATATAGTTTTATTTGTCATAAATTATAATTAATCCTGATACTCTCTGTTATAAAGTTTCTTGCGTTTCCACAACCACCAACCACCAAAAATTCCAATTACTATTGGAACTCCTAACATATTTATTAGTTGTACCGTCTGAGCTTGGGAAGAACTAGTGAACACAAACACAGGATTATCTCCTGTTTTTTGAATGATTGAGGAGACAACTTCGTCTCCAGAAACCATGTCAACTAATACATTAGCAAAACGTAAATTATCAGTTGCATTTTGCACAAACTGATCCGTTATAAAATCACTATCTCCTATAGTTATTACTTTACTCACACCATTATTAGCATATACGCCAAGTATTTTTTCGGTTCCGTCAGCCTTAAAATCGTCTGGGTTCATTTTATCAGGGGATATTTGAAAAGTACTAATCTGAGTTCCAGCATTTTTGCTAGTTTTGAGCAAAATTTCCTGAATAACATTTTCTTTACTGACTAAAGCGAAAGAATTGGGCCAAGCCAAAGTCACACTGTCAATCCCGCTAAGTGGAATTGTCTTTGATTGACCAGTTAAGGACTTTAGCCAAAAAGGATAAGGTATTAAATATTGCTGTCCTCCAGCTTGCAATGTAATAATCTCATTTAATCTTAAATCATAAACTAGATCTTGATTAACGGTAATTCCAAAATCGTTAGCCAAAATATCTTCTATTCCAACTTTATAAGAAGGAGCAGTACCTAATTGAGGATTTACACTATGATTATCCAACATTAACAAAGCGTTTCCACCGCTAGTAATAAAATCATTAATTTTAGCTGAGGCAGTAGCACCTATTGGTTTATTCAAACCATAAACCACCACAGCCTTACCAGCTATTGAAGATTCTGGCAAATCTAAGGATATTTCTCTAATATCATATTGATCATTTAAAACGCTTCTTAAACTATTAATCGCTACTTGCTGTCCTGTATATGTCAAATCTGGTTGAGTAAACATTGTTAATATCGGCAGTTGCTTAATTGTCATTTTACGGATCAATCTGGTTAATTGGTATTCCAAATCATCTGCATTTTGAATAAAAGGAATGCTTTCCTTTTTATCTAAATATTGCAAGGCAATTCCTAAATAGCCTGCTTGAACCGCAAAGGCATTATTGGACAATGTATTAAATTGGACTTCTTCAATTCCATCTTGAGCAGCTAATGTTTTATCACTGGGATTAATATCTGGATGCTTTTCAACCAATTTAATTTTGCCGTGACTTAGTATCTGATAATCTCGTAACATATCTTTTGTTTGCCTCACTGTTGTTTCCACAGTCCCAGGTAAATTACTGGAAGTATAAAACGTAATCGTAACCACATCTGGTAGATTTTGTATAGTAGCCTTAGTTCCCTTAGAAAAAGTAAAAAGCCTATTAACAGTCAAATCTAAACGGATTGGATAACTATATGCAATAATATTTGTAATAAATCCAAAGGCAAAGATTAAAGTTAAGGCTACATATAGTTTTTGTTTAGCGACAGCATTTTCAGCTGTTTTACGACTGGAAAGCTTGATAACTGCTACTGTAAGTGCAACCCCAATTAGAGTTACAAAATAAAGTAAATCTCTCAAATCTAGGGCTCCGCGACTAATATTGGAAGCATGCGGCAAAATAGCCAATTGCGACACAAAAGCAGATAGACCTGCTGGAATAGCCATCAATACAATATCAAAGCCAAGTATCAGTAATACAAAGCTGACGGCTACTGCTGATAGGAAACTGGCAACTTGAGAACTAACTATAGTAGCTGTTGCCAGTCCGATAGCAATAAAAGCCCCTCCAACTAACATTGCTCCCAAATATTGACCAAAAATGACTCCAATATCTGGTTTGGCATATAACATAGTGGTAATTGGTAGACTAATAGTCGCTATAAGCATGGCCCCAAAAAATGTCCATGATCCAAAGAATTTACCTAAAACAATTTCTAACTCTGTTAAAGGATGAGCGAATAAAACTTCCAAAGTTTTATTTCTTTGCTCTTGAGCAAAAGCTCTCATTGCTATAGCTGGAGCTATAAACAATAACATGTAAGGCAGAAGATCAAAAAAGGGTCTTAAACTGGCTTGATTAGTAATAAAGGATTGACGGAAATAAAAGAAAAAACTTAATAATACAAAAGGAACAGTCAGAATATATGCTGTTCCAGAATTGACATAACTTAAAAATTCTTTTTTGGCGATGGTATAAATATTTTTTTTATTCATATATTTATAAGTTCTATTTTGTCACTTGGGTAAATAGTTCTTCCAAATCCTGCTGTTTCCTAGTCAACTCATACAACTCCCAATCTTTTTCTTTGGCTAAATTAAATATTGGTAGCCTTAAATCATTTGCTGAGTTTGTAAAAACACGATATATAGAAGCGGGTTTATTTTCTATGGTTTCCACTTTGTTTACTTCTTTTAAGCTTGTTAAGGCTTTTTCTATCCCTTTCCCTTTTAACATTGCTTCATAACAATTACCGCTACTTAGACTTCCTAAATCAGCTACTGGACTATCAGTCACAATTATCCCATGGTTGATGATGATAATGCGATTACACATTCTGGTGATTTCGGAAAGTACGTGTGAACAAATAATTACAGTTCGTTTTTTACCAAGTGAAGTGATAAGGTCATGAATTTCTCTGCGCTGATTAGGATCAAGTCCCTCAGTTGGTTCATCCAAAAGCAAGATATCTGGCTTATCTAAAATTGCTTGAGCTAAACCAACTCTTTGCCGATAACCTTTAGAAAGTTCTGATATAGGACGATAATAAACATCAGCTAGTCCAGTTTTTTTAATAACTTCTTTAATTCTCTGAGATTGACTTGATTTATCCATGGCCTTGATATTAGCCCAAAATATTAATAATTCCTCCACAGTCATATCATCATATACAGGGTTATTCTCTGGCAAATAACCAATTCTGGTCTTGCTTTTCTTTTCTTCATCAAATAAATCAATACCGTTTATACTAACTTGGCCTTTACTGGGAGGTAAAACTCCAGCAATCATTCTAACTGTTGTAGTTTTACCAGCTCCGTTAGGTCCTAAAAGTCCTACAATCTCACCTTCTTTAATAGTCAAATTTAAGTTATTTATTACTTGGCGTTGGTTAAATTGTTTAGCTATTTGTTTAAGTTCTATCATATGGAGTTGATGTTTTTTTGGAAAACATCATAGTATATAAAACAATCAACTAAAAAATGCAAGTATTATAAAGATTTGCTTTATTTAACATCCACTAACTCTACATCAAAAATCAAAGTGGCTCCGTTAGGTATCGTTTGAGGATTTGGAGAGTTATCTCCATAGGCAAGCTGAGGTGGGATAACTAAATGTCTTTTCCCTCCTACTTTCATGCCTTCTATGGCTATATCCCAACCTTTGATTACCTGCCCTGCTCCTAATGTAAAAGTAATAGGCTGGCCTCTTTTGTATGAATCATCAAACTCAGTGCCACTAACCAGCTTCCCAATATAATGAACCGAAACTTGTCTACCAGAAGTAGCTTCTACTCCTGTTCCTGGAACTTTCTCCTGTACTTGTAAAGTGGTTGTATCACGATCAATAGAATTAGTAACTGGCTTAGAAGTACTAATACTATTTGACTTTTTTTGATTCAGACTATTTTCTACTGATCTTTGATCTTTGAAGTTTAACTGCAAATCATCAGTGTTTGTCTCATCTTTTTTTTCGCTAGTTTGATTTTGATTAGTAATATCATTTACCAAATCAACATTACCCAATGACTTCGATGAAGATTCCAGTGTTTGATCTATAGCATTTGTATCCATATTTGGAGTACAACCATTCATCAGTACTAATATGAAGATAAGAACTATTACTTTTTTCATAATAAATTTTGGCTTTTAATATCATACTTATACACCAGTTAGAAGCCTATTAAAATATGTAATTCATTGTTTTGGATTTTTGCCACACCCCCATCTATTTTAAACTCCTGATTACCACCAGAGACCTCTTCCACCTTAATAGTTCCAGCTGTTAATTCAGAATATAAAGGAGTATGTTGGGGAAGTAGTGCCAGTTCGGCAATTTTACCTGGAGCAAAAACTCTTAAGGCATCTCCCTCATAAATAATTTTATCCGGATCTACGATAATTAAGTGCAGCTTGGGTTTTTCTTCTGCCATATTTATAAAATATGTAATTTATCCAGATTTAGCTTTCTTTTCTGCATCTTCGATATTCCCAATCATATAAAATGGATCATCTGACAAGTCATCATATTGGCCCGAAAGAATATTTTGAACACCTTTTACAGTATCTTTACGCTCTACATATACTCCAGGTACATTAGTAAATTGCTCAGCAGTATAAAAAGGTTGACTTAAAAATTTGATAATTTTTTTGGCTCTAGAAACTGTAATCTTCTCAGCTTCAGACAATTCTCCTTCTCCTAAAATAGCAATAATGTTTTGGAGTGATCGGTGTCTTTCTAGAACATGAGTCGCTTCTTTTAATGTTTTTAGGTGATCAGCGCCCAATATTTGCTCATCTAAAATTGAACTGGATTGTAAAGGATCAATAGAGGGATAGATTTTTTGCTGGGCAATTTTACGCGACAGTACCACTACAGAGTCTAGATGAGAAAAAATTGCCTGGATTGCTGGGTCAGAAAAATCATCTGCAGGCACATAAACTGCCTGGACTGAGGTAATTGAACCTCCTGGAGTGGATACAATCCGTTCTTCAATTTCCCCTAATTCGGAGTTCATAGTTGACTGATAACCGGTTTCCGAAGGAATCCGCCCTAAAACTGTAGATATTTCAGCCCCGGCTTGAATAAACCGAAAAATATTATCAATAAATAGTAAAATTTCTTTGCCTGTCAAATCACGCATGTATTCAGCCAAAGTAACAGCTGTAAGAGGAGTTCTGAAACGCATAGCGGGATACTCATTCATCTGGCCCAATACAATAGCCACATTTTTCAAAACGTTAGTCTCTTCCAAAGTCAAAAATAATTCGTTACCCTCACGAGTTCTTTCTCCTACTCCTCCAAAAACTGATTTAGTTCCATGTTTAACTGTCGTGTTATGAATAATTTCTGTAACCAGTTGAGTTTTACCCACACCTGCGCCGCCAAAAAAACCAATTTTGCCCCCTTTTATAAATGGGGTAAGAAAATCGATACCTTTAATTCCAGTTTCCACGATATCAGTAGGACTTTTTACGTCTTGAAATAAAGGACTGGGCTTGTGGATTGTAGCTGTATCATGAGTAATAACTGGTCCCAAACCATCGACCGGCTTGCCAAAAACATTAACAATCCGACCCAGCATTGCTTCCCCTACCGGAACTTTTAGAGCATCGCCCGTATCTCTAACTGCAAGTCCCAATCGTAAACCTGAGGTGGGTGACATCGACAAACAGCGAACAGTATGATTAGAGAGATGTTCAAATACTTCCAAAATCAATTTGTCTATATTTTGAACAACTAATGCATTATATATTTCCGGAACATGTAGAGGAAAATGAACATCAACTACAGCCCCTCTAATAGCTACTATTCTACCAATGTGTTCCAAATCAGCGGATTTAATTTCTGAGGCAGTATTCATAGTTAATTTTAATTATTCTGTTGTGGCACTTGCAATAGTATTATGCCCTTTTCTTGATTAAATGTTATCAAATTTAGTTTTAAAGATGCAAATTTCATAAAGGTATCAAATTTTTTAGTTAGGCTTTTTGTCTTTGTTCTATCCTGATTAACAGTTCCTAAATTTATTACAATATATTTCACTCCCATTTGCTGAAAAGTTTGTAGCGCAGTATCAGCATCACTCTGTGAATGTGTCATAACAGTATTAATATAATCAAGCCAAATATCATTTAATACTACTTGGTAATAGTTATTTATAAAATAGTGTAAAAAACTTCCACCTAAAATCACATATTTTTGTTTGGTAACTATTTCTGGGTCACTGTTAATAGTCTCAGCAATATCAATATAATTACCTGTTAATTGCCTCATCGCCTCATGCTGACTTATTTTACCAAGCCCGTAAGACAAAACACTTTTATTACCAAAACGCGATAATTGAATATATGTCCCCATAAGTAACGGAATAATAACAATTATATTAGCTAAAATATATATAAAGGTATCTTTTTTAGTAAAAATTTTATCCCAACTTAAACCAACTAAGATGCCCAAGGGTGCAAACATCCCAATACCATACCAAATCACCGATTTGCCAAATATCCACCAGATAATAAAATAGCTAAGACCAAAAAAGGTTATGAACAAAGCCTTATCTCTATTTTTTTCTTTTTTATGTTTAGTTAAATAATATAAATAAGCTATTATCGGAATAAATCCAGATAAATAAAAAGGGCTAATCATAAAATGCAGCGTGGGAATCAGTTCAACTGCGGTAATATTCCATGGTATTTTAATGTAAGTCAGCACACCTGTTTTTATTACAAAATCAGGTAATATTTTTTCAAGACCAAAAAAGGTGCCTGATTGATCCAAATAACGCTGATAATCTTCGCCATAGCCACTAGAAGCCCCAGCAGTATTATCAAGCTGATTATAGGCTGTTTGTCTCTCCCATTGATAAGGATTCCTGCCTGTAAAAAATGTGGATTGGAATTGTCTGTTCTTAATTCTAATAATTACTTCTTCAAAAGACAAATTTTGTTCTTTAATATGAATTAAAAACCAAGGAGTTGATATTACTAATAATCCTGTCAATCCTATGCCTATAATTTTAAGTATTTTCTGCCATTGTCTTGTAATTATTAAATAAAAAGTAGTTGCTAGAGCAAAGGCTATAACGCCAAACAAATGAGTGATTTTTATCGTAAAAACAAAAGCTAACAAAATAGCAATTAAATACA
>Ga0172375_10012385_pt1 | contig 10698 bp, 6 predicted proteins | sample LakKiv1m_FD_114537 | JGI IMG/M metagenome (GOLD analysis project Ga0172375, IMG submission 114537) | Freshwater microbial communities from Kabuno Bay, South-Kivu, Congo - kab_092012_11.1m | ecosystem: Environmental > Aquatic > Freshwater > Lake | place: Democratic Republic of the Congo...
CGGCGACAAACGCCGCCCGCTCCTCCCCGATGCCGTTGCGCGCCGTGTTGGCCCGCGCCAGCTCAAGCGCGGGCGCGGAGAGATCCACATGGGTCACATGCGCCGCGCCGCCCACCCCGGCGGCCACGCCAAAGCCGCCGCTGTAGGCGAAGGCGTTCAACGCCTCGCGCCCGGACGCATAGGCCGCCACCCGCGCGCGGTTGATCCGCTGATCCAGATAAAAACCGGTCTTGTGCCCCGCGCGAATGTCCACCTCGTAGCGGCAGCCGTTCTCGCTGATCTCGACCCGGTCGGGAGGCGCCGCCCCGCGCAGCACGCCCGTCACCGGCGCCAATCCCTCCCGCTCGCGCACGTCGGCGTCGCTCCGCTCGTAGATCCCCGCGCACTCCGGATACAGCCTGGCCAGCGCGCCCGTGATCTCGCCTTTCCATCGCTCGACGCCCGCAGCCGTGAACTGGCAGACCAGAAAATCGCCGTACCGATCCACCACGAGCCCCGGCAGCCCGTCGGACTCGGCATGGATGAGCCGGATCGCGTTGTCCGCTCCCCGCAACACGCCCAGCTCCGTTCGCGCCCGCAGCGCCGCCCCGATCCGACGCTCAAAGAAAGCCGCGTCCACCGGCTCGCCCACGTCCTGCGTCCACATACGCACCCGGATCTGCGACCGTTCGGACCACGCCCCGAACCCCAACGGCTCGCCGTCGGCGCTGACCACGCGGACGGTCTCCCCGCACGTCAAGCCGGACGTGGCGCGCGCCACCGCTCCGGAGAAGACCCACGGATGCCTCCTCTTGATGGAGTGCTCCCTCCCCTCTTTGACGACCACCTCTTTCATCGCCCGCCACCCTGCCTTTCCGCAATGCGGTGCAACACCCCGTCCCGTTCGAACGCCACGCCCGCGTCGAGGATCGCCTGCGGCGTGTAACCGGGCACGGGCGAGACGACATAGACGCGGCCCGCATGCGCGCGAACCTGGGAGACCCATTCGGAATCCGACAGCCCCGTCCACGGCGTGACCAGCTCCCATGCGTCCGGCAGCAGGCCCGCCGCGCGCGCCGCCAGCAGCGGCCCCGCCGCCGTCGCGTCGGCGAGCAACACGTCGCCCCGGCCCAGTTGACGGCCGACGGCGGCCACAAACCGCTCCGCCGAGTCCTCGCCCTGTTTCCACGGCACCAGCCAGTAGCACGCCTCGTCCCGGAACGGCAGCGTGCGCGCCCGCCTGACCTCGAATCCCGACCGCCGGGCCGCGCGGCAGATGCTCGCAGGCCCGGCTGTCGCGCACACCGCCCCCGCAACCACGCACACCGCCAGCCGCCGTACGGAGAGAGACGAAGCCGCCACGCCCAGACCCGCCCACAGCGCGAGCAGCCCCAGAGTCGGCAAAACAAATGTGGCTTGGTCGGCGACGAAATAGCGCACCCAGAAAAGCCCGTGCAGCAGGGTCAAGGCCGCCAGCATCCGCCGCACGGGCAGCCGTCCGCTGCCGTCACACCACCGCCTCATGCCCCGCCAGGCGAACAGCCAGCACGGATTGAGCAGGCTCATACCAGCCAACGCCAGATTGGCCAGCCACACGTTCCGGTCCAGACCGCCCGTCCCCATCACCTTCGCGGCGTACCCGTGGCCAAACAGGACACTGTTCAGCACCGCCAGCCATCCGACGCCCTGTCGCGCCAGGCCGGCCGCCTGCCAGAGAATCAGCCCGCATCCCGAAAGCCAAAGCGACAGACACCCCGCCACCAGTCCCATGGCACGCCCTCTCTCCCGCCGCCGCACCTCGACGATCAGCGCACATCCATAGACGGGCAGTCCCAGCAGCGCCGCGTTGTGCAGGCTCACATGCAAGCCGTTGACCAGGAAAAGCGCGCCGAGCCACCGCACGTCCCGCCGCTCGCCGTAGCGCACCAGGGCGTACACCTCCGCCATCAGGAAGGCCAGCGACCAGGTGTAGACCTCGGCGACCGTCCCCATCCACCAAGCCATGTGGGCGAACCCCAGAAACACCACCGCGACCCCCGCCGCCCGCCGCGAGCGCGTCAGCCGCGTCACCACCCCGCCCAGCAGCACCAGCGCCAGCGCCATGCCGGCCCCGCTGAAGAGATTCGCCGCGTGGCAGGCCGACGCATGGGGAAAGAGGCCGACGAAGCCCCGCGCCAGCGCGATGTAGAGCGGGTGCGCCCGCGCGATCCCCGAATGCCAGCGGTAGTCGCCCGTGAGGATGCGGTACTGGAATTCGCCGCTGTCCTGCCAGCCCACCCCGCGTTGCGCCGTGCCGGCGTACAGCGCGAAGAACAGCAGAAAGACCGCGACCGGCCAAATCCATGGATGCTTGTTGCTCATGTTTCCCGCCGACCGGCGGCGCCTACATCTTCTGATCGAGTCCCCTGCCGGTCTCGATGTGCGCAAAGTTGGGCAGCACGCTCCTGAAGACCGCGACCAGATCGGCCTTGGTTGTGTCGGGACGGTCGAAGCATGCGCGCAGCGAAGCGAAGATGCGGTCCAGCTCCTCGATCCGCCGCCGCGGCGCGTTCTTGACGATCCCGAGGCGGACGAACCGCGCCAGATCCAGCTCCTCCCCCGGCGTGTAAAACTCCTCATACGGCTTCTCGCCGCTCGTGTCGGACGTGAAGAAGTAGACGGGCCAGCGGCGGGCGCCGCCGCCGCCCGCCGTCAGGCCGTTCGCCCGCAGCCGCGCCATCTTTTCCCTCGCCTCGTCCTCGCTCTGGCACACGTCGGCCTCCATCCCCAGGGCCTCGAGCAGGTCGAGCGCGACGCGGTCGAACGGGATCAGGTCGCGCGCCTCATCGAGCTTGGGGAAGACGATGTCGCCGCTCTCCCCCAGGACCGACGCGATGAGGCACAACTCGCCGGCCTCGATCGGCGAGACGAAGAACCGCCGGATGTCGCGCGGGCAGGACCAGGGCTGCCGCTTGAACAGCCGTTCCAGGAAGCCGAGCGGCAGGCTGCCGTTGGAGAACGCCACATTGGCGAAACGGGCGGTGGCGACCGGCATCCGCGCGGCGTAGGCCAGAATCAGCTCCTCCATCAGCTTCTTGCTCGCCCCCATGATGTTCACCGGGTTGGCGGCCTTGTCGGTCGAGACGCAGAAGAAGCGCCGGGACGGGCGCTCCAGCAGCAGATCGAGCAGCCCCCGCGCCCGCAGCACGTTGTTCTCGACCATCGCCTCGATGGAGAAGATATCCTTTTCGCTGCGCACGTGCTTGTGCGCGGCGAAATTGGCCACGATGTCGAACGGCCCGTGCGCGCGGAACAGCTTGGCGAAGACCGGGTCGGCGAAGCTGACCGGGTACGTCACAAAATCGGCCGGAATGGCGTAGCCGCCCGAACTGCGCAGGTCGCGCACCAGCTCGGTCAGCCCGTTCTCACTGGTGTCCACGACGCACAGCTTCGCCACCCTGAACCGCAACAAGGCCTTGATGTAGTGGGACCCGATCGATCCCGCGCCGCCGATCACCAACACACGCGCGCCATCCAGCTCGCCATGCAGTTCGTCGTCGTTGCGGGCGAGATCATCCGCCAGCAGGCTCCGCTCCCGCCGGGTGACGAACCGCTTGATGAAACCGTCCAGATCAAAATCGATAATCATTCGTGTAGCCTCTCGGTGCCAGGGGTTGTGCTTGTTCAAAGCATAGCCGGATACGCCGTTTCTTAGCAACCTTGTAATCGCATCCGGTTGTAATCGGGGCGCAGTCTCGGTTTCTTTGCCAGATTCCGCGCCGAAGGGTAGGACAGGCATTCCCGCCTCTGTCCCCAACTGCCGGGTAGAAGGGGGCCCCACGGCAAAGCACGGTTGACGTGCGCACAAAATTTGTGTACAAAGGGGTCATGAAAAACATCACTCTTTCGGCGGATGAAGGCCTCTTGCAGCAGGCGCGTCGGCGGGCGGGATCCGAGCACCGCACGTTAAATGACAGTTTCCGTCAATGGCTTGCCCAATATGTGTCACAGACGACGGCAGGCGATGTCTACGACACCCTGATGAAGCGTTTTGACCATGTATCCGCCGGTCGTAAGTTCTCCCGGGAAGACCTCCATGAACGCCGCTAGCGTCAAGGGGCTTTTCTTCCTCGACACGAACGTGTTCGTCTACACGTTCGATGCGACGGCTCAGGGCAAGCAGCATGTGGCACGGGAATGGGTCCGACATGCGCTTCTGACACAACGGGGCATGACCGGCTCTCAGGTTGTACAGGAGTTCCTCAACGTGGCCTTGAGGAAGTTCGAGCGGCCCATGAGCGCTGCCGATGCACGCGACTATCTGAACGGCGTCCTGCGTCCGTTGTGCCAGCATTTTCCCGCCCTGTTGACCTTTGACCACGCCCTGCGTATTCGCGAGGAAACCGGCTACTCCTGGTACGACGCCCTGATCGTCGCCGCCGCAAGCGAGGCCAAGTGCTCTTGGCTGATCAGCGAGGATCTGGAGCACGGCCGCCAAATCGGGTCTGTCACAATTCATAATCCCTTCCGCTGAAGCCAACCACCGCCTGCGGCACCGCGCCGATCCTTTTGGCCAACACCTCCAGAGCCAGGTCCCGTGCCACTGGTCGGGGAGGCGACGAAGCCCGCGCGGCGGGCGTGTCTCCACTTACACGCTGCCGACACGTGCGGCGTCTGAAAAGCTCGCCAGCGTCTCGCGCATCCCCTCGCGGGCAGGCACGGGCATCTGCTCCCAACCGAGGGCGCGCTTGATCTTCCTGTTGGAAACCACGTACGACTCGGTCAGCTTGCTCAGCCGCTCGGTGTTCAGCGGCAGCCGCAGCGCGTCGCCCAGCCGCGCCGCGCGCCGGATCCATCCGGGCGGGACGCGCCAAATCCGCGCCGGACGGCCCAACGCCTCGGCCATCAGCGCAATCAGCTCATTGGTCGACAGCGCCTCGTCATCGGCAACCTGGTAGATTCCCGGCGCCACGCCTCCCGCCAGCGCCCCTTCGACCACCGCGCAGACCGTGCCGATCGCGGCAAACGAGCGCCGGTTGTCAAACGCGCCCAACGGCCACGGCAGCCCCCGGCGCACCCAGCCGCACAGCAGATTCAGGTTGCCCTTGTTGCCCGGCCCGTGGATCATGCAGGGCCTCAGAATGATGCCGGCCAGCGCCGCGGGCCGGGCGGCGGAGGCCTCGCGGACGATGCGCTCCGCCTCCAGCTTGCTTCTGCCATAGGGGGTCCCGGGGGCGGGCGTCGCGTCCTCGGTCAGCACGCCGTCCACCGCATCGGCGGCGGCCTTGACGGAGCTGAACAGGATGAACGGAACCGGTCGCGCGGGCGCGGCGGCCGCCAGCCGGGCCACGATCTTCTCCGTCAGCCCCGCGTTGATGTCGAAATAGGATTGCGGGTCGCGCGCGCGCGCCGTGTCATGGGCCTTGCCGGCCAGATGGATCACGGCATCCAGCTCGCGCCAGGCGATCCGGTCGAGATCCGCCCACGTGAAGACCCGCGCCGCCGGACGGCCGCCGCCGGGCGTTCCGTCCGCCGCCTCCGCCAGATCGAGCGCCCAGACCTCGCAGCCCCTCTCCGCCAGGAAGCGCGAAAGATGGCCGCCGACAAATCCGAACGCACCTGTGATCAACACGCGCCGCACCGCATCACCTCCAGTCGAGTCCGGGCACGCGGATGTGGGGAAGGTCGTGAAACAGGCGGTGGAGCAACCGGCTCCGGGGGAAGAGGATCACCCACGCCGTCAGAAAAACAAGCAGGCAATCGGTGCGCAAGGAGAGATGGCTTTGGTACCACAGCTCCAGCTCGCCCTTGGCTGGGGCGATGCAGTCGGCGTAGAACCGATCCGCCGGCATGCCCGCCTCCGAGAGGAGGCGCTCCTCGTCGCGGAAGACGATCGAACCGATCCCGGTCAAGCCGGGGCGGATGTTGTAGATCACCCGCTTCACGCGCTCCGGGTACGGCTCGAAGGTCTTGTCCACCAGCGGGCGCGGGCCGACCAGGGACATGTCGCCCAGCAGAATGTTGATGAGCTGCGGCAGCTCGTTGATCTTGGTCATCCGCAGGAAGCGGCCGACCGGCAGCACGCGCGAGTCGCGCCGCGTCGTGTGCAGTCCGCCCGCCATCTCCGGGCTGGCCTTGAGCATGGTGGCGAATTTCCAGATGCCGAACGGCGCGTTGCGCAGCCCGATCCGCCGCTGCACGTAGAAGACGCGGCGCTCGCCGGTCAGCGCCAGCGTCGCGCAGACCGGCAGGAGCAGGGGGGAGAGCGCCGCCAGCGCCAGCGCCGACAAAATCACGTCCATACACCGTTTGGCTGTCCGATACATCGTTCTCCCCAAGACAACCTTGCTGCGCCCGCCGGACGCGCGCGACCCGCGGGGCTACCGTCTTTCGAGTTCGGCCAGCAAATCCTGCAGCAGCTCCAGCTCGTAGGGCGGGAGCTCGCTCTGGCGCTTCCGGATGATGCCCGCCAGCTCCCGCGCGCGGGCGACATTCCCCTTGCGCATCTGCAGGCGGGCCATGCTCACATGCGTCCGCATGTCGCTCTCGTCCAGCTCCAGCGATCGCGTGAGCGCCGTCTCGGCTTCATCCAGCCGCCCCATGTCCATGAGGACGCTCGCCAGCGTCTCCCAGACGATGTACAGCTTCTCGCTTTTCGCGAGCGCCGCCCGCGCGGCCCGTTCGGCATCCTCATAGCGCCTCATCCGGCGCAGGCACTCGGCGTAGTCGTTGAGCGAAGCGAGCGAGGGCGCCTCCTCGACGCTCCGCCGCAGGTAATCCTCCGCCTCGCCGTATCGCCGCATGTTCAGGCGCAGGTGGCCCATCACGTAGTTGGCCAGCGCGTGGTTGCGGTTGATGCGCAACACCTGGCGGGCGTGGATTTCCGCGCGCTCCTGATCGTTCAGCCAGATGTCCAGTTGCAGGATCATGTCCCGGACGCCCGCCACATCCGGCCGCAGCATGGCCGCGCGGATGAAGGCCTCGCGCGCCGCCCGGTAGAAGTTCTTGCCCTTCTTCATCGCGATTTGCGCGCGCGTCACCTGCACAAAATAGTTGTCCACCGTGCCGCAGGTCTTGATCATCCGCGGCAGGATCACCCGCTCGACCTCGCCCAACTCGTCCTGCTGGATCTGCACGACGCAGAGCATCGCCCAAGCCTGCAGGTTTTGCGGCTGGCTGTCGGTCACCTGCTGCAGCAGCAGGCGCGCGTCGTTCAGGTTGCCCGAAGCCAGATGCAGGGCCGCGAACTCCATCCCCATGGACATGGCGCCGGACACCCCCAGATCCCGCGCCTTCTCCATCCAGTCGCGGGCCGTCTCCAACTGCCCCTCCTGGATCGCCAGCCGCGCCAGGGAGAGCATCGCCTGCCGGTTCGACGGATCCTTGTTCAGCAGCTCGCGGTAGATCTCGGCCGACTTCTCGCGGTTGTCGCTCATGGCGTACATCGAGGCCATGGTCGCCAGCAGGGCGTCCCGCTCGGTGTCCTTCAGCAGATCCATCGCCCGCCGGATGCCGGCCAGTCCCGCGCCCATCTGACCCGACATCGCCCAGCTCCACCCCAGCCGCGAGAAGAGCTCGGGCGAGCGCACGTAGCCGTAATACCGCGAAAGCGACCACAGCGAATACCGGTGCTTCAGGTTTTCGATGTAGTCCTTCATCTCGGCCTCGACCGCTTCGCGGTCCTCCGGATGGATGCCGCGACGGATCATCTCGAACCGGTTGAACAGGACACTCACATTCTCCGGGTCGAACCGCCGCATCCGCAGATACACCGCGTACGCCTCCTCGTTTGCTCCCAGCTCCTCGAAGAGCACGCCGAGGTTGTTCCCCAGAAAGCCGATATGCCGGCGCAGGTAGGCCCGGTAACGCTCGACCTGATCACGGTCGGCCTCGTCCGCCTCCACCCGCGGCAACAGCGCGTCCGCTTCGTCCCAGAAGGCCTGATATTCCGGCAGCAACGCGGCCGGATCCATCCGATCCACCTGCCGCAAGCCGCCGAAAAAGAGAAATTCCGAGACCGGATTGAGGCCGGCGCCATACCACAGATCGGGGACGCCGAGCACGGCCACCTTGTCGCCGATATCCGGATCGGTCGCGAACCAGTCCTGTATGAACGGCAGGACGCCCAGATCAATCGTGTTGAGGATGCGCGTCCTGTCGGACGGAGCGAAGAGCTTCCGCCTCTCCACCTCGTTCTTGAGGGCCTGCTGATACGCCTTGTGGATGTCCTTCTGCAGTCCGATCAGGAAGAGGGGTTTCCCGCGCGCATGGGCCTCGATCAGGAGGTGCGAATCGAACGAACCGTCCGTGACCACCCACTCGCGCGATCCGAGCCGGTCGAGCATCATCCCGGCGAACCGGTCGGCGAAAACCCCGCGCCTGCCGTGCGACTCCCGCGCGTTGATCGCCGCGGCCGCCACGACGGCGATCAGAAGCGGCCAGACCAGCGCCTGGCCCAGCCAGCGGCCCACGGCGATCGCGATCGCGGAGGGCGCGCCCCGACGCTCGGACACGCGCGCCCGCCAGAACAGCCACCAGACCGCGAACAGAAGGGCGATGAGCGTCCCGACCATCGCCGCCGACACCACCGGCAGCTTGCCGGTGGTCCGGTAGATGCTCCAAGGAGACATCGGCACGTTCAGGATCGAGCAGATCGCCAGCGCGGTCATGACCGCATAGAAGAAATACAAACTCCAGATCCGCTCGTTGTTGAGTCCGCGCGGCGCCGCCAGCACGGTGGCCATCCACGGAACCGTGCCCAACAACACCATCACGATCCACCCCGTGCCGGGCAAAAGACCCCGCAACTGCTGGTACTGCTGTTTCCAGAGCGAAACCACCACCTGGAAGACCTGGCGGTAGCCCTCGGCCTGCCCCGACGCGCTCCGCAGATATTCGGAGCCGGCCATCCAGTAGACCAGGGCCATGCCGACGGCGGCCCACACACCCATCCAGCCAACCGCCGCGACCGATAACCGGCCGCCTTTCCAGAGCGTCATCACGGACGCCAGAATGAAAACCGGCGTGAACGCGATGAAGACCGCCGACTCGGGGACGCACAGGCCATAGCAGAACGCCGCCACATAGGGGAGAACGCCGATGCCCGTCTTGCCGTACGCCATCAGCAGCGAGCCGCATACGAGCAGCAGGAAGAGGACAAACCCCTCGTGCCGCAGACGGGTCGCCGCCTGCCACACCGGAACGCTCGTCATCGTAGCCGCGACCGCCAGCAGTCCCGCCATCCAGGAGAGTCGGCCCGCATGATCCACCGCCTGCTCGTCGTAGATCACCTCGTGGATGTAAAACGACACCAGTTGGTAAAGAAGCACGGCGGATCCCACGGCGCAGAGCGCGCTGAACAGGTTCATCCGCATCGCCAGCCCGAACAACGGCAGCCGGGCCCATGCCCGCGTCAACCAGGTGAACAGCGGACGCACCGGCAGGCCGCCCTCGTCGAGGCCGTAACTCTGAACCACCAGATAGCCCGATTCACCCGGAAAAACACCGGGCGACAACGTCACCAGATAGACGAGAAAAACGCCAATGCCCACAAACAACGACATGCGGAAGTCGAACCAACGACGCTCAGGCGTAAGCGTTTTGAACGATAACATACGCACCGACCTTCCCTCTCATGCGGGCTCGCGCCCGCAATCCCCACCCTCTCCCCCTCCCCCGGAGAGAGGGAGAAAACAACCTGTTTTTTATCGGACGTGTCAACCGATCAGCCGCCCATGCTTGAGACGGACGCGAAAACCGGCCTTTTGTTGTGGGCGCATTGTACCCGACCTCCCTTCTTTCTGGCAAGCATCCGCTTGGGCTTGTCCGCGGGGCTGCTTCATGCTATATATCGAACGGTCTTTCGTTTCAGGATCCCTCCCGGGCGCTGTCGCGCGTCCGTTGGCCGCAAGCAGAGGCGCCTGTGTATTTAAAAACGTTGGAAATGATCGGCTTCAAGAGCTTCGCCGAGCGTACCCGCATGGCCTTCGAACCGGGGATGGTCGCCATCGTGGGGCCCAACGGCTGCGGCAAGAGCAATGTCTCGGATGCCATCCGCTGGGTGCTCGGCGAGCAGCGCCCCACCGCGCTTCGTTGCGCCAAGATGCACGATGTGGTGTTCAACGGCACCGACGGCCGGAAACCGCTGGGCATGGCCGAGGTCTCCATCACCTTCGCCGATTGCGAGGGCGTCCTCGACACCGCGTTCAACGAGGTCACCATCACCCGGCGCGTCTACCGCTCGGGCGAGGGCCAGTACTTCCTCAACAAGACCCCCTGCCGCCTGAAGGAAATCCACCGGCTGCTCATGGGCACCGGCATCGGCACCGCCTCCTATTCGGTCATGGCCCAGGGGCAGATTGACGCCATCCTCTCCTCCAAGCCCGAGGATCGCCGCACCGTCTTCGAGGAGGCGGCGGGCATCACCACGTTCAAGGCCGACCGCAAGGAGGCCCTGCGCAAGCTGGAGCAGACCGACGCCAATCTCCTGCGCCTCGCCGACGTCATCCGCGAGGTCAAGCGGCAGATCGGCTCGCTGCAGCGGCAGGCCGGCAAGGCGCAGAAGTTCAAGGAGCTACGCGACGAACTGCGCGGACTCGACCTCTTCGTGACCCGCCGCCGCCTGGCCGCCCTCGACATCCGCATCCGCGAGCTGGATGCGCTCGCGGCGGGCCTCGCCGCCCGCCTCGTCCGCGAGGACGCCGCGGTCGCCGCCGCCGAGCAGGAGTCGGCCCGCATTCA
>Ga0172375_10012386_pt1 | contig 10696 bp, 10 predicted proteins | sample LakKiv1m_FD_114537 | JGI IMG/M metagenome (GOLD analysis project Ga0172375, IMG submission 114537) | Freshwater microbial communities from Kabuno Bay, South-Kivu, Congo - kab_092012_11.1m | ecosystem: Environmental > Aquatic > Freshwater > Lake | place: Democratic Republic of the Congo...
CTAGAAACGCTGGTTTTACATGGGGGGCAGGAAGCTGATCCGACAACCGGCTCAAGGGCGGTACCGATATATCAGACTACTTCTTACCAGTTTAAGAATTCGCAGCATGCGGCTAACCTTTTTGGCCTAAAGGAGTTTGGCAATATCTATACCCGTTTAATGAATCCGACTACTGATGTGTTTGAAAAGCGGATGGCTTTGTTAGACGGTGGCGTAGGGGCTTTAGCGGTTTCCAGCGGTCAATCGGCAATTACCCTGGCTTTATTAAATATTGCCCAGGCCGGTGATGAAATAGTTTCCGCTGATAATCTTTACGGCGGTACCTATACCCTTTTTCATTATACTTTTGCCCGCTTTGGCGTAAAAGTTAAGTTTGTTCCTTCGAATGATTTAGCCGCATTAGAAAAAGCGATTACACCTAAAACCAAAGCTATTTATGCTGAATCGATCGGAAACCCTAAACTTAACGTAGCGAATTTGGAAGGCATATCGAAGGTAGCGCATAAGAATGGTATTCCTTTTGTTTTGGATAATACGGTTTCACCGTATTTATTAAGGCCAATAGACCACGGCGCCGACATTGTTGTCTATTCGGCGACAAAATTTATCGGCGGCCATGGCACTAGCCTGGGAGGGGTAATTGTGGATTCGGGAAAATTCGACTGGGCCAACGGAAAATTTCCGCTGATTTCAGGGCCGGACCCAAGTTATCATGGAATTAATTTTGTCGAGGCCCTTAAACCGCTTGGGAATATTGCTTACATTATTAAAGCTCGGCTTACTCTTCTGCGTGATTTAGGGCCAGCGGTTTCGCCGTTTAATTCCTTCTTGTTTTTGCAGGGTCTTGAGACTTTGCATTTAAGGATGCCTAGGCATTCTGAAAATGCTTTGGCCGTTGCTAAATACCTTAAGAAGCATGCAAAAGTGAGCTGGGTCAATTATCCCGGTTTAGATGATAGTCCCGAAAAGGAAAGGGTGAGAAAATACCTAAGTTCGGGTCAAGGAGCAATTATCGGGTTTGGGATCAAGGGTGGGCTTGAGGCAGGGAAAAAATTTATTGATTCTCTTGAGCTTATTTCTCATCTGGCCAACGTGGGTGATGCTAAAAGTTTGGCAATTCATCCGGCTACGACAACCCACCAACAGCTTTCCAGCCAGGAGCAGTTGGCCACCGGGGTTACACCGGATTTTGTCCGCTTATCGATCGGTCTTGAGCATATTGATGATATTATCTCTGATATTGAGCAATCACTGGAAAAAGCGTAGAATATACCGATATAGATATAATAGCAATTGTAAGCTGCCTCTTTAAATAAGGAGTTGGAAATGGGGAAAATATATTCTGACATTACTCAAACTATAGGGAAAACGCCTTTAGTTAAACTAAGCCAGATTGCTAAAGGATTAGGTGCTATTGTGCTAGTGAAACTCGAGTCATTTAATCCGCTTTCAAGTGTTAAGGATCGGATCGGTATAGCTATGATTGAGGACGCCGAAAAAAGAGGAGTTTTAAAGAAGGATTCTACTATAATTGAACCAACCAGCGGTAATACGGGCATAGCTTTAGCTTTTGTTTCTGCTGCCAAAGGTTATAAATTAATTCTAACCATGCCGGATACAATGAGCTTGGAAAGAAGGCAGCTTCTGGCAATATTTGGAGCCCAGCTTGTTCTAACCCCTGGTGCTGAGGGTATGAAAGGGGCCATAAAAAAAGCTGAAGAGTTGGCTAAAGAAATCCCGGGCGCTATTATTTTACAACAATTTAATAATCCGGCTAATCCTGAAATACACCGTAGAACTACAGCTGAAGAATTATGGAATGACACTGATGGTAAGATTGATATTCTTGTCTCAGGTATAGGCACTGGCGGCACAATTACTGGAGTATCTGAAGTAATTAAAAAACGAAAACCCGGTTTTAAAGCGATTGGAGTTGAGCCTGATGCTTCGCCGGTTTTATCCGGAGGAAACCCCGGGACCCATAAGATTCAGGGGATAGGCGCAGGTTTCATACCCGAGGTGCTTAATCGTGGTATAATAGATGAGGTTATCCGGGTTACCAATGATGATGCCGGTTTAACCGCTCGCGCTTTGGCTAAGTCAGAAGGAATTCTGGCCGGAATTTCCAGCGGAGCTGCCTTATGGGCCGGATTAGAAATTGCCAAAAGAAAAGAAAATAAAGGCAAGGTTATTGTGGTTATTTTACCCGATACCGGGGAAAGGTATCTAAGCACCTGGCTTTTTCAAGAGGTAAAAGTATGACAAAAGAAAAAATAATTCAGATTAATGGCGCAGGGGTAGTCAAAACTCAAAGTTTTACTTTTGAATCCTTAAATCTTGAGAGTGGGGAGAAGTTCGGCCCAGTGAGCTTGGCTTATGAAACTTACGGCTCTTTAAATAAAGAGAAGTCTAATGCTATCCTTATTACCCATGCTCTATCAGGTGATGCGCATGCTGCCGGTGTGCATGAAGGCAAAGAAAATTTTGGTTGGTGGAATGAGTTTATTGGTCCAAGCCGAGCTTTTGATACCGATAGGTATTTTATAATTTGTTCAAATATACTTGGAGGATGCAAGGGGTCAACCGGCCCGGCTAGTATAAATCCTAAGACCGGCAAGCCCTATGCTCTGGATTTTCCTCTGATTACTGTTAACGATATAGTTAATGCCCAGAAGAAATTAATTGATCATTTTGGTATAGAAAAACTGCTTTCGGTTGTCGGGGGCTCTATGGGAGGCCAGCAGGTATTGTCTTGGCTGGTTAATTATCCCGGTAATTTATGCAGCGCCGTACCTATTGCTACGACAATTAAACATTCACCTCAGCAGATTGCTTTTAATGAAGTAGGCCGGCAGGCGATCATGGCTGATGGGCATTGGAAATCAGGAAATTATTATGAAGGTGTTGCCCCCACTAAAGGTTTGGCAGTAGCCAGGATGATCGGCCACATTACCTACATGAGCGATAAATCCATGGCTGAGAAATTCGGCAGGGCTAAGAAAGAAACCGGCGAGCCTTTTAAATTTACGGCAGATTTTGAAGTCGAAGGTTATCTGCGTTATCGAGGCGATAATTTTGTCAAACGCTTCGATGCTAATTCATACCTTTATATTACTAAGGCTATGGATAATTTTGATGCTTCAGGTGGAAAGCGTTTTGAAGAGGTTTTGCGGGGAACTAAGGCCAAGGTTTTAGTAATTTCCTTTAAATCTGACTGGTTGTACCCTGGTTATCAATCAAAAGAGATAGTTAAGGCCTGTAAACTTGCCGGGGTTGAAACTACTTATTGCGAGATCGATTCAACCTACGGCCATGATGCATTTCTTTTAGAGGTAGAGGAAGAAACGCATTTGCTCAAGCATTTTCTAAAAAAAATATTTTATGCTTATGAGGTGACCGGTGATTACGGCGCGTAAAGACATCCAATTAGACCATAAGGTAATTTTAAGTTTAATTAAACCACAAGCGAAGGTTTTGGACTTAGGTTGCGGTAATGGGGATCTTTTGTATCTTTTAATCAAAGAAAAAAATAGCCACGTCCAAGGTATCGAAATCGACGAGCAGGCCATTTATAAATGCGTAGCCAAGGGGTTAAATGTTTTTCATGGAGATGTCGATAGCGGCCTTGCTGAATTCAGCGATAATTCTTTTGATTATGTTGTGCTTAACCAAAGCCTGCAGCAAATCCTGCATGTAGATAAAGTGCTTATTGATGCCTTGCGGGTAGGTAAAAAGGTGATTGTAGGTTTTCCTAATTTCGCCCACTATAAATCAAGGCTGCAGATGTTTTTTCAAGGCAGGAGTCCGGTAACCGGGGCTCTGCCTTACCAATGGTATGAAACGCCGAACTTGCATTTTTTGAGCATATCCGATTTTAAGAATTACTGCCGGATTAAAGGGATCAATATTGAACGTAGTGTATGTATCGGCCAGTCAAGGATGGTGCCGTTTTTACCTAATCTATTCGCCCCAACAGGGATATTTTTAATTTCGAAATAGGAGGAACTCATGCCTTATATTAATCTTAAATTAGTCGGAAAACTTTCTAAGGACCAAAAGGAAAAAATAGCCCAAGAGTTTTCTGAAACGCTGCTAAAAGTCGCGAGAAAACCCAAGGAAAGCCTTTATCTGGTTATTGATGAAGTGGCGGGAGAGAATTGGGCTAAAGGCGATAAGTTTTTCGGTTAGTTTTATTTTAATAAAAATTATTAGCTATACTTTAAATAAGAAAAATAAACCTTTAGTCGGTTTGATCCCATTGATTTTGGCTTTGACTATGGCCGGAATAGTTAAATATGTTTATGCCAATGTGCATAAAGATTGCTCCTGTTGCAATAATCAATGCTCAGGAAAATAAAGCTGCTACGAAAAGTACAAAGAATGCGTTTGTGGTTCTTTAGCGAACTTTCAAGTTTATGGCAGTGTTTATTCTGGCTATTTTTTATGCCAGTAGTAATGTCGGTCGCAAGATACATGTTGCCTTGAAAAAGCCTGCGCTAGCTTTAAAACCAGCTGTTATTCTGGCGGAAAATGCGTGTGCAAGAATAATTGTTGCTCTGAAAGCGGATGCAAATGTGCGGTTAATAAATACAGCATGAAATATAACTGCTAAAAAAGCAATTATAAGGAGAAAGGATTATCACCTCTCCTTATAAAGCGTAAGAAATTATTGACAAAGCTCTTTAGGGGTGTTTTAATAAAGCACGGGGAGGCTGTCAAGCAACCTGAGAGTTCTGCGTTACAAGCAGATTACCCATTTACCTGATCTGGATAATGCCAGCGTAGGAAGAATTTTAAGCCCTTATGCTTTCGGCATAAGGGCTTTTTTTATTAATACTTTAACTAAAAGAATAAACATGAAAATAACCATTAATGGTAAATCAGAAGAGATCAAGATTAAATCAACCCTGGAAGAAATTATATTAAAGAAAGGGCTGTGCGCTAATAACCTTGTGCTCGAGCATAATGCCAATATTGTGCCAAAAGAAAAATGGAAGTATATAATTTTAAGGGAAAACGATAATATTGAAATTGTAAGTTTTGTTGGTGGAGGTTAACTATGGAAGATTTTTTAGAGATTGCCGGGAAAAAAATACAGAATAGGCTTTTTATCGGGACTGGAAAGTTCTCCAGTTACCCGATAATGAGGCAGGCTCTAGAAGCAGCTGAGGCAGAGGTTGCTACAGTTGCTTTAAGGAGAGTCGATCCTGATCTGAAAACAGAAAACATTATGGATTTTGTTCCGAAATCTTGTCAGGTTATGATTAATACTTCTGGAGCAAGGAATGCTGATGAGGCAGTACGTATTGCGCGGTTAGCAAAAACTGCCGGTGCAGGTAATTGGATTAAAATTGAAGTAATCCGGGATAATAAATACTTGCTTCCCGATAATTTAGAAACGCTTAAAGCGGTTGAAGTTTTAGTTAAAGAAAATTTTGTAGTTTTTCCTTACATGAGCCCTGATTTATCTATGGGAAGACGGATGGCTGAGGCAGGAGCTGTTGCAGTTATGCCTTTGGGCTCACCGATAGGAAGCAATCGAGGAGTAAAAACACGCGAGCTGATCGAAATAATGATTAATGAAATTAATATTCCAATCATAGTCGATGCCGGTTTAGGCAGGCCTTCGGAAGCCTGTGAATGTATGGAATTAGGCTCTGCGGCTGTACTGGTTAATACTGCTATTGCTGTTTCTAATGATCCGGTAAAGATGGCCAGAGCTTTTAGTGAATCTGTTTGCGCCGGAAGGCTTGCCTATTTGTCCGGAATTCCGGTAGCAGAAAAGACTGCCAGCGCCTCAAGTCCTTTAACCGGATTTTTAAGAGAAGAAGAATGAGTTTTTACGATATTTACAAAAAATATAAAAATTTCGATCTGGAAAAAAGATTTAGGGTTTGTACTTTTTTTTCTATACAATCTGCTTTAGAAAATGCCCGCCTTGATATAAATCAGTTTATCTGTCTTTTATCCCCACCAGCTGAAAATTTATTAGAAAGCATGGCTCAAAAAGCACATGCTCTAACCAAGAATAATTTTGGTAACACCATTGCCCTTTACACTCCTATGTATTTATCTAACTATTGCGATAACTCCTGTATCTATTGCGGTTTTAATTCGGAAAATGATATTGAAAGGAGAAAGCTTAGTATAGAAGAAGTAGATAAAGAAGCTCAATATATCCGGTCTTTAGGGTTAAAACATATTCTGATTTTAACCGGAGAATCAAGAGTAGAGAGCCCGGTTAGCTACATTAAAGATTGTATTCAAATATTGAAAAAATATTTTTCATCTATATCTATCGAAATTTATCCCCTAACTGAGGAGGAGTATACTGAGCTGGTTAATCAGGGTGTAGATGGTTTAACTATCTATCAAGAAGTTTACGATGAAAAGATATATTCGAAAATGCATATTTACGGACCGAAAAGAGATTATAAATTCAGGTTGGATGCCCCTGAAAGGGGTGCAAAAAGCGGAATGAGGAATATTTCTATCGGTACTTTATTTGGTTTGGGAGAATGGAGAAAAGAAGTATTTTTTCTTGGGCTGCACGCAAAATATCTTCAGGATAAGTTTCCTGATCTAGAAATAGGAATATCTATCCCGCGTATCCAGCCTCAAGTAGGCGGTTTTAAACCCATTAGCATGGTGAATAATAGGAATATTGTCCAGGTAATCCTAGCTTTAAGGTTATTTCTGCCCCGTTTAGGAATTTCTTTATCGACGCGTGAAAATCCGGAATTTAGAGAAGGCCTTATTCCGTTGGGAGTTACCAAGATATCTGCGGCATCTACCACGGCAGTAGGGGGGCATACACTTGCGCATCTCGGGCAAAAATCTTCCCAATTTGATATTCAAGACCGAAGAAATGTGGATGAAATTAAATTAATGCTTGAAAAGAAAGGTTACCAGCCTGTTCTTAAGGATTGGCTGCAGATTTGATATGGATACTTTGCTAGATGATCTGGTTAAGAAACTAGGTAGAAATAATTTGGAAAAAATCCAGGCCGCAAAAATCGGGTTGGCCGGAGCTGGGGGGTTGGGTTCGAATTGCGCCCTTAATCTGGTGCGGGTTGGTTTTACTAAATTAACTATAGTAGATTTTGATAAGATAACGCCTTCAAACCTGGACCGGCAATTTTATTTTTTGGATCAGGTTGGTATGGATAAAATAGAGGCGCTTAGGGTTAATCTGCTTAGGATAAATCCGCACCTGGAGCTGACACTAATTAACCAAAAGATTGATAAATTTAATGCCGGAAAGTTTTTTGCTAACTGCGATGTTGTTATCGAATGTCTTGACCGCGCGGAATATAAAAGCATGCTGGTAGAAAATCTGCTTAGTTTAGGCAAATTTGTGGTAGCGGCTTCGGGTTTAGGCGGAATAGGTTCAAGTGACGATATCAAGGTCCATAAATTAAAAGATAACCTGGTGATGGTGGGAGATTTGAAATCCGATATAAACCAAAAACCTGCATTGTCACCCAGAGTTAATATTGCCGCAGCCAAGCAAGCGGACCTAGTGCTGGATTTTGTTATTAATGTACTTTAAGTTCAGAATCGAAACTGTTTCCAATCCAATCGGAAAACGGGGCATGCCTCTGTCCCTGTTTCCCGATTATAAGCGAAACAGTTTCGGTTTTAAGCGGACTTAGTGTTGGATTTTGTTATTAATGTACTTTAAAGGCTTAGTGTGTTAAAATCATTTAAAATAAACAACCTTAAAAAGGATAAATGAAAAAAACATCATTGTTAAATATTAAAGCCAATGAAAAGGTCAGAATTATCGAAATTTTAGGCGGTTCTAATCTGGAAAAAAGATTAATGAGTATGGGCGCCTATAAAGGCAAGGAAATTATCAAGCTAAGCCATATTGGTTTACGGGGGCCTGTAGTTATTAAGGTGGGCAGGAGTATCCTTGCTTTAGGCCACGGTGTGGCAGCTAAAATAATCGTTGAGAAATGATTAAAAAAATCTATTTAATCGGAAATCCTAATGTTGGTAAAAGTGTTGTGTTTTCCCGCCTTACCGGGGTCCAGGTGATTTCTTCCAATTATCCCGGAACAACCGTTGAAATAGCCAAAGGTGACCTGGAGCTGGATAGCCATAAAGTCGAAGTTATAGATTTACCGGGTACTTATTCATTGGATCCAACTTCTAAAGCCGAAGAGGTAGCAGTATCTTTATTAAAAGAGCTTCCTAGGGATGAATTTGCCGTTATTAATATTATTGATTCGACAAATTTGGAAAGAAATCTTCTTCTGACTTTGCAGCTCATCGAAGAAGGATTGCCAGTGATTGTATCGATGAATATGTGTGATGATGCAGTCCATAGAGGGATACATATAGATGTGGCCAAGCTTGAACAGTTATTGGGAGTTCCAGTTATTTCAACCTGCGCTGTCACTGGTTCAGGAATAAAATCATTAATCCAAAGGATTAAAGAAATCAAGCCTTATTCAAGAAATAAGCTTAATCATAAAGAGCGCTGGCTTGAAATTGGTAAAATTGTAGAAGAGGCCCAGCGCCTTGAGCACAGGCATCATAATTTCAGGGAAATACTGGAAGATGCCTCAGTTAGGCCGGTGACTGGTTTAATTATGGCAGCCGTAATTGTTTATCTTGCTTTTAAATTCGTCCGGTTCCTCGGAGAAGGGATTATTAGTAATATAACTGATCCGATTTTCTTTAATTTTTACCAGCCTTTGTTGGAAAAACTGACTTTTCTTTGGCAGGAGAGCGGTTTTTGGTTTCATTTATTGATCGGTGATTTGATTAACGGCAAGATCGATTTCAAGCAGTCCCTGGGGGTTTTGACCACCGCTCCTTATATTGAATTTGGAATGGTGCTTCCGTATGTTGTATCTTTTTATTTTATTCTAAGCTTGCTGGAAGATATTGGATACCTTCCGCGGCTGGCCATATTGCTGGATAATTTACTGCACCGTTTAGGGTTACATGGTTATGCTGTAATTCCAGTGCTTTTAGGTTTTGGTTGTAATGTACCCGGTATTTTAGCTACTAGGGTATTGGAATCGAAAAGAGAGAGGTTTATTGCTTCAACAATTATTTCCATTGGTGTGCCCTGTATACCTTTACAGGCAATGATTTTCGGGCTATTGGGCCAATTCGGCGGTTTTTATGTAGTTGGGGTATATCTAGTTTTATTCTCTTTGATTGTAATTTTGGGGTTAATTTTAAACCGGACTTTAACCGGTTACAGTCCGGAATTTCTTTTAGAGATTCCTTCCTACAGATTTCCGCCGTTATCCATCTTATTAAAAAAATTATATTTTCGGGTCAAATGGTTTTTGATAGAAGCCTTACCGATCGTATTTTTAGGGGTATTATTTATTAATATTTTATTTTATTTTAAATTATTTGATTTAGTAACCGGAATTTTTGCGCCTATAATCCAGGGTTTATTTGGCCTTCCAAAAGAAGCGGTTGTTGCTTTAGCCATAGGGTTTTTAAGAAAAGATGTTGCCGTAGGCATGTTAATGCCGCTTAATTTAACTGCAAATCAGCTATTTATTGCCGTAACTTTATTGGCAATATCTTTTCCCTGTATCGCTACCTTTGTTATCTTGGCCAAAGAGTTGGGTTTTAAAGCATTGTTTAAGTCAAGCGTTATAATGATTGGGATAAGTATTGTTGTTGGTTCGTTTCTAAACTTCGTAGTTTTTCGTTAATCTATTTAATTGAAATAAATCCGGGACGCTTCTAGTTTTTAAAAAACCAGAAACGTCCCGGATTTTTTTGTTAGATTTTTGTAGTTCTTTCGTCAATTAAGCCAGGAGGTGGCAAAATGAAACATAAATTAACTATAGCTGTAATTTTATTGATTATATCTGGCAAGGTTATTTTCGCCCAAGACCTGGCTTGGGAAAATATAAGTGAGGGTAATCATAATCTGAGGACAATTTTAGTTAATCCATCTGATAGTAGTGTTATTTTTGCCGCAGGCGCAGGGAACCTTTTTAAGAGTCAAGACGCAGGCAAAAGTTGGCGTAGCGTATTAAGCTTAAGAAGTCAAAAGCGAAATTTTAACGCTTTGTTTATAGCGCCCGATAGCAACTTGGTCTTTGCGGCTACCGATGATGGGTTATATTATAGTGAGAATTTGGGTAACCGCTGGACGAGGATTTTTAAGGGGAAACAAGATTTAGAAAAACAATGTACTTCTGTAATTAAGACCAAACAAGCTATTTTTGTCGGAACAAAAGCTGGGGTTTTAATAAGTTGGGATAAGGGCAGAAATTGGCATAAGGAGCAGGGTGTAATAGGAAAAAATTATGTAATCAATATTGATGCATCCTCTAAGTCTAATCCCGTTATTTATTTAGCCGCAGTAAGCGGAATATTCAAATCCGTTGATAATGGCAATAGCTGGGAAAGGATATTTGTAAGTTTTACCAGGGAAAACGGGGAGAATTCGATAAATGAAGATGGCGCTTCGGTTACAATTTCCGATGTCAATTTTGTTAAAGCCGGAAATAATAATATAAATTTAGTTTATTTTGCTACTTCTAAAGGAGTTTATAAGAGTACGGATCAAGGCGCAAATTGGGAGAAATTACACGAATACGGTTTATTAAACAGAAACATTTTGATGCTTTGTTTGTCAGAAAATTCGCAAGTTTTGGGGCTTAGCGAATCAGGAGTATTTTTATTCGACAATTTACAATGGAAGGAA
>Ga0172375_10012388_pt1 | contig 10694 bp, 13 predicted proteins | sample LakKiv1m_FD_114537 | JGI IMG/M metagenome (GOLD analysis project Ga0172375, IMG submission 114537) | Freshwater microbial communities from Kabuno Bay, South-Kivu, Congo - kab_092012_11.1m | ecosystem: Environmental > Aquatic > Freshwater > Lake | place: Democratic Republic of the Congo...
TTGATGATATCAGCGGCAAGATGAAAGGAGTAATCGAGTATGTGCGCGATATCACCGAGCGCAAGCGCGCCGAAAAGAAGCTCGAGATTTTGAATAAGGAGCTGGTAAAATCGAACCAGAGATTAAAACAGCTGGCGCTTCGGGATTCGCATACGGGTCTTTTTAACCACCGTTATCTTGGCGAGGTTATCGAGGCGGAGTTCTACCGGGCGAGAAGATACGCCCATCCCATCTCGGTGCTGATGCTGGATATAGATTACTTCAAATCTATAAATGATGTTTACGGCCACCAGTTTGGCGACCTGGCCTTAAAGCAGCTGGCTAAATATCTAAAGAAGATGGTGCGCCGTTATGATATTATTATCAGGTTTGGAGGAGAGGAATTCATAATTATCTTTCCGGGCACGGACCGGGCTACTACATTAGTCCTGGCGCAAAGACTCCTGGATTCCATGAATACCTATCATTTCGGAAACAAGGAGCATGAGGTTAAGTTAAAGCTAAGCATGGCGGTGGTCTCTTATCCCGATGACAAGATTACTAAAGGGATGGATATGGTTGAGATTGCCGACCAGATACTGAATAAAGTAAAAGAATCGGGAGGCAATAAGGTCTACTCCTCAGTAGATACGAAGAAAGAAAGGGCTCTGGTTTCTTCCGGGAAAGGGGAAAGCGGTAATGCCAAATTTCTGCAGGAGAAACTGGAGAAGCTTAATAAGCGGGCTAATCAGAGTTTAATCGAGGCAGTATTTGCCTTTGCCAAGACCATCGAAGTAAAAGACCACTATACCGGGGAGCATGTTGAAAGCACTGTCCATTACTCAACCGAGATTGCTAACGCCCTGAACCTGCCCAAATATGAAATAGAGCTTATCAAGCAGGCATCTATGCTGCACGACCTGGGAAAGATCGGGATAAGCGAGAAGATCCTGCTAAAGAGCTCTAAGCTGGACAAGAAGGAATTTGAAGAGATCAAAAAACATCCCCAGATAGGCGTGGATATTATCAGGCCTATCCAGTTTTTCCATAATATCATACCGCTTATGCTTTATCATCACGAAAGATGGGATGGGAAAGGCTATCCGCGCGGATTAAAAGGAGAAGAGATTCCCATAGGAGCGCGCATCATCGCTATTTCAGACGTTTATCAAGCCTTGACTTCGCACAGACCTTACCGTAAAAAGGCGTTTTCAAAAGAAGAAGCCCTGAAGATAATTAAGGATGGCGCAGGTACCCAGTTTGACCCCAAGATTGTCAGTGTCTTTCTGCCTATTGTGCAAAGGGAGAAGTAACTATTCAAACCCTTTCTGTGCGCATCCGTTAAGCCTCCTCGTATGCCAATTAAAGACCCGATCTGCGGGATGACGGTTGATCCCAAGACCGCCATCAAATTAACCAAAGAAGGAAAAGATTATTTTTTCTGCAGCTCGCTCTGTAAGGATAAGTTTATCCGGCAGGAGAATATCAAAGAGCCTTTTGTTTGCGAGCCTCCCAGGAAACAGCCTTTCTTTAAGAATAAGCTCTTTATTGTCATTTCGCTATCCGTTGTTTTGATCGCCTCTTCTTATTTTTTGCCTTCCCTGGCTCCGTTACGCAACGCATTCCTGCAGTATTTAAAGGTTATCTGGTGGGCAATGCTGGCGGGGTTGGTGCTGGCAGGGATAATCGACTATTATGTGCCGCGGGAATACATCTCTAAGATACTTTCTAAGAAATCAGCAGCAACCATATTTAACGCGGTATTCCTTGGTTTTCTGATGAGCGCCTGCAGCCACGGCATACTCGCCCTCTCGATACAATTGCATAAAAAAGGCGCATCAAACCCGGCAGTGGTCAGTTTCCTCCTGGCCAGCCCCTGGGCTAACTTTACCATTACCGTTATGCTGGTGGGGTTCTTCGGCATAAAAGGCATATTTATAATCATCTGCGCCATTATCGTGGCTATAAATACCGGTTTTATATTTATGTTTCTGGAAAAGAAAGGCCTGATTGAGAAAAACAAAAACGTAATAGAGGTTTCGGATAGTTTTTCTATCTTAGGTGACGTAAAAAGGCGCTTTAAGGAGTACAGGTTTACTTTTCCCGGCCTCCTCCTTGATCTTAAGGGAGTGGCGAGGGGATCCTTGGCGATCTCGGGCATGGTGCTGTGGTGGATTATTTTAGGGATACTTATTGCAAGTATCACTACTGCTTATATACCTGCGCACCTATTCCATAAATTTATGGGCCCGACACTAGTCGGGCTTTTGATTACTTTAGGCCTGGCTACTGTAATCGAGGTATGCTCGGAGGGCTCTGCTCCGCTGGCCTTCGGCATATACCAGAATACCGGAGCGCTGGGCAACAGCTTCGTGTTCTTAATGGCAGGGGTGGCTACTGATTATACCGAGATAGGCCTGCTCTGGACTAATGTGGGCAGGCGCGTTGCCCTATGGCTGCCCGTGGTAAGCGTGCCGCAGATTATTCTTATCGGGATCCTGGCCAACATCATCTTTAAATAAAAAACAAATTTTTTACTTGACAAATGATACGATTATGGTATCATTATATAAAATGAAAGGAGGAGGTATGGATATTACTATTCAGTATATGCTTCGGCCGGTAGCGCACTGCAAAGAAGGCTGCAGTCTCTTGTCCTGGGCAAGACGTTAAACTGCCCGTCCGTTTTTATCAATCATAAGGAGCCCAATAATGAAGTTGATTACCAGGGATACCGATTATGCGTTAAGGGCGCTCTGTTTTATCGCCAGGGGTAAGGATAAGATTGTGTCTGTATCAGCAATGGTAAAATCACTGAAGGTGCCCAGGCCGTTCTTAAGAAAATCGCTGCAGCTCTTGAATAAGAGAGGGATAGTGAGTTCCCATAAAGGCTTAGGCGGAGGCTTTAAGCTGGCGGTCACCCCCGGAGATTTGCTGCTGGTTGACCTGATAGAGACTTTTCAGGGGCCTTTCCGGCTAAACGAATGTTCTTTAAAGAAGAGGCCCTGCCCGCACAAAAAGGAATGCGTTTTAAAAAAGAAGATCGATAACATAGAAAGGTACGTTATCGGCCAGTTAAACAATATTACCCTGGCAGATTTAATATAGAGGTACGAGTAATGGCAAAGAGAAAGATCATTAAAATTGAAGAAGCAAAATGTAACGGTTGCGGTCTGTGTATCCCCGATTGTCCGGAGGGTGCGATTCAAATTATCGATGGCAAGGCCAGGCTCATTAGCGACCTTTTTTGTGACGGCCTGGGTGCATGCCTCGGGGCTTGTCCGGAGGCTGCGATTAGCACGGAAGAAAGAGAGGCCCTCCCCTACGATGAGAAAAAGACCATGGAGAATATAGCTAAGCAGGGGGATAATGTTATTTTAGCGCACCTGAAGCATCTTGCTGAACACGGTGAGCATAAATACCTGGGCCTGGCGCAGGAATATTTAAAGGAAAAGGGTATAAATATCAACTTTAAGCAGGCCCAGGCGTTAAGCGGCCATGGTAGCTGTCCCGGCTCGAGGATGATGGATTTCCGCGGTAAGACAGAAGGTAAGGGGCGAGGTGATACTAAAGAAGAACCTTCCGAGTTGAGAAACTGGCCGATACAGCTTATGCTTGTTCCGGAGCATGCCCCTTACTTCGAGGGGGCAGATCTGCTTATTGCCGCTGATTGCGTTTCTTTCAGTTATGCCTCTTTCCATCAGGGCCTGCTAAAAGGCAAGATCTTGCTGGTAGGCTGCCCTAAGCTTGATGACGCTCAATATTATCGGCAAAAGTTGGCCGGGATAATTAAAAGCAATAACCTGAAATCAATTACCTGCGCGCATATGGAGGTACCCTGTTGCTTTGGCTTGCTTAGCATAATTAAAGAGGCGCTTTTAGCCTCCGGCAAAGATATGCCGTTTAAGGAAATCACCGTAGGTATAAAGGGAGAAATCCTCAAATGAAAAATATTTGCCCTGGCCAGGACAGAAGAAACGTTAAGGCAGAGTTGCTTTCTTGCCCTGATTGCGGTTATCAGGTTGAAATTTTCTCTGACGAAATAGGAGTGAAGTGCCCGCAGTGCAGAAACTTAGTCTGTCGCCAAAGACTTCCTTCTTGCGTGGATTGGTGTAAGTCTGCGAGGGAGTGTATCGGAGAAGAGAAATACAAACAGTTACGCGGAGGTTAAACATGTTTTGCTATCAATGCGAGCAAACTGCAGGTGGCAGCGGTTGTACAAAAGTAGGGGTATGCGGCAAAGATGCGGATATCCAGAGCTTGCAGGATATCCTGCTTTTTGGTTTAAAAGGGATTGCCGCTTATGCCTTTCACGCAAGAGAGCTTGGTTTTAGGGACGAAGAGGTAGACGCCTTTATGCATGAAGCTTTATTTAAAACCTTAACTAACGTCAGCTTTGACCCTGCTCAATATCTGGATATAGTTTTGGAATGCGGCAGGATGAACCTGCGGGCAATGGAGCTTTTAGATAAGGCTAATACCTCTAGGTTTGGTAACCCCGTTCCGACCGAAGTATCAACCGGCACAATTAAAGGCTCAGGGATTCTGGTTACCGGGCATGATCTCCCGGATCTTTACGAGCTGCTTAAGCAGAGCGAGGGCAAGGGGGTAAATATCTATACTCACGGAGAGATGCTGCCTGCACACGGCTATCCTGAACTCAAGAAATTTAAACACCTGGTGGGTAATTACGGCGGCGCCTGGCAGGAGCAAAAAAAGGAATTTAAAGATTTTAACGGCGCGATACTGGTTACTACTAACTGCGTGCAGATTCCGCCGCCCGGTAGTTACCTGGGGCGTTTATTCACTACGGGTATTGCGGGAGTGACCGGGGCAGTGCATTTAGAGAGGAAGGATTTTTCTATGATTATAGAAAAGGCCCTTTCTTTGCCTCCATTACCCGAAGAATCCGGCAAAAAGATTATGACCGGGTTCCACCATACGGCAATCTTAGGCCTGGCAGATAAAATCGTAGCAGCTCTAAAGGCCGGCAAGATTGAAAGATTTTTCTTGATCGGCGGTTGCGACGGGGCTAAGCCGGGCAGGAATTATTACACGGAGTTTGCCGAGCTTGTCCCCAAAGACTGCGTGATATTGACCCTGGCCTGCGGGAAATACCGTTTTAATAAGCTTGATTTCGGAAACATAGAGGGCATTCCCAGGCTTATTGATATCGGCCAGTGCAATAATGCCTATTCTGCGATACAGGTTGCCTTGGCCCTGGCTAAGGTATTCAATTGCGGGGTGAATGAGCTGCCGCTCTCTTTTATCCTTTCCTGGTATGAGCAAAAGGCCGTAGCAATACTCCTGACTTTGCTATCCTCCAACATTAAAGGTATGCGTATCGGCCCTACCCCGCCGGCTTTTATTACGCCAGGTGTTTTCAAGGTACTGCAGGATAATTATGATTTGAAACTGATTACTACGCCTAAGCAGGACCTAGAGTTCATTTTAGGTAAATAATATTTATCGTAAGACCATTGCTGTTGTATAATATTGAGGATGGAAACGATAAAAGCTAAGCTAATTGAGACAATAGATAGGGTCCCCGGAGTCAGGAGTTTCAGGTTTATGCCTGAAAAACGCATAGACTTTGTGCCGGGTCAATTCTTACAGGTTGTCTTTGATGCCGAGAATAAAGATCTGAATAAATACCTTTCTTTTTCCTCCTCTCCCACTAAAGAATATATAGAATTTACTAAACGCTTAAGTAACAGCGTCTTTTCTGAAAGGCTTAAGGGCTTAAAGATAAATGATGAGGTTTCATTGAAAGCTCCGATGGGGACTTGCGTCTTTAAAGAAGAATACGAAAGAATAGCTTTTTTAATCGGAGGGATAGGTATCACTCCGGTGGTTTCTATTCTGGAATATATAGCCGAGAAGAGGCTTGCGACCGACGCCATGCTTTTTTATTCTAATCGTACTGATGAGGATATCGCCTTTAGACGGGAGCTGGACCTCTGGCAGTCTAAGGCAGCCAATATCAGGGTTTTTTATCTGGTAACTGAATGCCAGCCGAAGGATAAAAAGTGTTTTTTTGGCCGTATAGACAGGGATTTATTGATAAGAGAAATAAAGGACATTGCAGAGCGTATATTTTTTATCTTCGGACCTCCGAAGATGGTAGAGGCGATGCATAATCTTTGTCTGGATATCGGATGTAAAGAGGAGAATATCAAAACAGAGAATTTTATCGGTTATTAACCCCGGTTAAAAGGAGGTATTTATGGCGTCAATCAAGGATTTATTGCAGAGCGCAGATTATAAAAGTGAGAAGCATGTCCCGCTTATTGAGATTCAGGATAAGGCAAAAAAAGGAGAGTGGATTACGCTAACTATAAGCGTAGGTAAAGAGATCCCGCATCCCAATACTACCGAGCATCATATCAGCTGGCTGGAGCTTTATTTTCTCTTCCAAGGGGAAAAATTCCCGCAATTACTGGCACGCCTTGAATGCTCAAGCCATGGTGCCTCTGTCCAGGGCCCGAACACCAGCACGGTTTATACCCAGCCTGTTTTAACCTGTGGTTTTAAAACGGATAAACCCGGGACCCTGTTTGCTGCGTCCTTCTGCAATATACACGGGATTTGGGAGAGCTCCAAAGAGTTAACCTTAGAATAAGGAGGAAGGCAGTATGTTAGAAAAGATAACTTTTAAGGGCAACCCTTTGACTTTAGTAGGCAGGTCTGTAAGGAAAGGCCTTCCTGCCCCGGATTTTAAAGTAACATCCGCAAATCTGCAGGAGAAAACTCTCGCTGACTTTTCCGGCAAGATCAAAGTGATTATGTTCTTCCCCTCCCTTGATACCCCCGTATGCGACCTGCAGGTTAAAGAATTTAATAAAAAGGCCTCCGGTATTTCTTCCGAGGCGCTAGTTTTAGGGATAAGCAAGGACCTTCCTTTTGCGCAGCAGCGGTTCTGCGAGACCTTTGAGATAAAAAACGTCTCAGTCCTCTCCGACTATAAAACCTCTTCATTCGGGATAAATTACGGCCTGCTGATAAAGGAGCTTAATCTTTTAGCCAGGGGGGCCGTTATTCTGGATAAGAATAATATCCTGCGCTATAAACAGGTGGTGGCGGAGTTAACCGCTCCACCTGATTATGCGGATGTATTGAAGTCTCTGGAGTCAGTTATAGAAAGCCCGCAGCTTCCCATAACCATAGAGCTGCCTTCTAAATGCAAGCCCTGCGAAGAAGGTACGCCGAGCCTCCCGCAGGAAAAAATAAAGAAACTTATGGCCCAGTATCGCGGCTGGGAGTTGCTGGAGGATAAGTTGCTGGTTAAGGAATTTAAGTTCAAGGATTTTCTAGAGGCAAAATATTTCCTGGACCTTATAGCGGTTATCTCCGAGGAACAGGGGCACCATCCTAATTTAAATTTAGGCTACGCGAAGTTGAAGATTACCCTTACTACTCATGCCGCAGGCGGCTTGACCGAGAACGATTTTATTATGGCCAAGATAATAGATGAGTTGAGTATTAACTAAGAGAGGCATAAGATGGAGAAAATAGAGATTGTAAAAGATATCTTCTGGGTGGGAGCGATAGATTGGAATGTGCGCAGTTTTCACGGCCACACCTATTCTACAAGCAGAGGGACTACCTATAACGCCTATCTTATCCTGGACGAAAAAATAGCTTTAGTGGACACCGTATACGGGCCTTTTGCCCAGGATATGATCGAGAGAATAAGGCAGATTATTCCTCCTGAAAAAATAGACTATATTATTGCCAACCACGTAGAAACAGACCACTCCGGGGCACTTCCGGCGATAACTAAGCTCTGCCCAAAGGCAAAAGTCTTGGGCACTCAGAAATGTAAGGAGGGGCTGCACAAGCATTATTACGGTAACTGGGAATTCGGCGTGGTTAAGACGGGTGATAGGATAGAACTAGGAAAGAAGACGCTTACTTTTCTGGAAGCGCCTATGCTGCATTGGCCGGACAGCATGTTTACTTATTGCCCGCAGAATGAGTTACTCATGCCTAATGACGCTTTTGGTCAGCACTATGCAACGAGCGCCAGGTTTGATGATGAGGTTGACCAGTGCAGTCTGATGCAGGAGGCAGCAAAATACTACGCCAATATCCTCTGGCCGCTAAGCCCCCTGGTCCTAAGAAAGATCGAAGAGGTTCAGAAATTGAATCTAGCCATAAAGATGATTGCCCCCAGCCACGGGATTATCTGGCGTCGTGACCCGGGAAAAATAGTGAATGCGTATTTATCCTGGGGGAACAATGAAGCCCGGCCTAAGGTGGTTATTGCCTACGAGACTATGTGGGGCTCAACCGAGAAGATGGCTGCCAGGATTGCACAGGGTCTCATTGACAGCGGCTTGGAGGTAAGGCTTTTTGATGTCTCTGTTGCAGACCGCACAGAGGTGATTAAAGAGATGCTGGATAGCAAAGGTTACCTTATAGGCTCTTCAACTCATGATAACGGTATGCTGCCCTCTATTGCGGGATTCATGGAATTCTTTAAAGGCCTGAAGCCAAAAAACAGGATTGCCTGCGTTTTTGGTTCTTATGGCTGGGGGGGAGGCGCAGTAAAAGAATTGGAAGGGGTGCTTAGGGAATCCGGGGTCGAAATAGCACAGCCGGGCCTGGCTTTTCAGTATTTTCCTGATGAGAATGAATTCCGGCTTTGTTATGAGTACGGCAAGGCATTTGCCAATAAAGTAAAAAAGGGATAATCATAAGAGAGGAGCGCGCATGGCTAAATACCGTTGCACAGTCTGCGGATATATCTATGATCCTGCTGTGGGAGATGATACTCAAGGGATCAAGCCGGGTACGTCTTTTGAGAGCTTGCCGGATACCTGGGTTTGTCCTGAATGCGGAGTAGGAAAAGATATGTTTGAGAAAGTTTAAACTATAAGCTTAAGATAATGAAGAGACTTAACGATGAGGTGGTGTGGTTTTTCCAGGCCCAGGGCTGCGTGATTGTCTCTACTATCGACAAGGAGGGTTCACCGCACAACTCCTGTAAGGGAATAGTAAAGATAAATCAAAACGGCAGGGTCTATCTCCTGGACCTTTATAAAGCCAGGAGCTATCTTAACCTAAAGCGCAATGGCCGCATAAGCATTACCGCCCTTGACGAGCGCCGTTTCAGGGGGTATTGCCTGAAAGGCCAGGCTAAGATTATACCGGCAGAAAAACTTCCGGAGTCCGTTATTAAGGCCTGGGAGGATAGGATTGCCGGCAGGATAGCGCAGCGGGTTCTGAAGAATCTGCGGGAAGAAAAAAGCCATTCTCATCATCCGGAGGCGCTCCTGCCTCATCCGAAATATTTGATAGCCATGGAAGTGGAGGAGGTAGTAGATCTTAGCCCGCATCATTTAAAAGAAGGAGAATAAAGATGGGCAACATTTTTGCAGGTAGCGAGGTGGTTGAGCTGGGTATCCAGATAGAGAAAAATGGGAAAGACTTTTATGAGACATTGGCAGCGCAGTCTAAAGATGCAAAAGCCAGGGATAGCTTTGGTTTTCTGGCCGGGGAAGAAGAAAAACATATTGCGGTCTTTAAGGGGATCTTGAATAAAACAGAAGAATACCAGCCCCCGCAGTCTTATCCGGGGGAATATCTGGCCTATATGAATGCCCTGGCGAGCGAGCATGTTTTTACCCAGAAGGATAAAGGCAGGAGCGTAGCCAAAGCCATAAAGACAGACAGGGAAGCCGTGAATATGGCGATAGGGTTCGAAAAAGATTCCATTATCTTTTACGAAGGGATGAAGAACATGGTCCCTGGCCACGAACAAAAGATAATCGATGAGTTGATCCTGCAGGAGCAGGCGCACGTAAGTAAGCTGGTTGCATTAAAAATGAGCCTGTAAAGAAAGGGAGGAAGAGATGGAAAAGAAGGTTACTGTTTACAGCACAGCTACCTGTCCATACTGTATAAGGGCTAAACAGTTCCTGAGTGAAAATAATATCCCTTTTGAAAATTTCGATGTTTCAACTAATCAGGAAAAAGCAGAAGAGATGATCCAGAAGTCTGGGCAGATGGGCGTGCCGGTACTGGATATAGGCGGTGAGATTATCGTGGGTTTTGATAAAAATAGGATAAAAGAGGCGCTGGGGTTATAAAGATATGCTTGACCTGATCATTATAGGGGCTGGGCCTGCAGGTATTACTGCTGCGGTTTATGCCGCGCGCAAAAGAATGAACCTCTTGGTTATCAGCAAAGATGTCGGCGGACAGGCTGCCTCAAGCGGCGACATAGAAAATTATACAGGTTACCAGTTTATCACCGGTCCGGAGCTAGCCCAAAAGTTTCAGGAGCATATACGCAAATATGCGGTTAGCCTGAAAGAGCAGGAGGCGGTAACAGAAGTCGCAAAGACGGGCGATACGGTATCGGTGAAAACAGACAAAGGCGTTTATGAGGCAAGATCGGTTATCATCGCCTCGGGCAAAAGAAGCAGAGAGCTGGGTGTGCCCGGAGAAAAAGAGTTTAAGAGCAGGGGGATTACCTATTGCGCTACCTGTGACGGACCGCTATTTTCCGGTAAGCCCGTAGCAGTTATCGGAGGAGGCAATTCCGCCCTGGATGCCGCCCTGCAGCTTGTAAATATCGCAAGCAGGGTGTATCTGGTGAATATTACTGCGAGTTTGCCCGGAGATGAGATTATGCGCCAGAAGGCAGAGGCTCATAAGCTCCTTCAGGTCTTAAATAATACTCAGGTGGTTGCCATAACAGGAGACAA
>Ga0172375_10012389_pt1 | contig 10694 bp, 13 predicted proteins | sample LakKiv1m_FD_114537 | JGI IMG/M metagenome (GOLD analysis project Ga0172375, IMG submission 114537) | Freshwater microbial communities from Kabuno Bay, South-Kivu, Congo - kab_092012_11.1m | ecosystem: Environmental > Aquatic > Freshwater > Lake | place: Democratic Republic of the Congo...
AGGAGTCTGCAACCACTCGTATTCCTATTTCAGTGGAACAGGTATATGATGTGGTATCCAACATGACCAAAATACCTGTGAGCAAAATGTCAATCGACGACACTAACGCTCTTATTTCAATGGACAAAACCCTTATGTCCAAAGTAATCGGTCAAGATGACGCGGTGTCCAAAATCGTTAAATCCATTCGTCGCAACCGTATCGGAATCAAAGACCCCAACCGTCCCATCGGTTCATTTATCTTCCTTGGCTCAACAGGTGTCGGTAAAACCCACCTCGCAAAACAAATTGCAAAAGAGATGTTCGGGTCAGAAGATGCCCTTATCCGAGTTGACATGAGTGAATACCAAGAGAAACATACCGTATCTCGTTTGGTGGGAGCACCTCCAGGATACGTAGGTTATGAAGAAGGTGGACAACTAACTGAACAGGTGAAAAACAAACCTTATGCTGTTATCCTATTCGATGAGGTCGAGAAAGCCCACAAAGACATCTTCTCCATCCTCCTTCAGATTCTCGACGACGGTCACGCAACCGACTCCCTCGGTCGCAAAATCAACTTCAAGAATACCCTTATCATCATGACAACCAACCTCGGAGTCAAAAAACTTCAAGACTTCGGAGCAGGTATCGGATTCTCCTCAAACAAATACTCAAACGAGGAGGCCAAAAAACAAATCCTGATGAAAGAAATGAAGAACTTCTTCTCCCCCGAGTTCCTTAACCGTATCGACGACACAATCGTATTTGCATCTCTATCAAAAGAGAACATCGAAAAAATTGTTGACCTCGAATTGGCAAAACTCACCAAACGACTCTCAGAGATGAAATACAACATCGTGATGGACCCAACTATCACCCAATACATTTCCAAAGTCGGATTCGATGAAGTCTACGGAGCCCGCCCCGTAAAACGAGCAATCCAAGACAAAATTGAAGACTTCCTCTCAGAACTTATCCTAATCGGAAAACTTAAAGAGAAACGGAAGTATACCTTAAAGGTGGTAGACGAAGAGGTGAAAATCTCTTAAGAAAAAAAGGGGAGACGAAAGTCCCCCTTTTTTGTTTTCTTTTCTATTTATAGAAAAAAATTTTAATGAAAAAAGTTATTAAATTAACGGAAAGTGACCTTTCCAAAATTATTGAAAAGGTAATATCTGAACAAGAAAAGATTGAACTCCCAGCAAAGGAGTTAAAATCTGTTATCGAACCAGCCAAAGTTGCTCAAATCAAATCTCAAGCAGATGTATTAGCTCAAGACACAGAGTTAATCAAAAACACCTTAGAACTAATCAGAAAGATTGACCCAGAATCCTACAACATGATTACTAAGGGACAAAATCCCGCTAAAAGAACTATTTTGGGTGACGCAATTATCGGTGGAGCATTACTATCGTTGATTTACACCGTAATGCAAGAACTAAAAGGACAATAACATGAAAAAAGTAATCAGACTTACAGAATCAGACCTTGTAAACCTCATTGAACGGGTACTACAAGAACAATCACAAACAGAATCACCTGAGTGTCAAAAAGTAAAAAAAAGAATTAACTCCTACAAATTAAAAGGAGAACGTATCATAAGGTTTGCACCACAAAAAACCCGTGCAATTCTATCATCCCTTTTCCAAAAGGGTATAGAAGAGGGTCCCGAAGCTTTCAAAAAGGGAATACCACAACAAATGAAACAAGACTTTGAAAAACGCATAAAAAATCTAAGAAAACCTAAATCAGACTCAGAGTTGGATTTGATGATTTCAGATGCAGAGAACGAGATTAATCAAATTCAAGAAGCATCGAGTTTACCAATGTGGCTTCAATATACAATATTGATATCAAGTTGGTTATTTATCCTTTTAGTATTTATTTGGGCGGCAAGAAATAACTTCAATCAAGATATCAGAGGCGTCTGTTTCTAAAATAATAAAACAATATTCTTAAACCCTCCCTCAAAAAGGGGGGGTTTTTCTTTTAATAAAAATTATATTTAATAGAATATGAGGGACATTATTCTAAAAATACTTCGGGAAGAAGTTAGTAAAGGAAAAGTAACCTGTGATAGCTGTGGTTGGAGTTGGAAACTATCTGAGGGTGGTCATGACCCGTATATTTGTCATCAATGTAATCACAACAACGAACCCAAAAATCTACAAGAACAGACCCTTGAAAGTTCGTTCGGACTTAACCCATCAAAGTTTCAAATTATGAAAAAATATTGGGATAAGAATGGTGTCACAGAAGAAACAATAGACACTATGCAGAAGGGCCTTCTGAGACCAAAAGAATTGATGTTATTCTATTTGATTGTTTATTTCGGTGGTCTCGAAGGGTTTCAAAAGGAAATAGAAAAAAGAATCGGTAAAAAAGTCATACGGTGTTCAGACAGAAAAAATGATTTGAGTTTCAAAGTCGATACTATTGTCGTAGATTTAGAAACCTTGTCGGAGTTAGGTGCTGTTAAACTTATCATAACCGTTGACAAGAACGGTGTTATTAAAGTGTACAATTATGAAGACGGTGTTGTTGAAAAATTCAAATACTCCGAAGTCGAAGACCTCTATGGTTCCGACATGTACGAAGAAATTATGAATTACCTAACCGAAAAAATTGGGGATTGCCTAACAATCCTAAACATGGGTCACCATGTAGATGTTGATGTTTGGGATATAACTTTTGGTGAGTTATAATCTAAAAGACAAATCTGTTTGACTGAGGCTTAACTTCTTTTTGGTGTTTTCTGTAACCCAACTTCTCAATCATCTTTTTTCCCATTTCAATTCCATTGAACACGTCTTCAATCACAACATATTCGTTATTGGTATGATAATCATAGTAACCGATAGAAAAGTTAATACAAGAAATGTCAAATTTTCCACGCAAAGCCCATACGTCTGTATAAGGGTGAACCAAATATTCTAAGTCTTCCCCCATACCTTCAGTAAGAATTTCATTACAGGACTCAAAAAATTCTGATTCACGGTCAAATAGTTGTTGTCCCCAACAATATTCAGTTACCATCCAGTTTTCAGGTGCGTCAAATTGAATTGCATAACCTACGTTTTCGAAAAACTCCGAACTCGCAAATTTGGAGCCATGACATCCTGTTTCTTCAGAAACAAAAAATGCGGCTTTGAGATTTGGAAGCTCTTCCAAAAGTGATAAACACGCAAACACACCAGCTTTGTCATCACCCCCAATTCCTGTGGGGTTTCCGTGGTTGTCATAAGCTTTCAGAGATGGACAAGAAATCCCTTGGGCGTTTAACAAAAACTCTTCTCTGATGTTAATTTCACCAAGTCCGTGGACGGTGTCTGTGTGTGACACAACACACGGCAAATATCCAACCGACTCATCAGTTTGTTTTGTGGCATATACGTTCAAGTGTTCATCAACAAAATAAGGAATATTTTTTTCTTTGAGACAATCACATATGAATTGGACCATCATCCCTTCTTTGTAAGTTGCCGTAGGTACGGATAAAACGTTTTTTAGGAATTCGATTTTACTGTGAGTCATCTGTTAATACTTTACGCAAAGATAGTAAAATATTCTTTGATTCAAACTTTAGTTTCATATTTGTGAGGAATTCTATTAAATCCTGAAAAGACATTTTCATATCAACGAAATTTTCGTAAACCCCCCTTTCGTTTTGCTCCCCCACCAAAATATTAATTTTTCCACTATCCGAATCAAAACCCTCAATTCTAACTACAATGGTATCATCGACAGGGTGGATGAAATACAAACCTTTAGGGTATTTCTCCAACAATTTTGCAAATTCAATAAAATCAGAAATTTTTTCTGGTGTATCGAAATGTTTGGTTATGTTATCCACATATGGATTAGTTTCATTCATATAACCTATACTTTCCGTGAATGATGTATCTTCACCCAAATTCCCAACATCATATGTGAAGTGCCCATAGGTATCCCACTTAAGATTTCGGATGATTTTTATCATCGTACTATAAAAGTTCAAATAATCATCTCTGTAGAGGGTTAATAAATAAAACAAATAATCGGCCCTAATTGATAACAAATTTTGATTCAAATCCAAATTACCTTTACCCTTGAATAAAGATTTGTCATCCTCCATAAAAGCGTCGTGAACTGATTGACTGAAAGATTCATTCAAATAATCTGTATACGTTTCAAAAATGTAATCGATATCATCATCAAAAAATTGAACCAAAATTTTATAAAACATCTCGTGAGCCGATGTTCCAAAAACTCTTTTGAAAGAGTCCAAAATTGTATCAAATTTTTTGTAAGCACTGTGACTTGGACTAAAAAAATCCGTAATGAATGCCCAGTCTTCCAACCTGTCCCACATTTCCCCACTATCCCAATATCTACAACTATTTGTTTCGGAACATCTATACCAATATTTTATATCCTCGTCAATGTTGAAATATTGGTCAAGGTAACCTGTGAGAGGAATTTGAATTATAGAATATATTTTTGGATTAACCTCAATTACATCGAACACAAAATTATATTCTGTTAGTTCTTCTGCAGAGACCCTACCCTTGATGTACCCATATAGTTTCGCATAAAACAAATCGGGTTCATTAAATACAAATTCATAAAAATCACTTGCATTTTCGGCATTTTCGATAGTATTACTAAACCCCTGATAATTGTACTCATTACCCTTGGAGTCAAAAACCTTAACATAATCCTTATTCTTAAGAACCACAAACAACTTGAAATTGGGATTTACCACGTAAACCTCATTTACCTCAAAAGACGGAAGAACATTGTTTTTGAAGAAGTCATCCTCACACCAAATGGTGTTTTCGGAAAAGTCCTCACAAAACTCATCAGCATCAAAGTATTTCCACGCCGACCCATCCTTTCCACCAAAAATTTTGTCTTTTGTCTTGGCCATATCAATATAAATACTTATATTTGTAGAGTTCTTTGAATTATGGGGGTGACCGGTATTGATTGGCAGGGTTAGTCATACGGGGCATGCGGTGAGAAGTTTCCTATCACCTTAATCTACGGAGGCAAAAACCAAACGGCGAAACTTTCGCAAAACTCGAGGCTGTGGGTCTTCTCGCAGCTGAGGAAGTTACTGTAGCCTAAGGCTATAGTGACAATGGGTCGATGGACATATAACCTAGAAACAGAAGTCCCTACGGTGTGGTTTCTACCTTAAAAGGAATGGAGGTCATGTTTGGTGTTCTACCGATTTGAGTGAACACCCCACAGTTGTTGGTGACGATGGCAAAATAGAAACCAAATAGTTCGGAGGGTGTGAAAAACCCTGACCTAAGCATGTAGTCCTTTATGGGTAGACTGAGCAAGACGCGGGTTAAGAATCGAGCCCCTTCATATCGTGAGATATGTCGAAAATCGGATGAATTCAGGGGAAGTCCTTCGGGATAATCCTGAGCCAAGCCTGGTAGGAACAGGAAGGTGCAGAGACTAGTGGGTGGTAGACGCTTCTACCGTAATACCACATTAGCGTCCGACATCTTGAAAAAGATGATGATATAGTCCAACTTGTGTCGATTCCCGCCACCTCCACCAATTTTTTTTTCGGGTTGTGAACCCCCATCGTCGCTATAGGAAATGAAAGATACTCGTGAACGGTGGGGGTTTTCTTTTTACCACTTGACGGATAATTATTATGGATTATAATTCACTAATAAAAATTATAAGATTCAAAATGAAACACATCATCGCATCTGTTTTCGCTTTGGCTATCTTGGCATCTTGCGCTACTGAAACTGCAGAAACTACCGTTGAAGAAACGGTAGACACAACAGTTGTTGTAGAAGAGGAAGTTGTAACTGAAGAAGTTGCAACCGAGGAAGTTGTAGAAGTAGAAGGAGAAGAAGCATCAGCAGAGTAATTTATTTATTCTTTCCGACTTAAAGGGTCTTCGGACCCTTTTTTTATTGCTCAAAATTTAGTATTTTTGCTTTATGGAAAATCACACAGAAATTTGTTCGAACATTTGTTGGGGACAAAAAGGTTATGATGGAAGTTGTTGTCAAATAGAAGACAGAGACTACATAATCGGACCCCACGACGATGTTCAACCATTTCTGAATAGATTGTCCAAAAAATTTGGACGTGAGATAAAATTCGAAGAAGTTTTTTACACCTTTGAAGAAGGGTATCGTTTGTTTCCAACAAAAGAAACGTGGAAAAATCCAAATTCTTTTCCAGCAATCAAAGTTGATTTGGAAAAAAAACGAAAACCTTGTATTTTCTACAACACAACACTTAAAAGTTGTTCGGTTTATGATATCCGTCCGAACACTTGCAGGACCTACCTCTGTCCCTACCTAAAGGAACAATTAGGTAAAACTGATGAATGAAGAGTTTCACAAATTGACGGAAACTTGGGTTGGTAAACTTCAGTACGGTGAATTTGTTGGAAACGAATGGTTTGGTGTCGGTGGACCAAATCATCCCTTGATACAAAAAATAATCAAGGAAATTCAAGAAATACCAAACATTAACGTCTTTGATGTTTTTATAACAGGTGGAATTTTAGAAGACTGGATAACTTGGGATTTAGATGTGATTTTGACAGGCGGTTATCAACCCAAACATCTAATTAAAATTCTTCGAGATATTGTGAAAATCGGTTTTGACAACCACATCTACATTGATGTCGTGTTCAAAGAAACTTTGTGGAGAATCGATTTGATGAAACCTGAATTCCTCAACGAAGATAAATCATGGATTTGGGAATATTCAAACATTTTCAAGAAAAACGATGTATGGATAAGGAAATATCAATTTTATCCTGAGAATGGACTTTTTAAGAGATATAATCTATTACCCTTCAAAAAACACTTGGATAAAATATCAGAAGGATATACATATAAAAAACCTTTACAGATAGTTGTCAAAAAGGAATTATGAACTATATTTGTATCAACAAAAGAGCCCCCGTAGCTCAGCTGGATAGCAGCAACGCACTTCTAATGCGTAGGTCATTGGTTCGAATCCAATCGGGGGTACAAAATTTATGAAACCAAGTCGAGAAGACATCAAAAGAAATCGGTATAATGGTGTTGCCCCTGAAGGGTATACCCTTATACGAAACGAGGTACTTGAAGAGTTAAAAAACTTTGAAACTTGGAAGTCATGGAAAAATGAAGAAATTTCCCTCTACGACCTAGATAAAAGGGATATTTCGGAGTAAAGTTCTTTGTCTTAACATATTTAGAATAAAGCCACAATAGCTCAGTTGGTAGAGCTGCTGATTTGTAATCAGCAGGTCGGGGGTTCGAGTCCCTCTTGTGGCTCTAAATCCCCCTTTCTAATGAATTCTGATATTCTTAACCCCACCGATGTTCTCTTTCAGACCGGTCAAATAATTGACAAGTCTCAATGTGAAGTGTATCATTGTGAATGGGACAATGTTCATGGTGATATTGTCTTGTTTGTATAATCAAAAGCGGTAATAGCTCAGTTGGTAGAGCACGTTCCTTCCAAGTACGGGGTCGCAGGTTCGAATCCTGTTTACCGCTCTAAGTAGACCTTAAAAAGGGCCCTTCCGTATCTGCGTGAACGGCTTGCTGGGCCCGGGTCTACTTTTTTTTAATTTTATTAATTATGTCAGAGAAAATTAGAGTAGAGTTTAACATTCATGGAGAAATGTCGGCTTTGGATTTTATTGCCTCGTTGTGGTCGAGTTCGGACGAATCAACTATCAATAGTGCAATTGGTTATGAAGGTAGTGATACCTACGAAAAAAATAACCATAACTTCATTAGTGATGATGAGTTTTGGATATCGATTGATGCAGATGATGATGTCCCACAACAGTTTTTGGAACACCTTCACGAATTCTTGAACGATAATTACGGAAAAGTAACCTTCACCTTTGGTAAGTATTGGAATGAAGATTACAGTATGATTGGAGTCTTCTACATCAACGAAGGTGGGTGGGAATTCGAAGAACAATATACTGATTGGGATATGGAGTCTTGGGAGGAAGAAAATCCTGATGGTTTCTTCTACGACGATGTTGTCGTTCGTGAGCTTGAAGAAATGGAGTTCCAACTCGGTCAACCATAATACTTATAACTAGAAAGTTAACAGTACCTCGAGGCTTCCCATAAGAACAGCTCCAAGTTCTGAGGTCTTATAGTGATACAAGTGAATAGCCCAAGGCATAAGCTATAATCACACCCCCATCCTCTCTTTGGAGGACGCTTCAAGGATGTTGGGGTTTTTGCGAAAGTAGCTCAGTTGGTAGAGCGTCTGCTTGCCAAGCAGAAGGCCGGGGGTTCGAATCCCCTCTTTCGCTCTTATTATTAAACCATCACATACCCTTTGTTAAACTCTATGATATTTATAAAACATGAGAACTAATATAAAAGGTGATATTGGTGAGTTATTGGTTATGACTCAACTCCTAAAAAAAGGGTATTGGGTGTCCAAACCATTTGGTGATGATTGTCCCTATGACATTATTTGTGATGATAAATTTGGGGTTATAAAAAGGGTTCAAGTAAAGTTTGTTACACCAAAAAATGGGACAATTAGGTGTAAACTTTATTCTGAAACTGGTGTTTCATATAAAGAAACTGTCGATTGGATTATTTTAGTAGATTCGGTTACAGAAATATGTTATAAAGTAGAACCATCGAAATTTGATGAATCAACGACAAGTCTTTATCTTAGACTTGAAAAAACGAAGAATAATCAACAAAGCAAAATACATTTGTCGGAAAATTTTGTTTTTTGAAATTTTGTTGTATCTTTGTTCTAAGAGTCGTGTAGCTCAGTGGTAGAGCAGTCCCGTTTCGGGGTGTGACGCGATAGGTTCAATTCCTGCCACGACTCTTTTTTTTAGTACTGTAGTTCAGTTGGTTAGAATATCAGCCTGTCACGCCGAGGACCGAGGGTTCGAATCCCTTCTTTCGCTCAAAAAAAAAATGGCCGAAGTAGCTCAGTGGTAGAGAGCAGCTTCCCAAAAGGAGGTGTGACGTGATAGGTTCGATTCCTGCCTTCGGCCCAAACTCTTTGATTGGAGTATTTATTGATTATGAAACCTGAGTTACTCAAGGAAATTGCCCTTATCAAACATCAGATATCGTTATTGGAAGATTACGTCTTACCAAAGGATGTAAGTTATTCAAATATTGTGTTTAGAGATAAGGATATTCCCGACAAGGTTAACAGAGCTTTATTGGATGATATTAATTTAGCGGCTTCTAAAGGTAATGTTGTTGTTACAATCGGTGCAATTAAATCCAAACACCCAAAAGGTAAAAATAACGACCCGGGCACTCGGCATACTTTCGGAAATGCGGTGGATATTCCAATTATTAACGGAAAAGCTGTTAGGAAAGAAATTAAATCTGAAGTTGAAAGATTTACTAATCAGTTGGAAAATTTGGGTTATACAAAAAATAAAGAAAAAGAAGGTAATCAACAAAAAGCATTTTTGACTTTTGGATTTCCGGGACATGATGACCATGTTCATGTATCAAATAAAACTGAAACACCATCCAAAAGCACAGACCCTCAAGGTACAAGCCCTGAAGGGGCTGAATCCCAAAATTCTTTAACTCAAGGTTCGTTGAAACAACCCGAACCATCATTCAACTTAGATGCTTTCTCCAAAGGAATTCAATATCTGAAAGACCCGCAAAAAATCGTAACGGATATTTTTAGTTAATTTTGTGGAAGGTGAGGGATTCGAACCCTCGCGGCTGTTACACCCTAACGGTTTAGCAAACCGTCCTCTTCGGCCACTTGAGTAACCTTCCAATGATTAAATCATATCAACATTGTTGTCGTCATCACCACCATCATTGAATGAAGCCAAGATGGATGGTAAAAATAACGCCAGCAAACACCACCAAGGATTCTCAAAGTGGTAAATCAGGTAACCCACTAAAAAAATGAAGGCCAATCCCAAAATAAGCTGTGCAAAATGTTTCATTTGTTCCAATCTGAAAATTTCAAACCCCACATCAAACCAACCATAGCCATTTCTCTTTGGGCTAATTGTTTGTTGAGTCTTAGGTTTTTTCTTATGAATTCCGCACCCCAAGTTTGCCACTCATCGTTTTGAGCCATGGTCATTTCCCACTCTTGATACCAAGCGTCTTTTCTATCTTTAATATCTTGATAACAAACATCGTGACCAGCAATATTGAACATTTGGTTAATTAGTTCTTCGACAACTTTTTGTCTTTTTTCTTCTTTTGAAACTCGTTTTTTTGTCATCACATCAAAAATTTAATGATTTTATCTTTTATACCGGATTGTTTAATACCTTCCCAAGACTTGGGAGTGTTTACAAAGTTCGAAAGTCCGGGTTTGGCGTCCGAGCCATCACTAGCAGAAAACCGGGGTGATAAAAATTCAATAGACATATCCAAATCATCAACCGCAACCCAATGCGTCACCTCTGGATGATTTTCCAACCAATGGTTGATTTCCATGCTACGCTCCAATTCCAATTCAGCACGAAAGCGAAGTCCTGACCATTCAGCCGGAAATAAGTCTTTGAACATTCCGGTTGTGTCAATTGGTCTTTTGATTACCCCTTGAGAGATGTAGTATTCTCCGAGCTCCTCCAAAGTTGCGTGAAAACGCCAATCAGAACTCACAACGTATTCTGCACCAGTCTTTTCAAGTATTTCATTGAAAACCTTGATTGCTTTTCTGTCAAAGTTGTCAAATCTAACGTGCACTGGTAGTTCACT
>Ga0172375_10012394_pt1 | contig 10692 bp, 11 predicted proteins | sample LakKiv1m_FD_114537 | JGI IMG/M metagenome (GOLD analysis project Ga0172375, IMG submission 114537) | Freshwater microbial communities from Kabuno Bay, South-Kivu, Congo - kab_092012_11.1m | ecosystem: Environmental > Aquatic > Freshwater > Lake | place: Democratic Republic of the Congo...
TTCATGGCGCTTTCTCCTTTCTGATCAGGTTTATGGGGATAAACCCTTCTAAAGGAAAAGCGCCTTTTTTTCTACCTTTTATGGCCCTTTATGAATTTCACACAAAAAATATTACACTACCCCTTTTGCTTCGTTACCTTGCTTTCTGCCAAAAAGTCCGCCGCAGATCGATATGATGCCGGTAAGAGAGATGGATGACATCGCGCTATGGACCCATCCGGTTAGGTTTTTTTCAATAAACCCCGTGGCAATGGGTATGGTCCCCACGGCAATCAGGAGAGCCCCATACATGAGTATTCTGCCCATAAGTTTGTTTGTCCATCTCTGTACTGCGCTTTTATGAATGGCTTTGAATCGTGTTGTCAAAGAGAACACAACGCCGGTAGCCACGACGCAGAAGATAGCAAGGATACCGACAAAGAGCACTGCAGTGAAAACAGTTGGTTTTATGTACTGGTAGAAGGGCAGGGTGGAAACACATTGGTTTGTGTAAAAGGGAAGCCTGGGAAGGTTGATCCCCAGAATCCACAGGATGAAAAAGAATACTGGTATAATAACAATAAGATTGACAATGATGCCAGTCAAGATGGTGGCGACCAATGCCCACCAGGTGAGACCATCGCCGGGTGTGAGATAGTTGCCCCGTTCTCGAAATCGTGCAAGTAATCTGTTGGCGAATGTGTCCGTTCCGCGATTCACAGTGTCGAAGGGAAACGAGTCGCTTTTCAACCGGGACATGAACCATGTCAAGGATGAACCGATGTATCCGCCTCCGGAGACAGTCGACAGGAAATCAATACATCTTAAAAGACCGCATCGCTCGAGGGCTTGTAGGATACCCAGGTTGAAAGTGGCTGACCGGATCCCTCCTCCGGATAGAGCAAGACCAACGGTGTCCCAGGGATCGTCGGGCTTCTTATATCTCGCGTTTTTGCGACGCTCCAATATCTTTGCATGTTCAGCGTTCCTCACCTCACTGGAGGTAAAAACTTGCATTTTCTTTTCCATTCTCTGACCTCCATTTCATTTTATGGTTCAAGGATTTTTTCCGGTTGCTCATCTGTGATGTTGCTCTTTGGCCCGAATCTGGTGGGACAAAATGTTAGACGATCCCTTTTGCCTGATAAATGTGTTAACACCCCAAGCTAACGCCATCTTTAGAAGCCTGATGATCGTCTCTCCCGATTAAGGAAAGATTCCTGCGCCTACTGGACACGCCTCGGGCCGGGGTTGCCCCTCGGCCTCTGCGGCCAGCACTTTGAGCATACATTGGTACTGAGGCGCCGCCTGCAACAGCTTGGGCCCAATGGCGATGATCTTGGCCACCTGCTCCTTGCTTAGCTTAAAGGAAGTGGGCAGATCCAGGTAGTAGCGCGGGTCCTCGCCGAGGATTTGACCGGCCGTCTCGAAATTGATCTCGATCAAATAGGGATCGATATCGTCGGCAAAAGGAATAGGTGCTGGGACCTGGGGGCAATATTTGGAGAGCATAGCGACGCAGGCCTGCTCATCCTTTTGGGTCTGCACCCGGGCATAAAGTGCCTCGCGCAGTTCGGTCACGCTGTCATAACTGTAATTATCCATAGCCACGGTGGCGGTTTTCTCTGCCACGGTAAGGAATCCTGGTGGTTTCTCTTCGCGGCTGAGTTGATCTTCACTTTGGGTGCGGGCGTTGACGACAATCAAAACCAGCTGCCGGATGGCCCCCTGGTTGATGCGGGTACGGATGAAGCCCCGATCAAAGGCATCCAGAATAGACCTTGCACCGATGTTATCCGACAAACCGCCATCCATCAGATGAATATAGCGATTATCCTTGTCCAGATAGACGCTCAGGTTTTTGGCGGCATTGTAACGATCGGTCATCCAATTCTTGGGCGTCAGCGCATTCTCATACCACCAAGGTGCTGTGTAGCCGACGGCCACCGGATAATTTTTCAGACTGATGGGGGTCAAAAGATAGGGAAAAGCGGATGAGGCCGCCACTGCCCTGGAGACATGGTACAAATCCAGCCGGGAGCCGAGGGCGTCGAAATATTCCTGGGTAAAGTCAAATCGCCGATCAGCGCCTATGTTGGTGGCGTTGAGAATCACAAAGGGCCGCGGGTGACTTTGCAGCCTTTTAAAGGTGGCGGCATCGAAGATATCGCTATCGTACAACTCCGCAGCCATATCGATGCGGCTGAAGTAAGGCGAAGCCAGCCGGATCCAATTCACGGGGTTGAAAAGCCGGCTCGCTAACGCACACTGGATATCGCGCTCCAGAAATCGGACCCTGAAATCTTCAAACAGCCGCTCCCGAAATAATCCATAATAGGCTGCGGTGAAAGAACCTCCCGATACCGAGGAGATGCAATCCACTTCATCCAAAAGGCGCTTCTTCTGGCCATCGACACGAATAACCGTATCGCGCAGCGCCTCCATGATACCGTAAGACAAGGTAGCCGCTGGCGCGCCGCCCACCGAGAACATAAGGCAGACAAAAAGGGAGTCACTGTTACGTGGCCCAGAATCGAGGGTATCAAACCGATAGCCGGACTGTGAATCAAAGTTTCGGCTTTGATCGTTGACGATGTAATGCGCACACCCTATGAAGAGGATAAAAGCCGAAATGAGGATGACCATCCGAATGGCATACTTCTTCATCATACGGCCTCCCTGAACTCGACGATCATTGGCATGAGGGATGATGTGTTGCGCAAATCAACGTCATGCTTTTCAGGAGTAAAATTCTTCGGCGGGCCGAGGGTCACTTCATAGAGACCGCTTTCGAGTTCAAGCTTCTTGTTGGTGGTCCCCATGAACTCACCGTTGATCATCACTCGACGGTTGCGTGGAAATAATACCACTAAATACTCTTTCGCCATGATCGTCCCTCCTTTGCTTTGTTTTGCAAGCAGCAGTTTACTCAGAGTAAATGTGCTTAACGTGGAGGTAAGTGGTGCCGATCAAGTTGCGCTTGGCCAGCGTCTCACTCCATCGCTATGCAGTAACTTCAACAGTCTGCGCGATACGGACTCCATTGAATACATTTGTGCGTATGTAGGGTCCCATTACTGGCGTTCTCTGGATATGAGTCAGTCCACTCCGCTTATTCTAGGAACGTAGCCTACCGCTGTCAGGTTACCTGTTTCACAGCAAACTATCCGGGCAAGAGGGAGATTGAGATTCTGCTATATTCAACTCATTGAAGATGCGCTTTAGGTCAGAAGGAGATCAGATTGAACTCAATCGCGGATTTATAGGAGACAAATCAGAAAAGCCTCCAAGAGAGTTTCAGGACTCCCTTAGAGGTTTTTACATGATCAGCTTTTGGTAACCCCGCCTTCTCATTTCACTCACCAGTAGGTTGAAAGATTAGGTTGATGGGTTTACAGAGGAATAACACCGAATTTGTTCAGCCACGAAATATCAAAAACAGAAATATGTCAATACATATTTATATAATGGGTAAAATATAGAAAAATTATATGATACGCCGGTAAAAAGCAGGATGGATATAAGTTTAACGCTTTTACGATTTCTGACTGGAATTTGGCAAGGATTAAAATATTTTCTTAAAATCTTCATTGATAATCAATCGAAAGCTTGCATATCGAACAAATTAGAAAATTTATTGAATACAGGAATACAAAAATACTGCCGATGATCGGAAGAAGCAACCTCCAAACAATTCTATATTTCAGCCCGAATTCATTGAGTTGGTCTGTTTAGCCAATCTAAGCAGTAGTATTTGAAGTCTAGTATGATCTACGATTCGGGAAAACGGGATCGCAGTTCTTCCAGAATCCGGAATTGAATGTCGGGCTCGGGGATTCCGGCAGGAATCCCCGAGATCAAGGGAATCGCTTGCCCCATCCGGTCGAGAAGGCCCTTCAGACCCTCAAACATGGAGACGGGAGGAAATGCAGAACGGCTGAGGTGGTGAACCAGCCTCAGGGTCTTCAGGCCGTCAAACCAAACATGGAACTGACGTCGGAGATGTTCGGCATCCGGGCAGTTTCGGCGGATGACCGGCCAATCGATCGCGAACCGGGAAAGATCGAGATACGCCTTCAGGCCCGAATGGATCTTTCGGGCGGCAGTCAGGATGGCATCCGTTCCCCGGTCCGGATCGGCTTCCATCCCGGACAGCCATTCCCGAAGGATCGCGAAAATTCGGGAATCATAGAGGCGGTATTCATCCGTCCCCCCGTTTATGAATCGCAGCATCCGCTGCCCGGTTCCGAAGGGAACCCGATCCGAGGGCCGCGGAGAGGGGAAAACCGTCGTGGTTCCAATATGTCCTACTTTCCGGAGCTTGGCCAGCTTGTTGAGGAAGTGAAAATCCTCCGCCGCCGTCCGCCGGTTCATCCCCCGGACATCCACATACGCCTGCGCCGTACAAGACATCGTCGAGCCGATCGCATGAAAGGCGTAGGGAGAACCTGCAAACGAAAGGCCCATCACATAGGCCCGCAGATAGATCTCGTAACAGCAGATCGCAGATAGAAGCTCAATGTCGGCAGGCCGCTGATGGGCATATCTAACCACGGCTGCGGAATTGCGTGTATCGGAAAAGTGATTGCAAACCGCGGAAAAGTAGTTCTCCTCGACCAGCGTATCCGCATCGAGGCAGGAAATCACCCCTCCGCCGGGTCCCCGGCCGTCGAGGAGGGTCAGCGCGGCATCCATTCCGATCTTTCTGGCCATCCCCACCCCGCCGTCCCGTTCCGGGATCTCCAGACCCGGCGAAGAGGCGTCAATCCAGCCGAGACGAAGCTCGCTGCCGGCAATCCGTTCGAGGTCATGATTTAGCTCGTCAGCGTGAGCGAAGGGAGGGGTCCGCCCGCCAATGAGTTCCTTGAGGATGTCCAGCGTCAGCTGATTGTCGCGGATCTCTTCCGGGGCGGCAAGGGGAGGCCGGTGGTTGTTCACGACGCAGAGGACAAGGGTCTTGGCAAGTTCGTCCGACGGATTTCCTGCGATACCGGCAAGGGTGCGGAAGAGAGATGAACTCTCCGCCAGTGCCGGGATGACGACGACCCTTTCCACACCCTCGGTCGAAACCGTCCGGAGGGGACGATTCATGGGAACCCCGTAACATTGAAGATATTTGGTAATTTTGGACGAACGATTCATTCCGTCAGGCCCGCAATCAGGCCAAGTGCGGCGTCTTCATCTGCACCTTCGATCCAGCGGATGCGGACGCCGTTTTTTTCCATTCCCCGGAACCAGGTTTCCTGCCGCTTGGCAAACTGGTGTATGCGGGTTTTCAATGTCTGAAACATCTCCTCCCGCGTGATTTTCTGCTGCAGGTACAGGCTGACATAACGATATTCCAGACCGAAGGATTCGAGCCTCTCCCATGCGATCCCCCGGTCATGAAGGCGTCGGACCTCATCGATCATCCCGGCCTCCAGACGGCTCTGAAGACGAAGGGTGATCTTCCGGCGCAGATCGTTCCGGTCGCAGCGGATCCCGATGACCAGCGGCGAAACCGGTACGGGCGGCTCTGCGGCATGGGGATGTTCCCGGGAAAATTCGGCGATCTCAATCGGTCGGATGAGCCTTTCCCGCTCCAAGAGGTCTGTGGTATTGTGAACATCCGGACAGAGCGAACGGAAACGTCGGCGGAGGGATTCCATTCCCTCCCCGGCGAGTTTTTCGCGAAGCCTTTGATTTTCAGGAACCGCCGGCATTCGATATCCCCGGATCACCGAATCCAGATAGAGACCCGTACCTCCTGTTAGAATCGGGATCTTCCCACGTCTCAAAATTTCCCGGAAACAAGGGTAGAAAAGTTCCTGAAAGGTAAAAACGCTGAATTCTTCCTCCGGATCACAGATGTCGATCAGGTGAAACGGAACGAGGTCCCCACTGCGGCCGTATTCCGCAAGGTCCTTTCCCGTCCCCAGATCCATCCCCCGATAGACCTGACGGGAGTCCGCCGAGAGGATCTCACCGCCGATTCTTCTTGCAAGACGGACGGCGAGCCCCGTTTTCCCCGATGCGGTCGGCCCCAGGACGACGAGAAGATTCCAGCGCACTCTGAAATTCCTGATCACCCTGTCTTCGATGACCATGGACTTCGCTCCTTTGCCGTCTCTCGATTGATCCGAAATGGCCTGCGGAAACATTCTGCAAGGAAGCCGTCAATATGACATCTGAATGATGCTGGAATTCGGAGGTAAAAAAATGTCCCGGCCGCTTTTGGCGACCGGGACATCTACGGTTGAAGAGGTTTCCTCACAATGGCTGTACGTTCACTGCGGCAGGACCCTTATTGCCCTGCTCGATGTCAAAGCGAATTCTCTGACCCTCATAAAGCGTCTTGAAGCCTTCGCCCTGAATGGCACTGAAATGTACAAAGACATCCCCGCCTTCATCATTCTCGATAAAGCCAAACCCTTTCTTCTCGTTGAACCACTTTACTTTACCTTCTGCCAAAGCTGTACACCCCCCTTTCTTAAGATTTGTTCAAGCGGGTTTCTCATCCTGGAGGCATAAAAAAACCACCCCTTCTCAGAACCGAGTCCTGAACCAGTGGTGGCTTGATTGTCTGCAAGATAGGAACACCCAACTTTTCCCTGCCCCGCCCTTCTTCTTTATCTCATCAAATCCAATGGACGACCTATTTCCCGGGCGGATATGTATGCCTAACATCGATTTTTTGAAAATGCAAGCACTTTTTATCAAAAGGAACCAGCCTCAGAATGGAGAGGGCCAGAACCTTATTTTTCCCCCATCCGATACCTGTTCCGAAGAAACTGGATTAGGAGACGGACCCCCACCCCTGATGCACCCTTGGGGATGTAGGTTTTTTCTTTTGTGAGCCAGGCGGGACCGGCGATGTCCAGATGGACCCAGGGGGTACCGCCGGTAAATTTGCTCAGAAACGCGGCCGCCGTAATGGCCCCGCCCGCCCTGCCTCCGGAATTCTTGTAATCCGCTGCATCTCCCTGGATCAGTTCATGATACTCCTCCCAGAGCGGCAGCTCCCACACCTTTTCTCCGGTGAGCTCGGCGGCCTCGCGGATCTCCCGTTTGAGATCGTCGTCTGTTCCCATCATGCCGATCACGTGATCGCCCAGGGCCACAATACAGGCCCCCGTCAGGGTCGCCAGGTCGATGATCGCGGCGGGCTTGTAACGGCCGGCGTAGGTCAGGGCGTCTGCGAGGATCAGGCGTCCTTCGGCGTCGGTCGTCACGACCTCGATCGTCTGGCCCGAGAGGGATTTGAGAATATCACCCGGTTTGTACGCCTTCCCGCCCGGCAGGTTTTCCGTCGCCGGTACGATCCCGACCAGATTCACCGGCAGGCCGAGCTCCTCCGCGGCCCGGACGGCCGCAATCACCGCCGCCCCGCCCGCCATGTCCGTCTTCATCTGGTCCATCTTATCGGATCGCTTGATGGAGATCCCGCCGCTGTCGAAGGTGATTCCCTTACCAACCAGGGCGATGACCGGACTCGACTTTTTCCCTCCGCGGTATTCGAGGATGATCATCTGCGGCGGCTCGTCGCTTCCCCGGGCCACGCCCAGGAGGGCATTCATCCCGAGTTCCTTCATCTGGCCGGCATCGAGCACAATACAGCGGATGTTCTTCCCCTTGGCGCTTTCTCTGGCCTTGTTCGCAAGATCGGACGGGGTCATCTCATTCGCCGGCGTGGAAACGATATCCCGCGCAAAGGTGGCCGCGGCGGAGATGATTTCGGCCGTTTTCGCCGCGGACCGGATAACCTTGTAAGTCCCCTCTTCCGCCGCCAGAATCGTAAATCCCGCGACCTCGCGGCTCTGTTCCCGATCAACGGTCTTGAACGGCAGAAATTGGTAAAGACCGAGGATAACCCCTTCTACGGCGGCCTCCGCCATCCGTTCGAGCGGAAAATCTATATTCCGGATGTTCAGCGATGTAGAAAACTCGCTGATGTTCAGGGAACGGATCTGCTGCGCGGCCCTGGCAAATGCCCCCCGCAGACGATCCGGCGAGAAATCCGGTCTCTTCCCCAGCCCCACGACGACGATCCGCTTTACCGGAAGATCCCCCCGGGTGTAGAGAACGGCGATCTGGTTTGTCCGGCCCGTAAAATCACCCCGGCGGAGGATCTCTCCAATCAGATCGCCACTCCTTTCATCCAGCAGGGCGGCAACGCCCGTAAGCCCGGTTTCGCCCTCGAAGAGGGTCACGACCGCCGCTTCGGTCGCATGCTCCGGCAGGCTGCCTTTTCTGACTTGAATCTTCATGTCCTCCTCCACGCAGGGATTATTCTCCAGGCCCCCTGCCCATGACAAACATCTTTGTTGAACGGGGAATTTCCGAAAGGTGATTTCACCGTCAGGATGACACCAGAAGGACAAAAGTCAATTTTGAACCAGGAATAATCGAGACCTTTGCGCAACTTGGAAATCGGATCCCGGAAGCGCGCATTGGAGATTTTTCGGGGCGCCCTGCCCCCGCAGCGTAGCGCCCGCAAAGACGACTGTTTGAGCGCGAAGCGCGAGTTTCGTCTTTGCAGCGAAGCGAGGAGGCGCAGGGTCGAAAAATGTCCAGCGCGCGGAGGGATCACGATTTCCAAAGGTCTCGAATCGGATGAAATTATAGCCGCCTCCACGATTCTGATAGGCATGGGCGCCCTTAAACCAGGATTGCCCTGCGGTGGTCAAAAAAAGCGTCTGCAACCGGCGCGCAAGAAAAAAAGGGGCAAGCCGAAGATCGCTGCCCCCTTTACCGTCTGGAGGCGGCACCCGGATTTGAACCGGGGAATAACGGTTTTGCAGACCGCTGCCTTAGCCACTTGGCTATGCCGCCGTTCGGAGAAAAAATGGAGCGGGCGAACGGACTTGAACCGTCGACGTCCACCTTGGCAAGGTGGCACTCTACCACTGAGTTACGCCCGCTCAGTTTGTGATGGCGCGTGACTATAACAAATAAAATCCGTTTGTCAATAAAATAATTGTCCCTTTCCGCACCTCAAACCCATCGGCGGCTCTCGATCATTTCAATAATATTTTCAATTGCTTTTGATACTCCGCCCTCCCCCGGAAAAAGATGCCGTCGTGGAGGTTTCAGCCCTTGTTCCGGATGCCGGTCCGGTAAAATTTGAGAAAGTAATCGATCCCGGAGGTGACCGTAAGAACCAGGGCGATGAAGAGGATCACCATGCCGATCGCATGGGCGTCGGCGCCGATGAACGGGTAATGGATCATCAGCGCGGAGACGGCGAAGATCTGGCAGAGCATCTTCCGCTTCCCCAGTGGGCTTGCCTGGATGACCATCCCTTCGGAGGCGGCGATGTTGCGGATGCCGTCCACGGCGAAATCCCGGATAATGATGACGGCAACGATCCAGGCGGGGATCCTGCCGATCGGGATCATCAGGATCATTGCCGTGTTGACGATCAGCTTGTCGGCGATCGGGTCGAGAAATTTCCCCATCGTCGTAACGATCTTGAATCTCCGGGCGATGTATCCGTCGAGAAGATCGGTCAGCGCCGCCGCGATGAAGAGGATCGCGATGACAAGGCTCATGGACGGTCCCGGGGAAAAGAGGAGGCCGAAGAGCACGGGGATCACCCCGATCCGGAGCATGGTGATCGTATTGGGGAGGTTAAAAATCGCTCTCTTGTCCTCCGGAATGGGCAACCGGTCAAACGACCGCTTCAGAAAATCGATCATCACGGGGGAATCTCCTCGCTTTCCCGTTTTACTTCTTTCCATACTGTTTCAGACATTTCTGAGAGCAGAAATAGACTGTCTTCCCGTCGATCTCCGTCCGGAAGGCCTGGCTCAACGGAACGTAGGTATGGCAGAGGGGATCCTCCACAAGTTCCTCGCCGGCAGCGGGGGTTTGGATCCTTGCCGAACCGGGCTTCCCGCCGACCGCCGGAAAGCTTTTACGGATCAACTTGTACAGGAGATAAATCACGATAATGCCGATGACCCACCTGAGTATCATCTTTATATTGCCCCTCATCATCGTTTCTTCCGCGCCGATCCGCCGCGTATCGTTCATTCGCCTATTTTTCCACTGCGCAGCGCTCGACGAGACCCGGGTCCGTCAGGCGATCCAGCAAACCGCGGACGGAGACGCCGAAGGCGGGATGGATCACATAGGAGGCGAGCTCGCAGAGCGGTTCAAGCACAAAACGCCGCCGGTGCAGTTCCGGATGGGGGATGACCAGACCCTCCTCCGCAACAACCTCCTGGCCGTAAAGGAGAAGATCCAGATCGATCACCCGCGGCCCCCAGCGCGGACCGTCCGTCCGCCCCATCTCGCGCTCGATCCCTTTCAAGGCGGCAAAAAGCATTCGGGGTCTCAGCCCCGTCCGGATCTCCGCTACGGCGTTGATGAACCAGGGCTGATCCTCCAGACCGACCGGTTCCGTCCGGTAGAGGGAGGAGCGGCGGAGAAGACGGATTCCCGGAATCGCCCCGATGCGCCGGAAGGCATCCCGGCACTGAACGGCCGGATCTCTTAGATTGGAACCGATCCCGATGAAGGCGATGATTCCCCGCACCCCTTCTCCGGACGGCCCCTGGAATCCCATTTCGCCCCCGCTACCCCGCCTTCAGACCGAGGACATCCTGCATGTCGTAGAGGCCGTTTTCCCGGCCGACGACCCAGAGGGCCGCCCGGATCGCACCGCGGGCAAAATTGTCCCGGCTGTGGGCCCTGTGGATGAATTCAAGCCTCTCCCCCATCCCGCCGAAA
>Ga0172375_10012395_pt1 | contig 10691 bp, 9 predicted proteins | sample LakKiv1m_FD_114537 | JGI IMG/M metagenome (GOLD analysis project Ga0172375, IMG submission 114537) | Freshwater microbial communities from Kabuno Bay, South-Kivu, Congo - kab_092012_11.1m | ecosystem: Environmental > Aquatic > Freshwater > Lake | place: Democratic Republic of the Congo...
CCGCACTCCTTTCAGGTAACTTAGTGCAATATGCTGAATTAGCTCTACTCTGTCAGATTTGAGGCACGTTATACCTTAGAACTCAGGGAAAAGGCAAGCCAATCTCCACTTTTTCGGTAACTATCCAACGTTCTCATCGAGCGAGCCCGGCCTCCATGATAAAGGGGACTTGTGAGCCGTGTCAGGAGTGGATAGGGCCAAATCAACGATGCAAATCGAACCACATTGCGGTATGATGCCCGCCCAGAGAGCGATGGGGCTAAGGTGGCACTTCGCTAACCCGATCCCCCCGTGACAGACAACAGTTCAACCAAAGCGATGACAACTCACCGACACTCCCTGCGCCAGAGGTACAGCATCCCGTTCACGGTGACCCGAACCGCCCCGCTCTGGGTTTGCCTGCTGGCGCTCCTGAGCCCTGCGATCCCAGCCCATGCCTTCCGTCAACGCAGTGATCTGGCCCCCACCGCCAGCCAACTCGAACGGGAGACCTTGATGAGCGAACTGGCCACCATCCGCCAACGTTGGCCGCTGATGACCCCCAAGGAACAGCAAGAGGCCGGGCAACGCTACCTGCCAGACCCACTGGGCAACAACCAGAAGGCCAGCCTCGGGCTAGCCAAGGTCGAACAAGCGACCACCGTTAGCGGGGCGACCATCATCAAGACCCCCCATTTCCGGATCATCTTCGGCTCCAGCTACGCCGCCTACATCAACAAGGGCGGCACCGCCTTCAGCCTCGGCCTGTGGACGGACAGCGATGGCGACGGCCTGCCTAAGTTCATCGAGCTGCTGGCTGGGGGCGATCCCAAGGTGAGCGAAGACAAGGAGAGCTTTGGCGAAAACAGCTCAGGCATCTTGGAGACCGTCTGGAACAAGGAGATCTCGGCCATGGGCTTTCCCGCCCCGCCGGGTACCGAGACCGCCTACCTCGACGTCTACGTCGCCAACACCGGGGTCAAAAACCCGGCGGTTGACTTTAACAACGGCTACAAAGGCATCACCCTGCCAAGTACCGTCTATGGCGTGACCTCAACCTACCAGAATGGCCAGCCCTACCTGATCTTGAGCCAGGATATGGCCACCAGCCTCCTGCAAGTCACCACCGCCCACGAGTTTTTCCACGCCGTGCAGATCGGCTATGTCAACTACGACACCTTGCTCACCAACGACACCGTCAACTGGCTGGCGGAGAGCACCGCCACCTGGATAGAAGACGAGGTCTATCCCCTGGTCAACGACTACGTCAACTACGTCTGGCAGTTAACCGACTCCCCACAGTGGTCGCTATTCGACCCCGATCTGATCTACTCCGCAGTCCTCTTTCAAAAGTATCTGACCGAGGGCTACCGTGCCACCGACGACCCGGACGGCAGCGAGGTGATCAAGGCCCTCTGGCAGGGGGTGGTCAGCAGCGGTGGCGATGCCATCAGCTCACTGGCGAATTTCCTAACGACGCAGACAGCCAACCCCATCCACACCTTGGCGGCAGCCTATGCCGACTTTGCGGTGAAGAATCTTGATCTGCCCGCCAACTATCAAGACGGCAAGCTGTACTCGCCAGTGGCCATCACCAAGACCATCACCCTCGATCCCACCCTCTCCCCAGAGATCAGCGATACCGTGAGCGGCTACCAGCAATCCCCCTCGCACTACGGCACCACCTACCTCAAGGTGAAGATCCAAAGCGGCGTGGTCAGCGACCTGACGAACCGCCTACGCCTCGACTTCGCCGGAGACAGCCAACCGCAGTGGCACTTACAGGTAGTGCCCATCAAGGCGAACGGCGGCCTCGGTCAAGCGGAGTCCGCAGAATTGGGGGGGGAGGGCAGCGGGCACGTCGCCAAAGAGGACAATGAGCTCTACGACACCGCCTTTCTCGTGATCTCCGCCCTGCCCGCCAGCGGCCAGGCCCTCGATGCCTGGGCGGCCTACAACTACAGCTACAGCGTCAACGCCCGCCTGGCCACCCGCCTCAGCAAGGGCTGGAACCTGCAACACGTCCCCGCCGTTGGGCTACAGACCTACGGGGAGGGGATCGGCCACATCATCAGCGCCTGGCGCTGGCCGACTGGGGCCAAGGCCAACTGGGAGGTCACCTTCCCCAGCGCCGATCCACTGGCGGTTGAGGCCTACATCCAGGCCAAGGGCTTTGGCGAACTGACCTCGATCGAGGCCGACGATGGGGTATGGTTGAACACCGACGACTCCGGCATCGAGGAGGCGGCAGCCGATGCCATCAGCCCGCAATCGCTCATCGTCGATAGCGGCTGGAACCTGCTCGCCAGCCGCGTCCCCGCCCGGGTTGCAGTCAACTCTCTGGCTATGGGTCAAGGTTCGCTCACCTTGTGGAAGTGGAATTCGGCCAAGGGCTCCTGGGCCTTCTACTCAAGCGACATGGACGCCCAACAGACCTTAACCGGCTATGTCACCAGCAAGGGCTTCGACCTGCTCTCCACCATCAGCTACGGCGATGGCTTCTGGGTGAACAGCCCCCAACCCACCGTCTTGACCCTGCAAGAGACAGCCCCCTGAGGCATCCCGCACCTGGTCACAACCTGTCTTGTCCCCTGATGACGAGGCGCAGTATCGTCGCAGCGGCTAGAGGCTGATCGTCTGGCCAGGGGTCAAGACCATCACCTGCGCCGAGGTTGACTCCTCCACCCGGGAGGCCCAGGCCTGCGGCGACTGCTCAATCAGCGGGAAGGTGTTGTAGTGAATGGGAATCGCCCATCGTGGCTGGAGAAACTCAACCGCCCGCAGGGCATCGTCCGGGCCCATGGTGAAATTATCGCCAATCGGCAGGATGGCCAGATCAAGCCCAGCCTCGCCGATCAACTTCATATCCGAGAAGAGCCCGGTGTCCCCGGCGTGGTAAAGAACCTTATCCTCAAGACGCAAGAGGAGCCCGCAGGGGTTGCCGCCATAACTGCCATCCGGCATCGCCGAACCGTGCAAGGCCATGGTCAGCTGCAGCCGCCCCCAGGGGTAGGTAAAGCCGCCGCCAATGTGCTGGGCGTGGGTATTTTTCACCCCCTGACGGATCAGCCAATTGCAGATCTCGAAGTTGGCCACCACCGTCGAACCGCAGCGCTCAGCAATCGCCACCGTATCGCCAACATGATCACTATGCCCGTGGCTGATCAGGATAAACTCCGCCGCCACTTGCTCGGGGCCAATGGGCGAGACCGGGTTGCCGCTGAAGAATGGATCGATCAAGATCGTCGTCTGCTCGGTGGTCAACAAGAAGCACGAATGCCCATACCAGGTTATCTTCATCTCTCCCCCTCCATCTACCTAACGATTACGTAACTATCCAACAGCACCCCATATGCGCGAAAGCGGCCTGCGATGTGTGCTGGTTTGCACATGAGCAGGCCGCTGACAAAGCAGATGGGGTGCTGCTGGATAGTTACACGATTACCGTCTCAACAGACGTCTGGCCAGCGGCCCTGGCCAAAGGCCGAGCAACACCGCCACCGCCACCCATTCCAACCAGCCCGGCATCAGCTCCGCCGTCTGCCCAACCACCGCCTGGGCCTGAATCCCCAAGCCCCAATACACCCAGTCTAAGGCCAAGCCGCAGAGGACACTGACCACAACCAGAGAGCTCAGATAGAGGCCGGTGGCCCGTTTCCCCAAGAGCCCGGTGAGGACAGTCAACGAGGCGAGATTCGTCGCCGGGCCGGTCAGCAAAAAGACAAGCACCGTGCCAGGGCTGACCCCCTTCAGGAGTAAGGCGGCAGCGATCGGGGTCGAGGAGGAGGCGCAGATATAGAGCGGGACGCTGAAGAGGAGCATCAGGAGCATGGCGGTCAGGCCTCCCCCCAGGTAGGAGTTCATCACCGACCCCGGCACCAGGACGGTGATCAACCCCGCCAAGAGGACACCGGCCATAAACCAGACAGCCAAATCCCCCCAGATATCAAGGGCCGCGTAACGCAGACCGGCGATTGCCTTCTCCCCTAACCCATGGTGACGACGATGACGATCCGGGTGGCAATTCCGCCCATCGCAGCAGTTATCCACCGGGCAGGCGATAGCGGAAAACATCACCAACTGCGGTCGAGGTGGATGGCAGATATTTTCCAGCAGACCGGCCACCAAGGCACTGATCAAGGCGGCCACTGGCCGGGCCACGGTCATGATTGGGTCGAGCAGGGCGTAGGAAATGGCGATGGAATCAATTCCCGACTCAGGCGTCGAGATCATGAAGGCGGTGATCGCCCCATTGTTCGCCCCCTGCCGCTTGAGGGCGGCGGCGGCAGGCAACACCCCGCAGGAGCATATCGGCAACGGGATGCCAAACAAGGCCGCCTTGAACACCGGCAAGAAACGGCCGCGACCGAGGTGATGGGCAACGGTGTCGGGGGACAGAAACATCCTGAGCAGGCCACCCAAGGCCAAGCCGATGACCATATAGGGGGCCGACTCACAGACAATCTGCCACGAGGCGTTGAACCAGGCGGCGAGGAAAGCAAGGGGATGGGTCATGGTCGGCTCAGGTGTTGGGGTTGCGCTTCAGGGGTGCCGAGGGCACGAGCAAGTCACTCATCCCCCGTACTGTTGATCAAGCCAATCTCGATACGAGCCATCCATCACCGCCTGCCACCAGGCCTGGTTGGCCAACATCCAGGCGATGGTCTTGCGAATCCCCGTTTCAAAGGACTCCTGCGGCTGGTAGCCAAGCTCCGTCCGGCACTTGCTGGCGTCGATGGCGTAGCGGCGGTCGTGACCTGGCCGATCGCGGACAAAGGTGATCAAGTCCTTGGCCTGCCGCCCCTGACTGACGGGGGCCAGGGGAAAGCGCTGCGCCAATCGGCTGTCGGCGCTCAAGGCCTCATCGACCAGACGGCAGATCAAGGTGACAATATCGAGATTGGCCCACTCGTTATTGCCCCCGAGGTTATAGACCCCGCCGACGGCCCCCTTCTTGAGGACAAGATCAATGCCCCGGCAGTGATCCTCCACATAGAGCCAATCGCGGATATTCTGGCCATCGCCGTAGATCGGCAGGGGCTTGCCGTGCAGGATATTCAAGACCACCAGGGGGATCAGTTTCTCGGGGAACTGATACGGCCCGTAATTGTTCGAGCAGTTCGAGGTGGTCACCTGCAGGCCGTAGGTGTGGTGGTAGGCCCGCACCAGGTGATCGGAAGCAGCCTTACTGGCCGAGTAGGGCGAGTTGGGGGCGTAGGGGGTATCCTCGGCGAAGGCGGGGTCATGCGGCCCCAGCGAACCGTAGACCTCATCGGTGGAGACGTGGTGAAAACGATGGGGAACGGGGGTGTCACCGTCGAGCCAGACCGACTTAGCCGCCTTCAACAGGGTGTGAGTGCCAACCACATTGGTCTCGATAAAGGCGTCCGGGCCATGGATGGAGCGATCGACGTGACTCTCGGCGGCGAAGTGGACGATGGTCTTGATCCCCTCCTCCCGCAGCAGGGCGCAGACCAAGTCGCCATCCAGGATATTGCCATGGACAAAGCGGAAGTTGGGGTTGCCCTCAGCAGCCGCCAAGCTCGCACGGTTGCCGGCATAGGTCAGGGCATCAAGCACCAGCAAGCGATCAGCGGGGTAATGGTCGAGCCAATAGTGAACGAAATTGGCGCCGATAAAGCCAGCGCCGCCGGTGACGAGGAGTGTTGTTGGTTGAATCATGGTGGGCCTTTGAACAGGGGGAGAAGTTAAGGGTTAGACGCTCGGCAAGAAATAGGCGTCCCAAGATTGCGCCGGATTCCGGTTCGATTTCAAGGCGTCACGAGAGGAGCATAGCAGGGCTATGTTCCCCTCGTGACAACGCGGAAAGCGGGCCGGAAGACAAGCAAGATGGGATGATTATTTCTTGCCGAGTGTCTTAGAGCAGTTCCGCCAACATCGAGCGGAGGGCGACACGCCAGTGGCTCGGCTGCCAGGACAAGGCCTGCCAGAATTCGGTCTTGTCCAAGACGCCATAGGGGGGGCGTTGCGCGGGCAAGGGATAGGCACTGGCCGGGATGGGACGGATGAGGGGTTGCCTGGTCAACAGGCCAAGGGCCATGGCCTCCTCGCAGATGGCAACCGCGAAGTCGTACCACGAGGCTACCCCTGCATCGGTGTAATGATAGACTCCGCTGATCTGGTTAGTCACCACCGACCACACCGCCTGGGCCAGGCCATGGGCCCAGGTCGGGGTACCGATCTGATCGTCGATCACCGCCAGCGCCTCTCGTTCGGCCATCAGGCGCAACATGGTCTTGACAAAGTTATGGCCATGGCTGGAGTAGACCCAGGCGGTACGGATGATCGTCACCCCCTGACCGCCGGTCAGGGCCATGACCCCCTCCTCCCCATGCAGCTTGCTCCTGCCGTAGACCCCAAGCGGGTTGGGCTGGTCGACGGGCCGATAAGGGTGCGATTGGCGGCCATCAAAGATAAAATCGGTCGAGACATGGACAAGTCGAATCCCACGGGCAACGGCGGCCTGGGCCAGGTTGGCCGGCCCTTGGGCATTGACCTGCTCTGCCCGCAGGGCCTCCGCCTCGGCCCGATCAACCGCCGTGTAGGCGGCGGCATTGACGATCACCGCCGGGGCATGGGTCGCCACCGCCGCCGCCACCGCCGAGGCATCACTGATGTCAAGCTCCGCCGAACCGCAGGCGACTACCGTAACCCCCGGCGGCACCGTCCTCAGCAACTCCCAGCCCAGTTGGCCCTGGGCCCCAGTCAATAAAATCTTCATGGTCGTCCCCTCCCCTGCCAACCGGCCTTCAGACAAAGACCTCGGCCGCCGCGAGCAGCGGTGCCTGAGCGTCTTTCGTCGACAACACCGGGGCCTCCTGGTTGACCAGCGGCCAGGCGATGGCCAAGGCCGGGTCCTGCCAGAGGATGGAACGTTCGTACTCCGGGGCATAAAATTCGGTGCACTTGTAGAGGAACTCGGCCGCTTCACTGAGCACGTAGAAGCCATGGGCAAACCCCGGCGGCACCCAGAGCATGCGGCGATTCTCGGCCGACAAACGCTCCCCCACCCATTGACCAAAGGTCGGCGACTGCCTGCGGATATCGACCGCCACATCGAAGACCTCGCCCGCGATCACCCGCACCAGTTTGCCTTGCGGCCGTTCGATCTGGTAATGCAGCCCGCGCAAAATCCCTTGCCTCGAGCGGCTGTGATTGTCCTGCACAAAGGGCACGTCGATCCCCGCCTCGGCGAAGACTTTGGCCTGCCAGGTCTCCATGAAAAAGCCACGATGATCGCCAAAGACCTTGGGCTCGATCAGCACGACATCCGAAATTTGAGTTGGGATAAAGCGCATCAGGCCCCCTCCTCTTCTAGAATACGGAGGAGATACTGGCCGTAGCCGTTCTTCTTTAAGGGCTCGGCCAAGCGGGCTAACTGCTGGCGCCCGATATAGCCCATGCGGTAAGCAATCTCCTCGACGCAGGCCAGCTTCAGGCCCTGGCGGTCCTCAACGACCTTGATGAAATTGGCGGCGTCGAGCAGGGAGGCGTGGGTACCGGTGTCAAGCCAGGCGGTGCCTCGCCCCAGGCGTACCACTCGCAGGTCGCCACGCTGCAGATAGACGTTGTTGACATCGGTGATCTCCAGTTCACCACGGGCGGAGGGCTTGATCTGCTTGGCGATCGAGACCACATCCCGGTCGTAGAAGTAGAGGCCGGTGACGGCGTAATTCGAGGTGGGGTGTTCCGGCTTTTCCTCAATCGAGGTGGCGTTGCCCGCCTCGTCAAAACTGACCACGCCATAGCGTCTGGGGTCGCTGACGTAGTAGCCGTAGACCGTGGCGCCGCTGGTGAGCTTGGCGCTCTCCTGCAGGATCTCGGAGAAGCCATGCCCGTAGAAGATATTGTCCCCCAGGATGAGGCAGACGGGACGCCCGTTGATGAACTCCTCGCCAATCAAAAAGGCCTGGGCCAACCCCCCCGGCTGCGGCTGGATGGCGTATTGGATGTGGATCCCCCACTGCGAGCCATCCGCCAAGAGGCGTTTGAATTGCTCATGATCGTCAGGTGTGGTGATCACCAATATCTCGCGGATCCCGGCCAGCATCTGGATGGCCAGGGGGTAGTAGATCATCGGTTTATCGTAGATCGGCATCAACTGTTTGCTGACCGACTTGGTCAGCGGGTAGAGGCGGGTACCAGAACCGCCAGCCAGGATAATCCCCTTCATGCGTTGTTGTCCTTTGGGTTGAGGTGAGGGCAGAGAAAATCCGCCAGCACTTGGCTTGCCGCCTCGATCTGGCTGATAGCGATGTGTTCGTCTTGCTGGTGGGCCTGCTCGATGTGACCCGGCCCCCAGACCAGGCAAGGCCCATGGTCGCTGAGTTGAGAACAGTCGGTGGCGTAGCCCGCCGTGACAGGATCGGGGGAGTGGCCATGCGCCGCTAAGACGGCCTGCAAGTCGCCAATCAAGGGACTGTCGATCGCCGTCTGCATCCCTTTGGCGATGAACAGGGTCTCCACCGTCCCCCGCTGGCCAATCAGGTTTTGTAAGGTACTCTCGATCATCGGCGGGTGATGCTCGGGGAGCAGGCGAATATCGACTGAGATTTCACAGCGATCGGGGATGGTATTGATCGAGGCCCCCCCATGAATTTGGGTGATCGCCAGGGTCGCTGGCCCCAAGTCAGGGTGCTTGTGCCTCCCCAAGCGAAAAGCAAAGCGCTGCAGATCGTCGATGATCTCCATCATGCCCAGGATGGCGTTTTTGCCAAGCGCCGGGGCAGACGAGTGTACCGCCTTGCCGTGGCAGACGATCCGGCAGCGATAGACCCCCTTATGGGCCTTGACCAGGCGCAGGCTGGTGGGCTCCAGACAGAGGCAGAGATCCCACGAACCGATTGCTTCTTTGAGGGCAGCAGCCCCGGCCAAGCTGCACTCCTCATCAACCGTGGCGGCAAAGACGACATCAAACCGCCCCATTTTTTGTTGGTCATGCAACTGCAGCAAGGTGCTCAAGGCGGTGGCCAAGGGCCCCTTATCGTCACAGGCCCCCCGCCCCCAAACCTTGTCTTCCCGGATCCGCGCCCCAAAGGGGTCAGCCATGCCCTCGGCACTGACCGTATCGAGATGGGCGACGAGCAGGAGCTTCGCCGCGCCCGGGTTCGGGAAGCGGGCAATCAGGTTGGCGCGGCCGGGACAGACCTCCTGTCGCTCACAGGCAATGCCCCGTGAGTCAAAGAGCCCCTTGAGGTGGTCGACCATCGCCTGTTCCGGACTCGCAACAGGCGTTGCGGTCTGCTTGGACGATTCGCTGGGGATGCGGATCAACCCCTGGAGTAAGGCAAGGGTTTGGGCGCTATCAATCATCATTGCTCTCTCACCTCGATCGCGGTTTTCAGGAGCTGCGAACTGAGGCGCAGACCCGCCGCCGTCGCCTCCTTGATATTGATATGGTAGCGGAGACGGTTTTGATCGGGCTGGAGGGTAATCATGCCGCCTGCCCGCAGGAAAGAGGCCACATCACTCACCGTCAATACCGGCCTCTGTTTGAGGCTGGCCAGGATCGCTGGAAAATTATGCCGCTCAGAGGCGCCAACAAAGAGGATATGACAGTCGCCAAGCGCCATGCCCTCGACGTAATCCCCATACCATCTGACTTGCATGGTGTTCCCCTGATTCTTGTGGGCCAAGGTGGCGCTGACTTCCGCCAAGGCCTGACGGATACCGGCATCGCCGAGGACGCCGATCACCTTGACCGGTGGCTGCCCCCCAGGCAGGTGGTCGATAGGCCAGGTGACAAACTGAAGGAAATTGTACAGATAGACGGCCTTCAGCGGCTCTTGTCCGACAGGGGGCGTCTCATCGGCCCAACTCTGCGCCTGAAAAGGCGGCAACAGGGAGAAGCCGAGGAACAGTAGCACAGTCACCAGCCAAAGGCAACTCAAGTCAGCCTGGCCGCGACCAAGGCACCTGCCGGCGGTAAGTCGTCGGACGATAGCGTCAACCCACGGTCTCATCAGGCCACCCCCTCCTCCAGGCTTGGCCTGGGCGCGACCGGCAGCCGCAAGGTAACGGTGGTTCCCTGACCAACGGTGGAATCGACCACAATCTCTCCCTGATGGCTCTTCATGATGCCGTAGGAGATGGAAAGGCCAAGGCCCGTGCCCTCCCCCACCTCCTTGGTTGAAAAGAAGGGGTTGAAGATTTGGCCGATGTCCTCCGGGGAAATACCGCACCCGCTATCGTGAAAACTGAGGTTGACCATCGCCCCCTCAAGCGAAGTGGTGATGTCGATCACCCCCGGCCCGTCGATGGCCTGAATGGCATTGCGCAGGACATTCATGATCACTTGACTGATCTGATCACGCCGGCAGAAGACCAGAGGCAAGGTCGAGGCAAAATTCCGCCGTACCTCAATGCGATGGCGCATCTCGTAGTGGAGTAGCGTCACCACCATCTCAATATCCCGGTGGATATCGGTCGGCGCCGACGACCCCTGACTGGGCCGGGCGAAGATGTTGAGGTCGGAGACGATCCGCACGGTTCGCTCTAAACCGATCTCGGCGTTAGCCAGCAAGATCGAGACCTTCTGCAAGATTGGCGCTATCGAAGAGGCCAGGTCCTGGACGGGCTCTCCTCCATCGCTCAGCAGGATGCCGATTTTTTTGAACAACAGGCTGACCGTGGGGAGCGCCCCAGTCATGAAGTTCAAGCTGTTATTGATCTCATGGGCAACCCCGGCCACC
>Ga0172375_10012396_pt1 | contig 10691 bp, 7 predicted proteins | sample LakKiv1m_FD_114537 | JGI IMG/M metagenome (GOLD analysis project Ga0172375, IMG submission 114537) | Freshwater microbial communities from Kabuno Bay, South-Kivu, Congo - kab_092012_11.1m | ecosystem: Environmental > Aquatic > Freshwater > Lake | place: Democratic Republic of the Congo...
AGAATACAATACAGTTAGGCCACATAGTTCATTGAATTACCGGCCTCCTGCTCCAGAGGCTATTAAGCTAGAAGATGTGGTTGTTCTCTCATAAGAACTGGTACAACTAATGGGGGCAGGTCAGTTATAAAAGATAACAGTTTATCGATTTTAGCCGGGCCGTTAAAGGCAGAGTTAAAGCTTACTCATTGGGATAAGAATGATTTTATTTCTCTTTGGCCGGATTTTGACCTCACTCAGACTCCGGATTTTGTAAGGTTTGATGTTGGCACAGATGGCAGTGTTTCTGGCATGACTGTTGAAAATTTGAATGAAGACGGCTGCGGGGTATTTGAGAAAGTTAAAAAATAGAATAAAATGTGGTATTATAAAGAAGTTCATATATAAAAATAGGAGAAAAGATATGAAAAAGAATATCGTGTTTCTTTGTCTGGTAATGTTAATGGCTGGGTGTGCTTCTTTGACAGCTGCGAAGTTTACATCTCAAAATAGACAGAACCTGCCTAAGTTATTTGTTGGTATGCCAGCTTCAGCCGCAATGGAAATAATGGGTAATGCTTCGGTAAATTTAACCTGCCCTAAATCAGATAAGTGCTCGGAGAAGCAGCTGGTGGTAGCTAACCCATATTTTACCGAGACCTTGCAGGTCAGCGATAGAAAATTGGAAGTGATTTATTATGCGGTTGATATCAGCGATGATTGTGTAGTTAATGAAAATACTCTGGTGCCATTGGTTTTTGACGAGAAAAAACTCATTGGATGGGGGCAGGAGTTTTTAAAAGGATTAAAAAAATCATAATCTAATAATATAGGAGTCAGGGGTATGCTTACTGCGGTGTTTATGCTGGGGACGACTTTGTGGCGCTGTTTATGGTTATTCTGCAGTATAAGTTAAGTTTATTAGGTGGGATCGGAGTTATTTTATTTTTTCTGGCACTTATGCTTATTGCTGAAGTTATTGAAATTTTTGAGGTCAAGAAGCATGTTAAGAAAATTTCACGATTTTTCAGGCGTTTGAATTAAAAGTATTTATGATGTATTTAACTAATAAGAATTATTGTTTAAGTTAATGAATGTGATAGAATTGCATGATATGGATAATCAAAAAAACACAAAAGTAGTACGGGAATACTTAGAATATTTGAAGCAAGAGGAAAAAGGGGAGAAGGAATGTAAGATCTCCGCTTTAAATTATTTAAGAGATTTTTTTGAAGATAAGGATTTCGCTGAGGTTGATACCGCAGACCTGAAACAGTTTTTTCTTTATCTTCAACAAAAAATGCGTTGTTCTGACCAGTTTCTATCCGGTATCGGGGAAGAATTAAGAAGATTTTTCGGGTTCTTAAGTAAAAGAGGCATTAACGCTAACTGGATGAACAATATTATTACTCCAGTACGTAAGGGAGAAAGAAAAAAGAAGAGGTAAAAGGAGGAATGATGCAGAAGACAAGGATAATTGGTATATTGCTGTTGATTCTCGCGCTTTATACATTGGTAGGCATGATTATTGACAATAGCACTTATTGGCATGTTTATAATTGCGCAACCTTAATATTTTCCATATTAAGCGGTGTGGTGTTGTTGAATAAAAAATAGCACTTATGTTTAATAAACTTCTGGAAAAATTTGCGAAGTTATTGGTGGTCTGGGTAATTCTAGCTGCCATAGTTGGGTTTCTGTTTCCCTGGATTCTGACTCCGCTTAAGCCGTTTACAGATTGGCTTTTTGGTTTGACGATGTTTGGAATAGGATGTTTACTTACTTTAAAAGATTTTAAGCCTATTCTGGAAAAGCCAAAATTGGTTTTTATCGGGACTTTAGCGCAGTTTGTAATTATGCCGGTTTTAGCTTTCTGCATTATTAAGATTCTGAAGTTGCCGCCGGTTTTGGCTGTAGGGCTTATCCTTGCGGCTGCTGTTCCTGATGCTATGGCTGCGGGAGTTATGTCGTATCTTGCTGAAGCTGATGTGGCTTTTTCTGTGGCTTTAACAACTGCTACAACGCTGGTTTCTCCGGTAGTAACGCCTGCTTTGACGTATTTTTTAGGTAAGCAGTATATACCTATACAGTTCTGGCCGATGTTTAAAAGCATCATGATTATGGTGATTTTGCCGCTTATCTTAGGGTTATGGGTGCAGCATAAGTTTCATAAGATTACATCCCGGATTAAACCCGTATTTCCTGCATTGTCGACTTTGTTTATTGCCTTTATCTGTGGTTTGGTGGTAGCGCTGAACAAAGGGGCTTTAAATAAAGTCAGCCCGGTAATTTTTATTGGGGTTATCAGCCTTAATATCCTGGGTTTATTTTTCGGCTATCTTGCCGGAAAAGGGTTTAAATTTAGCCTGCCGCAGCGGCGTACTTTGGCGATTAATGTCGGTATGCAGAATGCCGGCATGGGGGCTGTACTTGCAATTAAGCATATTTCCGATCAGGCGGCAATTCCTAACGCGCTTTTTGCAACCTGGTGTATTATTTCAGCTGCCATATTGGCAGGTATCTGGTCAAAGGAAGGTAAATAAAATGTATAAGAAAAAATTAATTTTTACAGGGATTTTAATTTACATTTGTTTTTTGGCGTCGAATGTTTATGCTAAAGGTGAGTTTACTAAGAGTTCATTTAACATGGCCAGCAGTAAAGGCGAATTTTCAAAAAATTCCTTCACGATTTCCGCAGGTAAAGGGGATTTCTCTAAAAATTCATTTTCTATATCTAGCGATAAAGGAAATTTCTCAAAAAATTCCTTTTCTGTAACAGGCGATAAAGATAAATTTACTAAAAATTCCTTTGTTATAGCCAGTAATAAAGGTGAATTTTCTAAGAATTCATTTAAGATTAAAAATGAAAAAGGCATGTTTTCAGGTACGTCGTTTTCTATTGCCTCCAATAAATAATGATGAAAAAAATATTTAAAATTATTTTAATTAGTTCGGTTTCAATTCTGGTTATTGTTTTTTTAGGAGTATTTATTTTCCTTAAGGCATTTGATTTTAACCGGTTTAAGCCCCAGTTAACTGCTGCTGCCCAAAGCGCGCTTGGTAGGCCGGTAAATTTTTCTAAAGTTAGTTTAAATCTGACTTTTAGCGGTATTCAGCTGCGTTTAAACGATTTAAGCGTGGGTGAAAATACTGATTTCGGAAATGGTAATTTTCTTGTTGTTAAAGAGGCGGATTTGAGCTTATCTTTAGTTGAGCTTATTTTTAAGAGGCAAATTCAGATTCTGGGCATTGAGGTTAAATCTCCGCAGGTAACTATTATCAAGCTTAAGGATGGGCGTATTAATGCACAATCTTTTGGTGCGCCGGCAACTGCTTTGCCTGTTAATACAGGAATGCAGACTACTAACTTAGTGAATAAGCCTGGGAAGAAGCCCGGAATCGCTTTACCCGCAATATTAATAAACTATATCAATATTGATAATGCCAGTATTGATTATATTGATTATTCATTTAGCCCTGAAATTTTAGTTACTATCAAAAAGGTATCTTTAAATTTGAATAAATTTTCTTTTCAAACTAGTTCAGATGGCTTGGTTACTTTGAAAGGGCAATGTGCTTTGACTAAAGGTTCTCTTAGGATGAAAGAGTTGGCTGTGCCAATTGATGTTATCGAAGGAAAATTGACATTAAGCGAATCTGTGATTACGCTTAATAAATTGTTGCTTTCTTTTGGTAAGGGTAAGATGGATTTTTCAGGAGAGCTCAAGGATTATATGTCTAGTCAGAACTATTCAGCTAATTTTAAGGTTAATGGAGTTGATCTTGGAGAGTGTCTGGATCAGTCTGTTTATCCTGTAAAAGCTAACGGCCTGGTTTTTGCCCAGCTTGAACTTAAGGGGCAGGGGTTTGATTTTGTAACTGCGCTTACAAAATTAAGCGCAAAAGGTTCGGCGGAAATAAGAGATGGAAGACTGGTTGATATTAACGTGTTAAGGATAGTCTTGGATAAACTTGCTATTGTGCCCAATCTTGCCGAAGCCTTGGAAACGAAGTTACCTGATCGTTATAAGGAATCTTTATGTGCTAAAGATACAGTGCTGAGTGCTTGTAATGCAACATTGGAAGTTAGCGACGGTTCAGCAGCGATTAAATCAATAAATGTTGATACAGATGCTTTTAAATTTCAAGGTAATGGTATTTTAGGTTTTGACCAGAGATATTCTTTTAACGGAGCTTTTACTATTTCCCGGGATTTATCGGCATTAATGATTGAGGCTGTCCCGGAAATGGAGTATCTGCAGGATAAGGAAAGGCAAGTACGTTTTCCTCTGAAGGTTTCCGGAAAAGGCGCGGAAGTTTCTTTTATGCCAGATATTAAAGATCTGGGGATGACTGCTATTATGAATAAAGGCCGCCAGGAATTAGAGAAAGTTTTGGATAAAGTTATGGGCGATAAAGGATCCTCTGGCCAGCAAGAAGAATCTGGCAGCTCTGATCAGAAAACCGGTAAGCAGGAATTGATTGATAGTGTAATTGGAACAGTATTTGGAGAAAAATAAAATGTTGTTTAAATTTTTTAGCGTGTTTTTATTAGTTTTTTTTATTTTCGGGAATTTGGTTGGGATATGTTTTTCAGCTTCTGTTTCCGCAGGCACAATTGAACGCAGTCAGGAGATTCTTAAGGAAGATAAAACCTTGAGGCAGAGAATTGAAGAGAATGAAAAGTTTTTTATTAAAAAAGTTACTTTAAAAGGGATCTCGAAAATTAGCGAAGAAGAAGTACAGGAAATAATTGTTCCTTTTCAGGGGCAATGGATGACTAAGGATGATATTCAGCAATTGATTGATTTGGTTAAGTCAGCCTACGCTAAAAAAGGGGTAAAAACTGACAAACTTAACGTGAATTATGAAATAAAGGAGAGAAACCTTCTCGAGATTACTTTTAGTGAATAAACCCTTAAGATTAAAGAGGTTTTATCTTTAAAGTAAAACTTGACAAGGGCTGAAAGAATGTTTAAAATAAATACTATTATGAATAAGAAAACTACTTTGTTATTAATTCTGTTTCTTACCTCTATTCTTTTAAGAGGCACATGTTTTTCTCAGGTTCCTCCTGCTAGTCAGCAGATGAGCGGGGATGAACGTTCCCGCCAGATGCAGGAGCAATCGGAAAAATTAAAGAATAAAATTGAGAAGCCCAGGGAAAAAATTGACATTGAAGATAAAGTCCCTCAGGAAACATCCACACAGGAAGCAGGCGGTTTAAAAATCCTTATCAAAAATATTTCTGTAACCGGAGTAACTGTATTTTCTGTTGATAAGATTAAATCTATCACCAAAGAATACGAAAATAAAGAGCTCACCTTAAAAGATATCCAGAAAATTGCCGATCTTATTACTGATTTATACCGCCAGAAGGGATATATTACTTCCCGCGCATATGTTCCTCCGCAAAAAATGAAGGATGGCGTGCTTGAGATCAAGGTTATGGAAGCAAAAGTCGGGGATATCCAGATAAAAGGCAATCGGTTTTTCTCTGCCGCTATCATTAAGAAGTACATAACCCTAAAGAAAGGCCAGCTGTTTAATTATTCGAACCTTAAAAAAGGCCTGGTTGATATCAACGAACATCCCGATCGCAATGCCAAGGCTGTATTGGCTCCGGGTAAGGATGCGGGTACAACTGATATCATCCTGGATGTTAAGGATGTTTTACCTGTTCATATTGGGTTTGGTTATAATAACTTTCTTTCCCGTTATGTAAGGCGCAATGATTATAATTCTACTTTTACTCATAATAATCTTTTGGGCCAGGACGATATTCTGACTGTTCAGTATCATCGCGGTGATGCTAACGATTACCATTCTTATAGCGTGCGCTACCTTTATCCTGTAACCAAAAGTTTGGATATCGGAATTTTTGGTGCCCGTTCAAAAATTGTTTTGGGCAGAGAGTTTACCGATGTTAATTCCCGTGGTAAGAGCAGAATATTCAGCCTTTATGGTAACCAGAACCTGATTAAAAACGACGACTTTGTTTTTAATGTAAATTTTGGATTTGATTATAAAGATATTTATAACTTTTTGTCCGGTTCAGTGTCCAGCCGTGATCGTTTACGTGTTGCCAAGGTTGGTTTTGATTTTGATATAACTGATAATTTCGGCAGGACTATAATCAGCGATGATTTTAATTATGGTATTCCCGGAATAATGGGAGGAACAAAAGCACATTTGAATGCTAATGAAATGCCGACTTCCCGTACAGGCGCAGGAGGGGAATTCCTTAAAGATACTTTAAATATTGTCAGGTTGCAGAAAGTTATTTTTGATTCCACCCTGCTCTGGAAAAATCAATTGCAGTTTTCCCCCAGTATTCTTACCGCTTCTGAACAGTTTCAGGTTGGAGGCCCGGCGAATAACAGGGGTTATCCGGTTGCAGAATTTGTTGGAGACCGCGGATATTCTATGAGCTGGGAGTATTCCTTGCCGCCGTATTTTGTACCAAAAACTTTTAAATTTCCTTTTTCAAAAAGCAAAGTTTATGATGCTTTTAGGTTTATTGGATTTTATGATTGGGCGAATGTACATTTAAAAACATTGCAGGCAGGAGATAAGAAAAACAGGACTTTAAGATCCGCTGGCTGCGGGGTAAGGATTAATATTGTTGAAAATTTTTCTGCTCGCTATGAAATTGGCTGGCCTTTAGATAATAAGCCCTCTGACGGTAAAAATGTACATCAATGGATTGAGGTTACTAAAACCTTCTAAATAAGGCTTCTTGCCTTGACAAACCCTTAAAAATAGGTTAAACTTATAAAAGTATTGCGAAAAACGTAAGTTAAGCAACCAATGAAGTTTTAATCCAAAAAGAAATGAATCTCCGCAAAAAAAATACATATTTAGCAGTTGCCCTTCTAGCTTTAATCATTCCTTTGAATGTTTACGCTAATCCTGAAGGAGAGAGTGTAGCTGCAGGGTCTGCGACCTTTGACCGCTCCACACCAAATACCCTTACAGTAAATACAACTTCTACAAATACCATTATCAATTATAATAGTTTTAATATTGCTGCAAATGAAACCACAAGATTTAATCAGCCCAGCTCAGATTCAGCTGTATTAAACAGAGTTGTTGGGGTTGATCCTTCATCAATTTACGGTACTCTTTCTTCTAATGGTAAATTATTTTTGGTTAACCCTAACGGAATCGTATTTGGGCCTGGTTCAAAAGTTGATGCCCCGGCTATAGTTGCATCAACTCTCAATATTACCAATGAAGATTTTTTAAAGGGTAACTATAATTTTTTTAAGGATGGTAAGAATGCATTTATAATTAATCAGGGTAGGTTAGCTGCTTCTCCGGGTGGATATATAGCGCTTCTTTCGCAGTCAGTAAATAATCAAGGATTGATTGTTGCGGACTTAGGTATAGTTGCCTTAGGTGCCGGTGAAAAGATGACTTTGGCGCTGGATAGTTTATCGCAGATTTCTGTAGTGGTTGATGATGCGGTTAAGTCTGAAGTTATCGGTCCTGATGGCAATAAAATTTCTGATGCAATCAGTAATAGCGGGACCATTCAGGCTAATGGCGGTAAAGTGATTTTGACCGCCAAAATAATGAATAATGTTTTTGATTATGCAGTTAACAATACCGGAGTTATCCAGGCTAAATCTCTTGTTGAACATGATGGAGTAGTTGAATTGATGGCAGAGGGTGCTCCAGTTACTAATATAGGTAAGATAGAAGCAGGTAAGGTTGAGGTAGCAGTAAAGGGCGCAGGATTTATCAATAAGGGCCAGATTATCACAGATGGCTCGTTAGTTCTGCCAAATGCTGGAAATATCAATATTACTGCAGCGACAATATTGCAGCTGGGTAAGATTACTGCCAATGCTTTTGAAAATGGGAGAGCCGGGGAAGTCAGCTTAGTTTCAGAGGTTTCTACAGTTTTGGGTGAGGGTAGCTCTACCGAAGCCCGCGCTCTAGGGGTTGTTGGTCAGGGCGGAAGAATTTTGGTTAATTCTACAGGCGGCAATACAATAGTAAATAAAAATGCTTTAATAGATGTTTCTGCCGGGACAGGTTCCGGCAATGCCGGTTTTATGGAAGTAAGCGCTTTTGAGCAATTAGGTTTTTATGGTATCTTGAATGGTCGCGCTCCCCCTGGATTTCAATCTGCCTCAATTTTATTCGATCCATATGATATTGTTATTAGATCAGGCAGTAGCGATCCCGCCCTTTCAGGTGATAAATCCGAAGGCACGCCCGATATAGCTTATAATGACCCTAAGACAGGTAATACTACCAGCTATATCAATATTAATTCCCTAAAAAGTACTCTATTAGATCAAATCTATCTTCAGGCCAGACATGATATTAACCTGACTGTTGACCTCGATGTTGATACTTCTGTTAAGTTTGAAGCAAATAATGATATAAAAATTAATGCAAATTTATCCACTAACGGCCACTCTATTGAGTTAATTGCGGATGCCGATTCTCTTAATGGCGGAAGTATTACTATTGCTACTAATAAGAGTATAACTTCGGGTGGAGCAGATATTTTGTTGCAAGCTTCAGATATAACCATTAATAACAACTCTTCTGTTAATGCTGGTTCCGGTAATATAGCCTTACAGCCTTCTACTACTGCTGGCTCGGTAGGATTGGGTACAGGTACAGGAAATTTTAAGCTTTCGGCTGCGGAATTAAAAAGATTGATTACTAGCGGTACTGTAATAATCGGCCGTACTGACGGCACAGGTGCTATTAAAGCCACAGGAGATATTGATTTAAGTTCAAAAAGTTATGATTTGACTCTTAGGGGCACTGATTGCAGTATTACTGTTTCTTCAGATGTAACTCTTAATGATAGGAATCTTTTAATTGATGCTGGAAAAGGCTCGGTAACCACTGATTCTATTATAAATGTTGGCAATGGCACTGTAACTATTACTTCTGATGCTATTGCTTTAAATAGTGGCACTGAGATTACCGGCAATGGCGGTATCACTTTGCAGCCATTTTCTCATGATAAAGCAATTAATTTAGGCAGTGGTACTGCTGCTTTTAGTCTTGGTGCGGATGAAATAGGCAGGCTGAATTCTTTAACTGGCGTAACCATTGGCAGGAGTGATAGCATAGGGACATTAACCATAGGTTCTAGTGCTATAATAGACTTATCTTCCCAAGATTTTAATTTAACCTTACGTGGTGGCGATATTGTTTCTGCAGGTACTCTTACATTGCCCGAAGGGAAAACCCTTACCTTAATATCTTCCGGAGAGATTACTGATGCAAACGCAGGTTCTGATAATTTTATTGCTTCAACAATAGATTTATCTGCTGCAACAGGCATTGGCTCAGAGGATCCTTTAGAGGTTCAGGCAGGTAATCTCAGCGCTGAATCAGAAGCCGGGGATATTAAAATAACCAATACTTCAGATAATAATATTACTGTTTATGGCCTGTCAACTTCAAACGGAAGCATTATTTTTGAAAATAAAGGCAACGGAAATACCAATATTTATGATATTTATCTCGATAACGCTGCAGCAGCCAGAGGCACAGTTGATATTGATACCAATGGTTTAACTTATATTGACGCTAATGAGAGAGATTATTCTATCGAAGCCTACAATAGCAATATCTATATTACTAATAATGGCGGCGATAGTTCTACTTACCTATATAGTGTGTATGTTTCCAATCCCAGTGAAGAGTCTAACGGCACCTTTTCATTAATAACTAATGGCTATACAGACATTGAGCCAGGTTCAGCTAACTATTCTATTGAAGCCTATAATACAGACTTAAGCATAACCAATAATAGTAATAATGAAACCGATATTTATGATATTTTTGCAGATTATACCCGCTCAAACTCCGATGAGGATTCTGATTATACAAGGCCCATAGGAAAGATTAATATTACCGGCAATGGTACAGATAGCGGTTATCTTTATTTAGATTCATACAATACTAATAATTCTATTGAGGCATATAACGCTGATGTTGCTATAACTAACAACAGTTCTGACGAAACAGATATTTATTATGTTTATATTAACAATTCTGGCGGGCAGACTGGAAGCCTTAATATAAATACTAAAGGTTATACTGATATTGAATATGGCTATGGCGATGGAAATTATTCTTTAGAACTTTATAATGTTAACACTCTGATTAAAAATGAGGGTATCGGTGCACCAACATATATCTATGATGCTTATGTTGATAATACCTTTGCTGATAGTTTAGGCAGTTTTACAGTGGAAGTTAACGGGGAGTTGTATTTAGTAAATATTGATGCATATAAGACAGATATTTCTGCTACTAATAAAGCGGGAAGTGAATATCAGACCTCTATAAGCAATGTTTATATTGATAACTGGGACAATTATTACGGAGACGAAGAAGAGTTAAATGGCGAAGGAAGCATAACATTAATCGGAGACAATTTTAATATTTATGGTGATTTGGTTGCGGGATTTAATAACGGAAATATCAGTATAAAAAATTATACTTCAGATACAACTTTTGCTCTTGGCCAAGGGGCAGAAGGGGATGTTGAATTAAATTCCGAAGAAATAAGCTATCTTAGCGCCGGCGGGAAAATTACAATCGGTTCAAATACTGCTGGTACAATTACAGTAGGAAATGATTCAAATTTTGGGGGTAATGATGTTGAATTAATCAGCGGCCAGGGGTCAATTTTAGACCTCCCTGATGTAAAAACTATTTATGCCGAT
>Ga0172375_10012397_pt1 | contig 10691 bp, 11 predicted proteins | sample LakKiv1m_FD_114537 | JGI IMG/M metagenome (GOLD analysis project Ga0172375, IMG submission 114537) | Freshwater microbial communities from Kabuno Bay, South-Kivu, Congo - kab_092012_11.1m | ecosystem: Environmental > Aquatic > Freshwater > Lake | place: Democratic Republic of the Congo...
AACAAATTAAATATTGCAATCAATACACAAATTACTCCTATAAAATACAGAAAAAAACCTACCCCGTAACTGGCTGCATTCGCCAAAAAAACTGTAATCCCCAATGGACCGGCAAACTCAGATCCCTGCGGAGCTCCTTTCCCTTGAAATAACCCTGTAATTAAAGACCATAATCCCTGTAATGAACTAACTGTCACCTTCCATGTATAAGCAATCCCTTGTAAAGGAGCTTGATACCATGAATATCGCTCAATTAAGGTAGCCATCCTTTCTAAACCAACGCCCACTGCACCCTGCCCGGCCGGAGGGTTTTCTCTTGGAGAAAGAAAAACATCTATTTCTTGATTATTTCTTTGTATAGTTAAGATAATTTCTTTACCGGCATGATCTTGGGTAAATACCTGAAAATCTTTAATTTTATCAATTTGCTGAGTTGCTTTCTTGTTCGAAACGCTCAACAAAACATCACCAACGTTCAAACCCGCCTCAAAAGCCGGAGAATTTGATGCAACAGACACAACTTTAACTTGCGGATTTACTACACCCTTAACGTCTTGATCTCCTATCGGCAATTGTGTGCCAACGGCAAATACAATAGAAAAAATAACTATGGCTGTCACCCAAAAAGCTGCCACTCCTCCAATAACTATTAATACCCTTTGCCATATTTTTAAATTTGAAAAACTTCTTAAATCGTCAATTCCCCCCTCCTCTCCACGAATTCTAACAAACGCTCCAAGCATAACCCAATTCACAGAATATATAGTCTCACCTATTTTTTTTCCAAAGATTCTTGGCGGATATCCTATGCCAAATTCATCAACTTTTACCCCAAACCTTTTGGCTATTAAAAAATGACCAAGCTCATGAATAATCATGAGCGCGATTAAACTCAAAAACGCAATTATAAAAACTAAAATTGAAGTTATCATATTTTAAAAATTTATATTCTCCTTAACACCACCGTCGGATAAGTAAAATTACCTCCGACCCCCTCGCTTCTTAATGTGTGCCGTATGCCACTCCATTCGTCACTGTGGGCAAACAGACGCATAAAATATGGGTGCGTCACTATATCATCAGCAAGGTGTTGGTTTAATTCAAACACTTTTGCAAAACCCAACTGATGCAAAACTTGCTCTTCGTCTTGTCCTAAAATTTCTAGTCCACCTGTTTGGTGTATGCTATATCCTCCCGGCCTAGTTGTTCTTGCAAGAACCTTAAGAAGCTCTATGGCAGCGTCTTTATATTCTCCGGATGCTGTGGTGCTTTCAATACCACTTCCTTGATCAAAAACCATTCTAGAAGTAGTAAGATCAAATTGATGCTCTGGGTGATTTGGATCAACTTGGTCAAGCAGAGCCATACAATTTTCAGAGTTCATTGTATTTTTGAGTTTAAGCTCAGATTCACTTTGGGCAAATTGCCATTTCTTCCAGTCAAAACCCTTTGCATCAAAATTGACTGCTTCGGCTCCAGCATCAGCAGTAACCTCGGCCAGGGCGTTTCCACCTAATTCAAAAACTCTTTTACCGGCTAACGGATTTTGCTTGGCAAATTCTTTTATTTTTTCCTTAACTCGCTCGGTAATTTGATTGGAAACATAACCATCACTAAGACTCCCCCTCACTCTTTCAAAATCATCAGGAATTTCTCCATCAAAATCTTCTTCTAAAATATCTCTATATTTTTCTTTTTTTTCTGCAATCATCTGGTTTTCAAGTTGTCTTAAAGATTCTATGTGTGTTGCAAGACTTGGGTTTCCGGCCAAGGTTGCTAAATCAGAATCTTCAGTGAGAAAATCAATTTCTGATACTGATTTCCCAGTCATGATTTTTATTAATCTTGGAATAGCAAGAAGATCTTTTGCTTGTGTAATGCCAATATGTTCTTTCCCCTTGCCTTCTTTTTGTATTAAGTCTATTTCTTCTATACAGTATCCGACACATTCAAATGACTGCTTCACACTTATATCTGCGCACAAACTCTGAAACTCCACTAGCTTTTCTGGTGGTAAAGAATAAACCAAATCTGTCATAAAAACAGCAAGGTGGTCTGGGTTTACGCGAAAAGCATTAGAAACTGCATCTTGAATATCTTTTTTCTCTGGCAGCAAAAGACCAGCCAAAAACTCTTGACGTTCTTTTTCTAAGACCGCCTCTCTATCTTCGGGAGATTCGGGAGTTTGATATATATTTGGTTCGCCTGGTTCTTTTGGCATAATTTTATTATACTATTTTTTAATTTTTTTGAGCACTTGACAGGGCTCATTAATTTGCTATAATTAAATATACTTACGAAAAAGACCCTTGCAAGGTTCTGTCCTTGCTGGGGGCTTTTTCTTTTATGTGGACTGCTTTAACTGCTCCTTCTTGTCGTTAAGATAAACTATCTTTGCATTCGTTCTCTTCAACAAAACTGAACATTTATTTTCTGAATGTGTTGATAAAATTGAATGAAATTTCTGCCTTTCCATTAAAAATGAAACTAAACAAGAATAATCACCATCGCTACTAACTAAAATAGCTTTATCAAACTTATTCTCATAAGTATCTTTTGCGGTTTGCAAAACTAAATCCGCATCACAATTCCCTTTTGGGTTTCCGTTACCATCATATATTACTTCTTTAAAAACAAGCATATATCCGTATTCCTGCAGACGCTTATAAAGTTCTTTATATTTTGGAATAAGTCCCAAAAACAGATACGCTGTTTTGACTCCATATTTTTCAGACAACCAAACTCTAAACTTTTTATAATCTAACTTCCAACCCAAGTCCGCTATTCCTCTGTGTAAATTTGCTCCGTCAATATATGCAAAATTGTTTTCTCTAGAAATCATTATACTATTTCTTTTGTTTTTTTATCGACTAAGTCTTTGATTTTTTTATTGTACTCATCAACCACTTTTTGCAATTCGTCTTTACCTCTAAACTTATCGTCTTCTGACATTTCTTTTGCTTTTTGAGCTGCCTGAATTTTGTTCCAAACATCTTCCCTTTGCCTTCTGATTACCTGTCTGGCTTGCTCTGATTTTTCACCCAAAACTTTCTCCAAAGATTTTCTGTATTCTTCTGTAAGCATCGGCAAGTTTAATCTGATAACGTTTTTATCTACAACGCAAGACATTCCTAGACCAGATTTTGCAATGGCTTTTTCAATCGGCTCTATATAAGAAGTGTCCCAAGGCTGTATTAAAATTTGATTGTTTGATGGCGTAGAAATGGCGCCCAATTGTTTGATAGGAAACTTTGATCCAAAAGCATCAACTTCAATATCTTCTACCAAGTTTGGCGAAGCGCGCGATGTTCTTATTTTAGAAAGCTCACCTTCAAGAAATTTATATGTTTTTTCAAATTCCGGTTTTACTTTATCAATATATTCTTTATAACTCATATTATAATTCCATTAATAATATTTCTAACGCCAATTTTTGACTGGCATTGGTAAATAATAGTTTTTGAAGAATATTTTCTGATTGTTTCAAAAAATTAAAAATCTTTTTATTCTTCACGTCTTCTAAAATCTTTTTCTGAAAATGCTTTTGCAAAGCTATAATTATTTCTACTGCGTTTTGGGATTCAAAATCAATTGACTTAATATATTTAAACTTTTCAGCAAGACCGGCGCCCTCTAATGGCAAAACTTGTTTTAATATTTCTTGCTCACGTTTGGTTGTTTCTAGATTTTTTTCTAAAGTATTCGTACCCAAAAATTTTATTTCCTGACACCTTGAAACAACTGTTTTAAGCAAAAGATCGGGCTTAGAAGAAATTAAAATTATAAGCGTTTGCCCTTTTGGCTCTTCTAATGTTTTTAAAAAACAATTTTGCGCCTCCTGATTTATCTTTTCAGCCTCATCAATAATTACAACCTTAAACGATCCGTTGTATGCTTTATAGCTAAGAAATTCTTGAACTTTTCTTATCTGCGATATAGTAATTTCACCCCCATCGCCAAATTTATAATCCTTTTCATTGGCTTCTTTCACAATCATCAAATCCGGAAATTTACAACCAATGAACTCGGCAAACTTTTCTGCAAAATTCTTTATACCATCTTTATCTTGCCCCGAAAATAAATAAGCATGCGCCAAACTGCCATTCTCAAAACTTTTTTTTAACACCTCCCACTGTTTTTTGTGGCCGGTAACCATTTTATTTTTTACTCAATAAAACTTTTTTGTATTCTTCAAGGTTCTCAAGAACTGTTCCTGTACCCTTTACCACACAAAAAAGTGGTTCTTCGGCAACAAAACATGGCACCCCGGTACTTTGAGCAACCAACTCGTTAATTTTGGGCAACAAAGCTCCTCCTCCGGCAACTATTATTCCTTTATTCATAATATCGGCCGAAAGTTCCGGCGGGGTTTCTGACAAAACGTGTTTTACTGCCTGCATAATTTCAGCTAAAACATCAGATATCGCTTCGCAAACCTCATTGCTCGATATTTTAATATTTCGTGGCAAACCAAGAATTAAATCTCTTCCCTGTATTTCTAAATATTTTGGATCTTTTTGTGGCAAGGCTGTTCCTATTTTTATTTTTATCTCTTCAGCTGACTGCGTGCCAATTGCAAGATTATATTTTTTCTTTATATATTCAGCAATAGCAGTATCTAATTTGTCTCCCGCAACCCTTACAGAGTGCCATGTTACAATTCCACCCAAAGAAATTACCGCCACTTCAGATGTTCCTCCTCCAATATCTATTATCATGTGGCCAGACGAAGAATTGATTGGAATTCCGGCTCCAATGGCAGCCAAAATAGGTTCTTTTGCCACATAAGCTGATTTTGCCCCGGCCGACAAGGCAGCTTCTATAACAGCTCTTCTTTCTGTGCTGGTGATTCCGGCCGGAACAGATATCACAAGTTCCGGTTTCAAAAACTTTAGTCCACTGGAAGTTTTACGGATAAAATATTTTAGCATTGACTGGGTAACTTTGTAATCGGCAATAACTCCATCTTTCAATGGCCTATAAACTCTAATATCTGCAGGAGTACGGCCGATCATTTCTTTGGCGCCCTCGCCTACTGCCAAAATTTTGTTTCCGGGCATTGAGACCGCTACCACAGAAGGCTCATATAAAACTACCCCCTTGCCCTGCACATAAACAAGCGAGTTGCATGTGCCCAAATCAATTGCTATTTTATTGCTAAACATTTTAAATTGAAACTCTTTTAATATCTGCGCCAAGCGCGCTCAACCTTTCTTCAAGCTTTTCATAACCTCTATCTATTTGGTTTACGTTTTTTATGGTTGTTTTGCCTTCGGCAATAAGCGCAGCAAGTACCAAACAAGCGCCAGCTCTTATATCCCACGAATCTATATTTGCTCCAAAAAGTTTTGTTGGCCCAAACACAAAAGTTCTGTGAGGATCTACCATTTCAATATCAGCTCCCATTTTTCTAAGCTCCTGCACATAATTAAATCTGTTTTCATATAAAGGATCGTGCATCAAACTTTTGCCCTCGGCCATAATTAAAAGCGGAACCATTAATGGCAACAAATCTGTTGGAAAACCAGGATAAGGCAAAGCCTGAACCTTTACTGCTTTTAATTTTGGTGAATGTGAAACTATAACATAATCATCTCCTTTTTCCAAATTTACACCCATTTCCTGCATCTTTGCCAAAAACAAATCCAAGTGCGACAAATCAATTCCGCTTACCTCTATTTTTCCCGGTACCAAAGCTCCCATAACTATGAATGTTCCAGCTTCAATAGGATCTGGAATAACCGAGTGTTTGCATCCGTTCAATTTTTTTACACCTTCAATTTCAATTGTATGTGTTCCAAACCCAGAAACCTTAGCTCCCATTTGCAAAAGCATTTTACCTAAATCTTGAACATGAGGTTCGGCTGCAGCGCCTTTAATAACCGTTTTTCCTTCTGCCAAAACAGACGCCAACATAATAGTTTCTGTGGCAGTAACCGAAAACTCTTCAAGCACAATTTCTGCACCCTTTAAATTATCGCAAGAAACTTCATAAGCATCATCTTTGCGAACAATTTTTGCGCCAAGTTTTTCTAAGGCATTCAAATGTACAGAAATAGGCCTAAGTCCAATTCTATCTCCGCCCGGAGGTGGCATTCTGAAATTTTTTATTCTGGCCAATAAAGCGCCAAACAGTAAAACCGAAATTCTGGTCTTAGAAACTTTTTCAAAATCCATTTTTGAGGCATCAATATTAACAGCCTTAACTTTTAAAGATTTTGGACCAACTTTTTCAACCTCAGCTCCCATATCCTTTAGAGCATCAAAAATATTTAAAATATCGTCTATAGGGGGAACATTTTCCAACACACATTCTTGGTCTGTAAGCAAAGCAGCAGCCAGGCATGGACCTGCTGCATTTTTCGAACCTGCTACTTGAATTTTTCCGGATAATGTTTTACCTCCGGTAATTACAAATTTATCTGCCATATCATTTTCAATGATAATTCAAAAATATGGAAAAAACAAGCCCTTTATGGTAGTATAATGCAATGACACGAAAAACCAGACTTATAATTTTACTTTTCTGTATAGTATGTTTTTTTAGCGCTTTACCGGTTTTGGTAATGTATTCTGTAGGGTATCATTTTGATTTCGAAAAAATGCGTTTTGTGACCACCGGAGGAATCTACATAAAATCATATCCTGCGCCAGAAAAAGTTACTATAGACTCAAAAATAAACGAAAGCCCTGGCATGTTTTCAAACTGGGTTTTTATAGAAGGACTTTTACCGGAAAATCATTCAATTTTGGTTGAAAAAACCGGGTATTATAGTTATTTTAAAAACTTGCCTGTTTACGAAAAACAAGTTACGCGCTTAGAAAATATTATTTTGATAAAAAGGGACCTACAGTTTTCCACTTTGATTACAAAAGAAGAATCACCATTTTTGATTAAACAAGAACAAGAACCAGATATAGAAAATGCAGTTACCTTTTTGAAATACGGAAATAATTTAATTTGGCTTAGTTCTGATGGGTTTTTATATCAGTCAGAAACCAACCCGCAAAAACTTACCACAACAGCCCTAACAATAAATAAAAAAAATATTTACAAAATAACCGCTTCAGAAAAAAATATACTTTTGAATAACAACGGAAAAATATTAATTTACAACAAAGAAAAAAAAGATTTTGAAAATTTTGCGCCCACAACCGGTTACGAAAAGATTTTAGACTGCCAATGGATAAACGATTACTATATTGTATTTACAACACAGGGAAAAATTATGATTTTAGAAACTTATCTAGAAGACGGAACTAATTTGGTAACTTTACCACAAGCAATAACTTTAGAAGAAAAAACAATTGAAATAAAAAGTCCTCAAATATTTTTTGACCAATCTTCCGGAAAATTATATATAAAAACCGGAAACACTATATTGGTTTCAGAAAAAATAATTTAAAAAATTGCAAGAAAACAGGGCTTCGCGCGCGCGCGAAGCCCTTTTATGTCTGGGGCACCCGTCTTACGGGTAAGAAATCCAGACCTGCTGGTAGATTGGCTGTTGCTGGGGCACCAACTCGGTGCGCCCAGGACGGACCACGTACTGGATGAACGAATAACCGTCCCAGTACGTTCCGTAGATCGGTGGGAAATACCGTGGGACCATAACGGTCCGGTACCCCACGATCCGCTGTTCCCAGTGGCCACTACTGACCACTACGGGAGTGTACACCACCGGCGAGGAGTAGTACTGCACCGGCCCCGAGGAAAAGCTGACGCTCCCCCAAGACCGTTGCACCGTGACATCGGTTCTCACGGCGCTGCTCATCACAGCTGCCGCAGTCCCGATTGCCAACGCTCCAATGACCACCTCACCCGGGCCAATGTGCCCATGGTGATGGTGATACCCCCCTGCCGTGGCCGTATTCGCCACAAGGGCAAACACAAGCGCTACCACCACAATTTCAAAGAACCTTTTCACCTTGCACTCTCCTTTCGTAAAGCCCACATGGGCTTGGTTTCCTGAAAAACACCCTATTTCAACCCCATATATTTATTATATCATATAACAAGCCCTTGTGTCAAGGGCTTGTAAATTACGCTGATTGTATTTTTTTCTTAAACTCTTCCCACCCCACCTGCTCCCCGTTTGCCATTTTACAAATGTCTTTAAACTGACAATAATTGCACTGCCAATTGCGCGGATAATCTTCTAATCTTTCAGGTAAAATATTTTTTTCAACTTTATCTTTCAAGGTATAAAATTTGTCTAAAAGCGATTTGCACAAAGCTTCGTTATAATCTACAAAAAACTCTTTTAGTTCTTGCTGGTCTTTGTCTACATAGAGCAATATGGCTTTTTTTATTCCAAAATAATGCATATAAAGCTGAACCTGATAAACATTTTCTTCTTTTGGTTCTGCCAGCCTCTTAAAAATCATGCTGTTTATAGACTTTATATCCAGCACATAATTTTCATTACCAATGCATAAGATAGCGTCGGCTCTACCGGAAATTATTTCTTGTGAAGGTATTGGTATTTCTGTAACCACTCCCATTCTTAATCTATACAAAACATTAAAAATTGACCTGTGTATGTTTTCGCCGTGTTCAAAAATTCGCAAAAGCCTGGCTTCCATTGGCTCACGCGGGGCATTTTTGAACTTAAAAAAAACAGCTCGTGGGCATTTGCCTGCGTCTGTAATATAAAACCTTGTCTGTTCTTTATTCTTTTGATTCTCAATATAAAATTGATCAATAAGTTCTTTTAGCATGCTATTATTTTATCACTTTGAAAAATTTATGCAACAAAAAATCCACTTAGGGTGGATATAACTGGCGCATTACTGCCAGTACGTGAGGGCTTCCCACATTGCATCATCTTCCCAGCGACGGGCGATGTCGACGCCGTAGAAATCCTCAATGGGCCTAAAGAGTTCCGGGCTTTTCGCCAACACAACCGAAATAGCGTCACGAATCTGCATAACTCCGGGCTTTGTCATTTTGCCCAACGGCCTACGGCAAGGGCCAACCGGCATTCCAAGAGCTGCCATTAATGTCTTCACTGGCACAGGGTTACGGAACTTGTCTTGCACACCTGCCACCTCGCCATTAGATGGATCAGCCGGACGATCAGCCAAGACCGTTACAACATTAAACAGCGGAGTAAGAGCATTGTGAAGTTGCATAGCAGTTCCCATGTCTCCATCAAGAGCTGCTTTGCACATCTTACTCACGGCGCCAGGACAAACGTTTGAAATGACGGAAATCACTCCGTCGGCATGAATAGTCTGATTACGCATCACGTCAAACGTCATGTTATCATCTCCAGAAAAAATGGCGAACCCTTCCGGAGCCGTAAGACGTGTCTTCTCCATACGTTCACGGTTTCCGGTGGCGTCTTTCACCGCGCGCACATTTGGTATGGCTTTAGCCAGTCGGACCAAGTCCTCAACTGTCAATTCACATCCGGTTCTTCCCGGAATCACATAAGGAACAATGGTCATGCCCGGGAAAGCTTCGGCAATGGGCCTATAGTAATTTTGGGCTATCTCCAAAGACGAAGGGCAGTTGTAGTATGGATCAACCAACAAGGCTGAAGGATATCCAAGTCTGTAAGACGCAGAAACCAGCCCCATGGCTTCATCTGTAGAGTTTGACCCACAGCCAGCCATAAGAAAAGCCGCTCTGCCCGCCCTACGGGCTACAAACGCTAGAAGTTGTTCGTGCTCATCGGTTTTCAGCGTTGACGCTTCGCCAGTGGTGCCCGCGGGCACCAACCCTGCGATTCTCTGCAAAAACTGAAACTCGAGGTTTTTGTTCAATCCGTCGTAATCAATTGCTCCATCTTCAGTAAACGGCGTCACCAACGCTGTCAAAGCGCCCCGAATAGGTGTTTTAATGCTTATGCTCATTGCCCATCTCCTTCCTTTTTGCAATTCAATTAACAAAGACCTACCCGAATACTAACATTTTTTACCCAAAAGTCAAACAAAAACTCCCCTTCGGGGGAGTTTTTTAATTTCTTTATCTTTTTGCCCACTGAGGTGTCACTCGCTCCTACGGGCTCGCTCCTTCAAAACCCTCGGTTTTGAATAATTTCCTACACGGGAAGGAATGCTCCTTCCCGACCCCTTTCTCACCTCAGTGTCCAAAACTAAAAAAGCCGGCAGAAGCCGGCTTTTTCTTAACGTTTTGCCCACTGAGGTGCGCGTCTGGCTCTCTTTAATCCGAATTTCTTTCTTTCTCTCATTCTTGGATCTCTTGTTAAGAATCCGGCTTTTCTTAATCTCTTTCTAAAGTTTTCATTAAAATCCACCAACACTCTGGCTGTTCCGTGCCTTATGGCTTCGGCTTGAGCCCTGTGGCCACCGCCCGAAACTCTAACAGTCACTCTGAATTTATCCAGGCACTTCATTTTATTCATTGAATCAACGGCCGTTGCTCTGTCTTCTGGCAATGCAAAATATTTATCGCTTGGCTTGTTATTTATAATAAACTCTTTATCACCTTTTGTATAAAGACGCACCCTGGCAACTGCAGTTTTTCTTCTTCCAATTGCTTCAAAATAACGGTCAGATTTGGCTGCCTTTGCAATTTCTCGGTTAATATCTTCTTCTTTTAATTCGTCTGTTAAGTCTAAAACTTCTTCCATTTTATTCAAACTTTAATCTTTTAATTTGTTTTGCTCTCAATTTATTTTTAGCAAGCATACCCATTACAGCAGTTCTCAAAACTTCTTTTG
>Ga0172375_10012398_pt1 | contig 10690 bp, 16 predicted proteins | sample LakKiv1m_FD_114537 | JGI IMG/M metagenome (GOLD analysis project Ga0172375, IMG submission 114537) | Freshwater microbial communities from Kabuno Bay, South-Kivu, Congo - kab_092012_11.1m | ecosystem: Environmental > Aquatic > Freshwater > Lake | place: Democratic Republic of the Congo...
GAGATCCGAAAGACTCCATCCGGAGTTAAATAAGATAATCAGAGAACCTGAGTTGCCTCAAAAACTAAGGGCGTTATTTGTATAACCCGCATCATCTATGCCAACCGTTATTTTCGGTCATAGATAATATCTGTTACTTGAAGTTTAACCGTATGTTTTCCAATTGCCAATCCTGCTTTTATAAATTCATTTGAATCTTCATTTTGTGCCTCTCCATCAATTATCCAGTTATAATTAAAAGGAGCTAATCCGCCTGAAGCCTCTCCTTTAAGAACAATACCTATTCCTTCATAAAAGTTATCATTATTGTTAGGTGATGTAATTTTCACTGATAATGGGGGTGCACTAACAGTGAAGCCATCGCTAGTATCTGTATAGGCGTTGTTGGTCGTGCTTGTGATTCTTATCTGATAGTCAGTATTAGGGGTTTGAGTCAAAGGAATTGTCCAGTTGTAAGAGCCGGTGCCACCACTACCTATTGGCGTGCTGGATATTATGGTCTGGTCTAATACTCCACTTTTAAGAAGCTCAATCTTCACATCTGGCCCAGGATTCCCTGTATAGCTCCATTGGATGGTCTGAGTTGTTCCAGCCTGCCAATCATCTCCTCCATCAGGAGAAGTGACCGCTATACTAATAGTTGGTGGTGGTGTTCCTTTTTCATATTCTGCTTTGATTTCATCTGCTGACAGCACTCTGTTGTATATTTTTATTTCATCGATAACACCGTTAAAATAGCAAGAGTTGTAATATTTGCCACTGTAGCCTATGCTTACAGGAGCAGTCGTATCAGGCATATCATAAAGTTGATTTGGAAGTAAATAATAATGATCATACATCAAGAATGTTAAATCAAGTTTTTCTCCATTCAAGTAGAGGGTTAATTTAGCATTATTTGCTCCGGGGGAGCTTTCTGCTTCAAAAGTAAAAGCACCATGATGCCAGACTCCTTCCTGAATGGTTCCGCCATAGAAGCACATGTCGCAGACAGAGCAACCACTTTCATAACTTCCATAATAAAAAGAAAAAGATAAGCCGGCTTCATCGAATCCAGTACCTGCCCCCCAATCATAAGATACATCTTGCCATTTTGTAACTATACAACCATAAAAACCATAAACATACTGCTGATTTGGTTTAAACCAAAATTCAACAGTCATATTTTTTCCAGTTCCGCCGCTCAATTCCGGGGAGTCTGGTATTTCCACATAATCATTCATACCATCAAATTGGAGAGCTGAACCAAATTTTCCTTCGGTAGTCCATGTTGCGCCATAAATTGTCCCATTATTACCATTTCCTGAACTGTCTATTAAAAGATTGCCAGAACCCTCATCAAAATGCCACTCTGCGACTAAACCTGAGTCACCTGGTGTATAAGGTGACATGAGCGGATACCTGTCCACACTGCTGCTGTACGGTATCGGGTAAGGGGTGTCTCCGATGCCATCGTTGTTGGAGTCGGTGCCTGTATAATCGGAATAGTAGTTGCCTTCGGTGCCGGCGTCCCATTGGTTAGAGCTACCGTCGTAGGCATTGTAGCCATAGTTATTAATAAGGTTATTGTGGTAGATGATGTTGTTGCTGGAAGCAGTGAGACCGATACCGTGATTGTTACTTTGGGCGGTGTTACCTATAATTGTGTTCCTACTGGACCAAGTAATTTGGATGCCAAAGCCATTACTGCTGGCAGTGTTGCTTGTAATGGTATTGTCATTGGAAGACCAAAGTTCAATGCCAAATGTGTTGCCATCAACTGTGTTGTCTGTAATTGTATTGCCGCTTGAAGATATAACCTCTATGCCGTACCATGTGTTACCGTTGGCAGTGTTGCCTCTAATTGTGTTATCATTTGAGCGTATGCAAATGCCGTGGTAGCTATTATTATTGGCTTTGTTACCTTTAACGATATTGTTGTTTGAGCTTATATTGATTCCAGCCTCTGGCCAATCACCTGAGTTTATTGCTTCAAACCCTTCAAGAGTAATCCCATCCGCAGAAAGCGTAATCGTACTTCCACTCCCACCGGCATCCACCACGGGCATCCCAAAGCCGGTATCAATGCCACGAAGTGTTAGCTGTTTGTTTATAACCACATTCTCGTAATACGTACCGCTCTCCACACGTATCTCATCGCTCGGGCTGGCATCGTCGATGGCGGCCTGAATGAAGGGATAGTCAGTGCCTTTGTTGATGTTATGAACAAAGTTAGGGATCTGCGGGATCTGCATCCACGCAATTCCCACCTGTGGAGACACAAGCGTAAATGCAACTATCAACAGTAACATCTGTATCCAACAGTGAGTTATGCTTTTCCCACAACTTCCCAAACTCTTGAAAATGTCCTTAATGGATTTACGCTTAGCGAGGATATAATTTGCATTAAAACCCTGGTCATTGTTCATCTTACTACCTCCCTTGGAAATTCAAATTACAACTTAGCCTCTTTATCTCTTGACCATTCTGTCTATTAGGACGATCTCCTTCTTAAACCTTCCGTCCTCTCCTTTTATCTTCTCAAATAAAAAGGCCGAGCTGACCGAATTTTATCCTTCGGCAGCTCGACCATGCTTCGACTTGCTCAGCACTCGCCACTTTCCGTCCCCTCCTCACGAAGGGTTTGGCTTTGTCGGGAAAGCTTTTACCTATACGCATAGACAGTTAACATAATCTGCCTATAATGTCCAATGAATAATATTAATTTTATAATTAAAATTAATATATAAAATGTAAATCATATAATAAAGATTCATTATTGCCACTCTGCAACAAAAATCTTTTCCGATTCGATGAATCAAGAACCTTTGCGCAGGTTTCCCATGGCACTTTTTCAACCTTGCTATACTTTATTTCGAAAGGATGTTGTTTAGGAACTGAATTTATGAATTGTTTTGCTTTTTCAATATCGCCGAGCGCAACATCTATCCAGACATCTTCGAGCACGTCGGGGATTTGACCGAACAGGGTATAAATATTTGATAGACGGCCTGAAAGTAATTGATGGACTCTATCCTCAACAGAATCCTTATAGCGCATATTATAAATTTCAACAACATCTCTTATTTGTCCAATCCTTTGGATACGGCCTTTTCTTTGCTCCAATCGGGTAGGGTTCCATGGAAGGTCAAGATTAATGAGCGTTCCAAGTCTCTGCAAGTTAAGACCTTCACTCGCAGCATCAGTTCCCAGCAACAATCTCATTTCACCTTTCCGCACCTTTTACTTTAAAGTATCCCTTTCTGTCTAATTACCTGAGAGCGTTTACTATCAAGGAGAAAAGTGTAAACTATCAAGTGGTATCCATGACACCAAATTTATGAAGCAATTGTTTTTGCAAGGGAGGAAGGTCTTCCAACTTCCTCTCAGCTGTATTATCAGAGTAAATCATAAATACTTCCCGCACTCCCTCAAGTGCAGTAATCAGAGAAGCAACGCTCATCTGCAGCCCATCTTGTTTTGCTAAATATTGCAATAATTTTATCAGCAGATAGGCCAGAACACTTATAAATGCATCTATCCGTATCTTGCTGTCTGTCCAATGCCAGATGGGATGAAGTGAGATTATTCGATGGTCTTTGACCGCCTTGAAACTATCCTCGATTTCCGTCTTTTCTTTGTAAGTCGTTATTGCCTCAGAATATTCAGCCTTTAAATTATGGGTATCAATGAAGATTTTTCAAAGTCTCAAGTTAAATTTTTTGAAAGGTTACTTTGCGGATATGATCATCGAAACAGACTTGAAATTGGTTAAAGACACCTTTTCGGCCGAGGATGTTAAAACCAATTCCGAGACGCTCGGAAAAGCCGACGGGAGCAATGATTTCCCATTCGCCAATTTGGATGCTGAAATCATGAAAATATGTAGGAATGAAACTTCCATCACCGACAACGATCATCTGTTTCTTGCCTTGTTGCCATTTGATTCCTACATCTTCAGCTTCGCTGGCATTAATGATACTAAAGGTTGCCCCGGAATCAACGTACACCCAGAAAATGTGATCGTGAATAGTGACTGGAACGATGGGCATCAAGTATCCTTTATGGACGGTATAAGGAAATTCTACAAGAGACACGCCATGTCCTCTTCACGTGGTACTCTCAACACTGAAGGAATTTTCTTTGGCTCAATTTCACGAGCTTTAGTCTCAACCGCCATTCTGGTTTCTCCCACCGCCACCAACTGCTCATTCACAACTGCAACATATTTGCCTGCGTATTTTTCCACTAGTTCACTAAAATGTTCAACAATCCAGAGATCATCCTTATCCATAAATACCTCCACGGTGAAAGGCAGTAAATATATTTCAAGTTTAAAGGATGTTTACTGCGATGTCAATTAATAGAAATAGTGAAAAGCACATCGTCTTTATCTTTAAGGGCATAATAAGCAGATGTGTCAACGAGAATTGCATTTGCAAATATCATCTATTTTCTTCCGCAAGGTTTGCTGTAAAGATATTTATCATGATTTTTACTTACATCGCTAAGTCCACTGGATGCTGTCCCTGCAATCTCGAGAAGGGCTCTTTTTTGCCTTTCTACAAATTTTTTTATCATTTCCTCATCTTCTACTACAGGAGTTATAGTGAGTTTAAAACGCTCATGTTCAGGAAGTTTTACCTTTTTAATTTGCTTAAATACCCCATTTTCGTATACAGCCTCTATGGTTTTGGTCATACTTTGCCTCCTTAATTTCAAGGATAATGTTAATAGGAGAGTTAAGTCAAGTAGACAAAAGCGGGCGCAAAGGAAGACCCGTACTGGAATTGCCTCTAACGGGGCAAGCCGGAATGACAGCAATCGGAAATAAAGGTTGACAATATTTTTGCAGCGTTTAGGTTAAGACATCGAAAAATAAATTTTTTTTCACAACACCTTATCTCAACTGCGTTATTTGGAGATTAACTTAAAGATTAGTTCATAGTATCCTATTATTTGCCGTTGCGGGCAAAAACTAAATGTCGTTTTTCTCATTTGAGTCGAGAGATTTTAAGCAATTGTCTCCCGTGTACCACAGCCATTATAAGTACCAGACCCTGTTCTTCTTCGAGTCTGTAAATAGCTCTATAGTTGCCAACTAAAATTTCACGGTATGATAAATGTGGAAATTCAGGCATAATACGACCCATTAATGGGAGCCTGGCAAGATTTAAAGCAGCATCCTGAATATCTTCTATTTGTATTTGAGCATATCGCCTTGAGTCTTTAGCGATAAAATCATAAATATCATGTAAATCGTTAAGTGCTCGGACGCTCCATTTTATTTTCCGAACCACTTAGAAGTCTCCTTGATGACTTCCTCATGTGAAACAAGTCGGCCCTCACGAACGTCTTTCTCCGCACTCTCAAGCTTTTGCCTTAGGTAAAGCCGATATATTATTTCGTCAATATCTACTTCTTCTGGTAAGTCTTTTATTAACTCAAAAACTTTTTGTTTAGCTATTGTCATAACAACCCCCTTTCTTGTATTTGAATTATAGCATAATAGTGTTTTCAGTAATGAAGAAATCCTTGGGTGTTAACCTTAAGGAACTGTTATCTTTCGTTGCGGACATCTAAAAATAGAACAACCTTTCCTTTTTCCTTTCATTTTTGTTGTGTCAATTTTCAAGGGCTGACCCCTATCCTCCTATGGCATTAAAAATTTCAATCCTATATATGGTATAATAATACTATTATATGAAATGAAAGCCGAACTGCTGATTCATGACAAAGTAAAAAATAAACATGGTGGTATTATCGAAGTTAAAGTATGGTCAGTTTCTAAATCAGCAGATAAACCACATGGGTATAAATATTCTCTGGTTTATATTAGAAAAGGAAAACGTATTTTAGGATATGACAATGCTGAAGGAAAAAGAGACCACAGGCATTATAAAGATAAAGAAATGTCCTATAAATTCGTGAGCATAGATAAACTCTTTGAAGATTTCTTCAAGAATTTAAAAGAGGTGATGAAAGATGAAAGTTAAAAATGTAACCATAGGCATCAAAAGCATTGAAGAGGTTCTGAACAGTGCAAAGAATGTTATGAAAAGACTGGAACGAGGAGAAAGGATCAGGAAGATAAAACCCGGCATATACTTTGAGAGTCTGGAAGTAATGAGAAAGGCTATTACTCATGAAAGGGTAAAAATCCTGACAGTTATTAAGGAAAAACATCCTAAATCAATTTATGAGCTTGCTAAATTGCTGAACAGAAACCTGAAAAATGTTGCGGATGATGTCCATTATCTTGCAGAGCTTGGCCTTATTGAACTGGAAAAAGAAAAATCAAACGGTAGGGAAAAGATAATACCGCTTGTCAATTATGACAAGATATTGCTTGAGATACCCGTGTAATTGATAATAAGCTTTAGGCCCCTCGTACTGTGCCCTTATTGCAATAATCCCTGATCAATTCTTTAAATTGCAATAAGCAAGTCTGACCTCATAACGCCTTTCAGAAGTCCGTTGACCCTATATAAATCATCAGTTGCCACGCACCCTGAAGATACCTGGCAACTGACGGTCATCATCTAATGTCTATTTGTTTTCTCTATAACAAACCGGTTGGAGTAGCACTCAGCTTCGATTCAATTCTGGTCTCGGATGGCGACGAGACCCCCATTCACGCCGACATATGCCGTTCCGTCTGTGCCTAGATGGATCCCGGCACCGTCACTGTCGTACCAGAATCCGGTGCCCGTCAGGCGCTTATACACAGTCTCGCCAGTCTCAAAATCAATTGCTGTGAAATACCAGGCATCAGTGGTCCCGGGCCCCGGGTCTTTGGTGTACGCATAGATCAGCCCATCTGCAAGAGACATCTTGATAGCAGCATTTGTCGGCCGCTCCGAACTCGTCCATATTGTGTCGCAGCTTTCGTCCGGGTTGATGTCGATGCGCGTCTGCCATTCATGGGGGCCAGGAGTCCCCAATTGTACCCGTAGGTGTTCTCAACTATGATCGATTTGTCGGTCGCGATAAGTGAATCCTCATCAGCGCCCTTGTTCTCGCCAAAGACCGGCACGGAGCAGGCCAGGCGGGAGCCGGTCACCTCCTTGGCGCGGCGATAGACAAGCACGTGCATATATGGGTCGGCGTTATCAGCTATGGTGACGAACTCTTTCCCCATCAGCGTGGGTGTAGTGCCCGTTCCCTGGCTGAGCTTGGCCAGGCTTGATCCGGGTGCCCCGGTCATAGGATTCGCGCCAGGTGATGGCTGGCTTTCCATCTTTACCTGCATCAAAGCGGTACATCGCATGATCCGAGGCAATAAATACACCACCTGTCTCGTCGATCGCAAGCGAGTTGGCGATCTTCTCACCCGTAAGGCGCAGGGTATCTATCACCTTTCCATTGTCCGGGTTGATGGTGCCGACAATCCCGCCCTTGGTTACGAACCAGAGACGTCCGGTAAAATCTGGCAACACCGAGGTGATTGTATCATTTTCAGGCACTATGGCCTTGAGGTCATAGACCTGTTTGCGATCGAAACGGGTATTGTCTGGCCCGCCGATCATATCCACAACCCAGATTGTGCGATCGATCGTCGGGATAAAGGCGCGGTCGCGCTGGTCAAGGTAAAAGTAGGAACCGGTCAAAAGCTCGAAAGATGCCATCAATTTCATCGGCAGATCCATGTAGGTAAGAGGCGCCAGCGTAACCGGATCGATGAGGAAGAGCCGCGCTGTATCGGGGCTCAGGCAGATGCTGACGATCCGGTCCGCACGGTCAACAGCCATGGAAAGACAGTCGCTCGCCAGGTAGCTCGAGAGCACCTGCGGCCCCTTATCATCCGGCCCCTTCCCAAGCGGCCCGCCAATCGTATATGTATCGCTCATGTAGGTATCATCATGGACATTACTCTTGCCATTCGGCGCCATGAACGGGTTCTGCGGAATGGTCGGCGCCGCGATGGGGTTGGGCACAGCCGGGCTGCCGATAAACAGCGGCACTGGCTGGGCATCAAGTTGAGGCGGAATGGGGAAGGCCGGGCTGTCAGCATAGGCCACCCCTATGGTACCGATGATGAGCGCCAGGACGCCAGCCACCGTCAGGATCATCCTGGTGTGTTCACTCATTGTATTACTTAAAATGTCTGAAAGAATATTTTGCTTTCTCATATTATATATTTCCCTCCAGTTTAGATTTTGTCACCCACTGAGTAATCGAACCTCGAATTGCAACAATAGCCAATATAGTTCCCAAATCTTTCCAGATGTTTTTTTTACTTATTTGCTTTTCTTTTCTCATGCTTTCCTCCTTACTTACTTTTTGGTAATGTCAAAAGTTTTTAGTAAATTCTCATATGGGCTTTGTTCTCAATGGTTTTCATGGCTCCTAATTAAAAAAGCTGCGAGCCTCTCAATTTTTGATACTCTTATCCTTTGCAAAGATTGCCCTTGCCTCTTTTGTCATTTCAACTCCATTTCACTTGAGTCCTTTTATCTGTCAGTAAACCATTGCTAATGCCCTTTCCCCGTCCTTAACCCTTCTAATTCCTCTTTCTCTTACCTCCCTCAAGCTCCTCTCAACTGCATTGGTTCTCCTTATCCGCCCCCAATGCCTGAAAGGATACTTGTAATATGTCAGACATGCCTCTATGTCTTCCATTAAACACTTCTAATGCTGACGGATACCTCCTCCCTCTGTCCCTTGTGAACATCTCTATTGCCTCTTTCACGTTTTCATATATTGGGTATAGGGTTCTAATCAAAATAAAAAGGCCGAGCTTACCGAATTTTATCCTTCGGCAGCTCGACCATGCTTCGACTTGCTCAGCACTCGCCACTTTCCGTCCCCTCCTCACGAAGGGTTTGGCTTTGTCGGGAAAGTTTTTACCTATATTGCGTACAAATAGCATAATTTGTCTATAATATCCAATGAATAATATTAATTAATTTATATGTAAATCATATAATGAAGGTTCATTATTACCACCTCTGCGACAAAAATCTTTTCCGATTCGATGAATCAAGAACCTTTGCGCAGGTTTCCCATGGCACTTTTTCAACCTTGCTATACTTTATTTCGAAAGGATGTTGTTTAGGAACTGAATTTATGATTTGTTTTGCCTTTTCAATATCGCCGAGTGCAACATCTATCCAGACATCTTCGTCCTTGAAAACATTATTGGTCTCTCCTAATAATCTAATCAAACCTGATAGGGATTGTGAAGACAAAGATTCCTTTTGATCCGATGCAAATTTCTTTTTTGAGTTCGATTATGAAAAGACTGTTTAGGTTCATTTCCGCTATAACTTTTAAATTCCAAACATCTCTCTGACGGCCTTATCAACTTCCTGCTCATATTTATCAATGTCCTGTGTATTATCCTTTGCTTTTCGATCATGCAGAATCCTTGAAAGTTCAGCAAGCCTCTGATGAAGTTTGTTGCCGGAATCAAATTTAGGGATACCAATATGATTCATTACTGATGGTGCTCCGAAGCCACGACCTGCGGAGGAATAAGACTTAATGAATTCTCTGACCGGTGTTGAATTAATCACAGCGCACAGATTAATGAGCTTCATTTTCAACATCAGAGGCAATCAGAGCTACAGTTTTTGTCGGAACTACTGCTTTGAATCCAAACGGAGTTTTATTTTGAGAAATAACTGCAGCTACCATATCATTGCTCATAAATTTCCATACTACTTTATATCTGGCAAGAGTATATTCTCCGATACCAAACATCGCATAAAAAGCAGTGCGCTCTGCTAATTCTCTGATAGATTTTGAGCCACGTGATAGCAAAATTCAAAAGGTAACCAAAAGTGAGTGGACAAGGTCTGATTCAATGCGTGCTTCTACTTTTTGAACTTTTCGCTTACCAGCGTCAAACAAATTACAGACTACCAAATCATTGTTGGATAAGACCTCCCTATACTCAATTAGGAAAACTCCATAAGGTTGGGGATCTGCGCCCTGATGAGCTTCATATGGATTATTTCCTTCAAGTGTTCTTAATTCTGTTTGACTCTCAGAAATAGTCTGCCAGGAACCAGTTAATGATCCAATTGGCTTAGCAAGCAATTTCTTCTTCTGTAGAAGCGGCAAGGCTTCTTTCAGGATTGTATCTGTAGCTATCTTCCCGACACCCTTTTTGTGTGACCACTGGGTATAGGGAACGGGATAAATTGTTTTGTCATCTTTCTTTGCGATAATCATTGCTGTCTTATTCGCAGCACCTTCAAATGGTTGCACGGTTACTAAATCGTGTGCCTTTAGTACTCTAAAATATTCTTGATCACCTAACTTGAATCGCCTAAAACCTTCTCCCGCGCCTTTCGATTTAAAAACTTCCTGAGTAATCAGAAACCCAAGTTTTGCCTTTCTTTTAAGGTAATAATCTATCGCCGCATAAGTGAACAGCATGGAGAAATCCTTCTCACCTCCACCGAGACGGGCGGCATGTCCCTTGAGCGAAAACAGGCCGTAATTCTGCCAGAGGGGAAGTGTCGTTTTCCTATACTCTTGTGATAAGTACCCCCAGCGTATCCAAGGTGGATTTCCAACAACGAAATCGAACTTTCCCGCAATCATCGGGGCAAAGGCATTTTTGAGAAAACGTGCCCAGATGGTAACCCTTCAGTGAAGCGTGGCGGCTCACAAAAGCGGCGCACCCTTCGACAAGCTCAGGGTGACAGTACACAACACATTGTGGGTTTGTCATGGTGAGCTTGTCGAATCCATGACAGCTAAA
>Ga0172375_10012401_pt1 | contig 10690 bp, 7 predicted proteins | sample LakKiv1m_FD_114537 | JGI IMG/M metagenome (GOLD analysis project Ga0172375, IMG submission 114537) | Freshwater microbial communities from Kabuno Bay, South-Kivu, Congo - kab_092012_11.1m | ecosystem: Environmental > Aquatic > Freshwater > Lake | place: Democratic Republic of the Congo...
AGAACGACTTTATCTTCATAAGTCGTCACCGTCGCTGTCAAGTCTTCGATTCCGGCATAAGCCGCACCGACCAGGACTTTAGCCGCCACTCCGACGGCTAATTTGTCGACATAATTCTGGATGTTTAAATCGATAAAGGGAATTTTCCGGATTTCCCAGCCATGCGCCGCTCCGAGAGTGACCACCGACTGCAATTCCAGGTCGGTATCGCTCAGGTCGACCGCCTCGCCGAATTCATTACCAAACAGTGCCAGATTAAACAGCGATTTCGGGGCGACGACCTTGCCGGTCACCTCGGCCCCGAGCATGAACGCCCAGCTGTCGATGGAAAAATTCACCAGGCGCATCTGCACCAACGGATTGATATTGATCCCGTCATCCGGAAAATATGACAGAAATTTATCTTTAGCGGCGTCATCCAGATATTCCCCGGTGAAGAAATATTCGTTTAAAACCCAGGGAGAAATGGCATCGTTGCTGACCTGCAAAGCCGGGAATGGCACCAGCGGTAATACTCCGAAATTAAGGCTAAACTTTGGATTATTGTCAAGGCCAAGATTAGCCGGATTCCAGCCGATGACATCGCCGCCGCGCGCCTGGGTCGCATAGGCATCCGCCAGACTGATGCTGCGCGGATTCATATAAAGCTGCGCATAACTCTGTGAAAAAATTACCAACGACAGTACAAGGGTTATATATTTGATTGTTTTCATTGGTCTGCTCCCTACTCAGCCAGTTCCGCTAAATCGATCAGGCCGTCGATCGTGCCGTAGATTAGTATTTTCAGTTTATCGCCGCTCAGAAACCGAGAACTGACCGGGTCGCCAGCTGCATCTGTCATACCTGAAAAGTTGCAGATGGTTTTGATGTACAGGGAATCCTGGAACAGCGCAATTTGACTTTCGTCCAATTCGATAATTTCCTGAAAGGTCGAATCCGGTAACAGGTTTATTACCGCCAGAGTGTCGGGATCGTAATTCGCGCCGGACACGAAAAGCAGGGTATCTTTAGCTGCCAGCAAGGTCAGATCACCGCCGATTTCCAGGCCGTTTTCGATTTGGGCAATCAGGGTCGCTCCCACGACTTCTTCCGGAATGTCATTTTCTGCGATCAGGGACGGCTCGAAATCCATTCCGGCATCTTCCGTAATCTCCATCTCTAATGGAACCGAGATGGACATATTTCCACGCACATACTGAGCGGTGTCGACTGCGCCGCTGCCACCGATCAAAGCATATCCGGAAGCCACAATTCTTTGCGGTATGATGTTGATTAATTCCTCGGCGTCGGGAATAACAACGGTCGGATCGTCCGTGATGATCTGGTGGACTTCTTTCCGCACCGAATCGCCGGCATTATTAAAGGACGTAATGACTAAGTTCAATTCGACCGGCACACCAATATTGGTATCAAAATCGATCAGCATCTCGACGTTTTGCAGATTAATGCCGCTCATCTCTTCCGGCAGAGCGCTGATTTCCTGTTCAACCGCATCGATATCGACGCGCACGGTGTCAATATAACCGCTGACGGCCGAAAATTTCATTTCGCTCAATTGCATATCCACATCGATTGCCTGGCTCATCGTTATCTTCATCTCTTCCGAGGACGGGATGCTGATCGTCGAGGTGTAGTGAATGGCCTGGTCGGCATTCAGATCGGTCAGAGGTAATTCGAGATCGTATTCTTCGAGCGGAATCGTTACGGTCGTCGGATCGGAACTGCTCGACATCTCGATTATCCGTGATAATGGCTGACGGGTAGTGCGGTGAATCAGTTCGTTAATAACGAATTCGACATCGGCAACTACACCGATATGGTTGGTTATCGTCAGGATCAGATCGCCATCGGAGATTGCCGCCGATGATAATTTGGTCTCTTCTTCCAGCACCACCGCATCGGCATCGACGATGGCATCCTGATCGAAATACCCAGTGATGCTCGAGAAGGACATTTCCGTCATCTCGATATTGACAGCGATGGAATCGAGTAAATCATAGGAGGCAATCTCACCGGACGGAGTCGTAGTGTGAGTGCTGTATGTGATATACTGGCGTACACTGTCGGCATCGATCTGCTCGGACAGAGGATAAAGCGCGTAGTTGCTCAGGTCAATGTTGATAGTCGAAAGTCCGCCCGGAATATCGGATTCGACCGAAACCGGCATGTTCTCAGTGTTTGATAATTCCGGGAAATCCAGTACTAAATGCGGAATGCCGGAGATACTTTGATTAATATTATTTTCAAACGTAATGGATAATGTACCAGCCGCTATTTGCGCCTGGTTGATCCGGGCATCCGAGTCAGTATTGATCTCGCCGGTTTCGACGATGTCCTGCGGTTCGATAAGCCCTTCGATCTCGGAAAAGGTAATCTCCGAACCGGCGGTTTCTCCGTAAATATTAAGACTGACTGCGACCAGATCATCCGCCGTAATGGTAACCTTCTGCGGATCGGTCGGAATCGTTCGGATGCTATAGGAGTAATTGATCTCCTGGGCTGCCAAATCCATTTCCAGAACATCTTCAGCCAGATCATATTCCTGTTCGGTAGTCTGATTGGCCGGCAGATAGACCGTCTGGACAAATGTTTCGGTACCTCCGCTCGCCGCCGTTTTCAGGGAAATTATCTCCAGATCGAGATTGGCATTGACCGGCAGAGCATTCTGAACATTAATGTTCAGTCTTCCATCCCGGATCACAGCCGTCTGGACTTTATTGGTTTCCTCCGTATTCAATGCGATCGTACTGGTGGTATCGATCGTCTGTTCCGGAACAATGGCTTCGGCAGAATAGACTTCCAGATTTGTGGCCTGGACCGCCACGACGAAAGAAGAATTCCGGGTAGTGGAATTCTTCGTGATTTCGGCCGCGCCTGATCCGCAAATCACACCGGTAACCCGCACGATAATTGTGGCCGGTAAAGACTTATTAACGAGACTGATGGACTGTGAACCGGCTTGTCCGGTCAGCATTCCCATATCCCAGACCGCAATGGCCGAATCGCCATCTGTTCCGACAATCGTGGATAAATCTTCGGTTAACAAACGGACATAAATCGGCTGCCCGAGTTCAATTACTAAATTATTTGTAATCGTGATTTCAAGAGAACCATTGGCAAAATCGGCATTGTCGAAATCGTCGAAGGTAATTTCCCGGTCGATAACCGGGACCGCCGTATTTTGTACAATCGAGGTATTGTCACCTTCTCCGACGCCGCTCAGATCGACGATATCCGTAAAATAAATCGGATCGGTGACTTCACTTTCGGTATCATCGAGGTAAATATTCCCGATCGTATTATTGGTATTTTTCACAACCGGATCGACGCCGATTTCTTCAAATCCGATCGCGTATTGTTTTTCATTGCCGGTCACGGTGACGTCATCCACACTTTGAGAGATCGATTGCGAAATATCTTCGATATTCAACTTATCGCCAACGAGAACCTGTTCGATTTCGATATTATCTTCATAAGCGAAAATCGAGTCTCCGCCGGCGCCATAAGGGATTTTAACAACCAGGGAATCATCTAATAAATCGTCAATCGTGACAGTTTCATTCAGAATCGGGACGTTCAACTTGACCGACCAGCTCGGATAATCCGATTCACTGGGCATTTTCAAATCGCAAAATTGAAACAAAAAAGCCACCCCGACAGCAAAAATAACCTTCGACTTATTCATGACACTCCTAACCAAAATTCAAAAATACCGACCGATGTTACAATTTTATCAGTTAAAGGGCTGTGATTTATGTCTCAGGACGTGATTTGCAGTTAATTTTCCCGGAACATCAACGCAATTAGACTGGTATTCTTGGAGAAGTATAACTGTTTAGTTGATATTTTTAACTATCTGACTTACTCGGGTGGCGATGCCTTCAGCGTCCAACGCCAGGTTCCCCAGCAATATCTCCCGCGCTCCCTGCTCGATGAAACGGTCCGGAATCGCCATGACGTGAATTTTCATTGGGCTATTCTGCATCGCGTAGAAGTTTATCACCTGTTCGCCGAAGCCGCCGACCATACTGTTTTCTTCTATAGTAATAATTACTCTATGACTTTTTGCGATCTCAGCCAGCATTGCGGAATCAAGCGGTTTAACAAAACGGGCATGAACGATCGTCGGGTGAATGTTTTGCGATTCCAGCAGGCAGGCCGCATCGAGAGCGCTGTTGGTCATCACGCCGACGGATAAAAGCGCCACATCACGGCCGCTCTTCACGATTTCCCATTTGCCAATCTCATAGGATTCGGCGGCCATTCCCTCATCGAATTCGACACAGGAGGCTTTCGGGTAACGAATTGCAAACGGGGCTTTATCCTGGTTAAGTGCGGTATTAAGCAGATTGCGCAGTTCGTTGCCATTGCGCGGCGCGGCAATAATCATATTCGGTACGGTACTCAGATAGCTCAGATCAAAGGCCCCGTGATGGGTTGGTCCATCTTCGCCGACCACTCCGCCCCGATCCAAAACAAAAACCACCGGCAATTTCTGGAGAGCGACATCATGGATAATATGATCGTAGGCTCTCTGCAAAAAAGTCGAATAAATTGCCACGATCGGGCGGAATCCGCTGGCAGCTAAACCGGCTGCGAATGTGACCGCATGTCCTTCGGCGATTCCAACGTCAAAGTAGCGCGTCGGAAATTTCCGTGAATAATCAACCAGACCGGTGCCTTCCGCCATTGCCGCCGTAATGAAAATGGATTTTGGATATTTTTCACCCACCTCACAGGCAATTTCTCCGAAAGCGTACAGAAATGGCGGCGCGGCCGGGACTGCCAGGCAGGCATCCGGGCTTTTTTTCGGGCCGATGCCATGATATTTCACCGGATCGATCTCGGCGCTGACTAAGCCCTTGCCCTTCTGGGTAATGACATGCAGCAGTACCGGATATTTCAGGTCTTTAATATTATTGAAGGTGTTGATTAGCAGCGGAATATTATGACCGTCAATCGGCCCGTAATAGCGAAAACCGAATTCCTCGAAAATTATTCCGGGCGCCAGGAAATTCTTGAACGACTCCAGCAGTTTGCGCCCGAGTTTCTGAAAAAAATTGGCGCCGCGCGGTAAGAGTGCCAGGGAATTCCAGATTTGATTCTTCAGATTAAGATATTTCGGATTGGTGACGATCCGCGTAAAATAATTCGACATCGCGCCGACATTGCGCGAAATCGACATTTCGTTGTCATTTAAAATGACTAAGAACTGGCCATTGATGCTATAAGCGTTATTCAAACCTTCATAAGCCAGTCCGCCGGTAAAGGAACCATCGCCGATGACGGCCGCAACCCGGTAATTTTCGCCTTTCAGATCGCGGGCAGCCGCAAATCCAACCGCGGCTGAAATCGAGGTGCTGGCATGTCCGGCCCCGAAACAATCGTACTCACTCTCGGCTATTTTGCAGAATCCGCTGATCCCGCCGTACTGACGAATTTGTTTAATAGCCTCGCGACGCCCGGTCAAAATTTTATGGCCATAAGCCTGATGTCCGACATCCCAGACTAATTTGTCGACCGGGGTATTGAAAACGTAATGCAGGGCGATGGTCAGGTCTACGACTCCGAGGCTCGGTGCCAGGTGGCCGCCGGTTTTGGTTACGGTTTCGATAATGTATTCTCTCAGTTCGGTGCTCAGATCGATGAGTTCGCCAATCTCAAGTTTGCGCAGATCGGACGGATCATCGATTTTCGACAAACGCGGGAATTTATTTTGTAAATCGGTATCGGCCATTATGCCAGACAATTTAAGAAATATTGATGAATACGCGAATCATCGGTCAGTTCCGGGTGAAAAGTCGCGATCAGATTGTTGCCGGATTTTATCAGGACGGCATCACCATTCAAACGCGCCAGAACTTCCGTGTTGCCGTTGAGATGATTCAGTCTTGGCGCCCGGATAAAGACGGCTCGGAATGGTTCCGGCGCAAACTGCAGGTCGATATTATCGATGAAGGAATCGACTTGCCGGCCGTACGCATTCCGCAGAATGCGCAGCGGTGTGCGATGTAAGGTCTTTACGCGCGGGTCATCACAACTATCAGACAGCAGAATTGCCCCGGCGCAGGTTCCGAATATCATTCCCGGGAAATTTTCCAGGCTCGCGCGCAAACCCATTTCATCGATCAGTTTCGACATCGTAGTCGATTCCCCGCCGGGAATTATCAGGCCGTCGCAACCGGCAATCTGTTCCTGGTAGCGGACGTCGATGGCTTCGGCTCCCAGGGATTTAATAATATCGAGGTGTTTCTGATAAGCGCCCTGAAGTCCCAACACACCAATTCTTTTGGCTTTTGTGTTCATATATTTTAGAATTTATCGACGGGTTACAATTTCTGAATTAATCACCAACCGCGTTTGGCTAACCGCTCATTTTCCGGAATATCAGCTATGTCAAGACCGTGCATGGCTTCGCCCAATCCGGCGGAAACTTCGGCGACTTTTTCGGGATTGTTATAGTACGTGGTAGCCAGTACAATGGCTCTGGCGCGCGCCGCCGGGTCTTCGGATTTGAAAATCCCCGAACCGACGAAAACCGTCTCCGCGCCCAGTTGCATCATCAGGGAGGCATCGGCCGGAGTTGCCACTCCGCCGGCGGCGAAATTCGGAACCGGCAGTTTTCCGGTTTTGGCGACCTGGCGCACGATTTCAAACGGCGCTCCGAGGCGTTTGGCTTCGGCCATCAATTCATCGTCCTGCAAGGTCGTCAGTTTACGGATTCCGGACTGCACCATGCGCATATGCCGCACGGCTTCGACGATATTACCCGATCCGGCTTCGCCTTTGGTGCGGATCATGGCCGCGCCTTCACCGATGCGGCGCAGGGCTTCGCCCAGGTCGCGGCAACCGCACACGAATGGCACTTTAAAATCATGCTTCCAGATGTGATTTTCCTCGTCGGCCGGCGTCAGGACCTCGCTCTCGTCGATAAAATCGACACCCAGGGCTTCCAGCACCTGCGCTTCTGCAAAATGTCCGATCCGGCATTTCGCCATGACCGGAATCGAAACCGTAGCCTGAATAGCCTTGATGACTTTCGGATTTGACATGCGGGCAATCCCGCCCGCCGCTCTGATGTCGGCCGGAATTCTTTCCAGCGCCATGACGGCCACAGCCCCGGCGTCTTCGGCGATCTTGGCCTGCTCCGGCGTGGTAACGTCCATAATGACGCCGCCCTTGAGCATTTCAGCCAGGCCAACCTTTACTTCAAAAGAACCTTTACCCATTTTAATTATTACTCCTTTTCATGCTCCTGAATTTAATACATATCAGGCAATTTTGCTGACTTTTTTCACTACAGCATCGACTACCGCCGGCGGCGTTGAGGCTCCGGTTGCGATTCCGACGCTGGTTTTTCCGGCAAACCACTCCGGTAGAATATTCCCGGCATTTTCGATCAAATAGGTTGCAGAATTCAGCCGTGCGGCGATTTCATACAAGCGGCGCGTATTGGCGCTTTTTCGCGATCCCACAACCAGCATGACGTCATTGTTACGGGCCAGTTCTCGGATTTGTTCCTGACGCTGGCGGGTTGGTTTGCAAATCGTATTGATAAACCGCAAATCGTGGCATTTGGAACTTAAAACGGCCACGACTGCGGCAACGTTTTCCATGGTTTGGGTGGACTGCGCGACGACACCGATTTTTTTCATCAACGGCAATTGTTCAGCCGATTCAGGATCGGAAACGATAACTGGATCTGTAACCTGGCTGGCGATGCCGTCAACCTCGTCATGATTCGGATCGCCAATGATAATTATGCGGCGGCCTTCTGCGGCCAGCATTTTTACTTCGGTATGAATCTGGCGCACTAACGGACAGGTCGCATCGATTATGCTCAGGCCCTTTTCCCTGGCCGCTTCCCAGACTGATGGCGGCGTACCGTGCGAACGGAATAAAACCGGCGTTTTATTATCGATTTGGTCGAGATTCTCAACGACCTTGACGCCCATCTCCGACAATTCGCTGACCACCTGCTCATTATGCACAATATCACCCAGCATCAGGACGCGCCCGTACTGATGAGCGGCTTCCTGAGCCTTTTTGACTGCGGCCTGCACTCCGGCACAAAATCCGACCGCCGCCGAGACTGTGACTTTTAATGCCATTAGTCTTTTATCCTCGCGGCGGTAATGGTTTGCTGCGCCTGGTACTTGCCTTTCTTATCGGCGTACGAGACCCGGCATTGTTCATCGCTCTCCAGGAAAATCACCTGCGCCAGCCCTTCGTTGGCATAAATCTTTACCGGAACCGGCGCCAGGTTGGCAATCGAAATCGTGATAAAGCCTTCCCACTCCGGTTCGAGCGGCGTGACATTGACAATGACGCCGCAGCGCGCGTAAGTCGATTTCCCGGTCGTAATCGTAATGACATTGCGCGGAATGCGGAAATACTCCAGACTGCGCCCCAGCACGAAACTGTTCGGCGGTATCGTACAGACCGCTCCCTTGAATTCCGTGAACAAACCGGGTTCTGCTTTCTTCGGGTCCAGGACCACATTCGGCCGGCCATTGAAAATGCGGAATTCATCCGCCAGCCGCAGATCGTAGCCGTAGGACGAAACCCCAAAAGAAATTACGCCGGAACTAACCTGGCTGCTCTCGAATGGCTCAATCATTTTATGCATCACAGCCATTTCTTCAATCCAGCGGTCGGATTTAACGCTCATTGCTCTCCTTCGGTTAGAAATTTGTTGCGCACGGCCGGCAAAACGATCGGCAGACATTCTTCCAGGCTAGTATCCAAAACCAGACCGGCGGCATACGGGTGTCCGCCGCCGCCAAACTGCCGCGCGATGTCGTTGACGCTAATCTGCCCCTTCGAGCGGAAATTCATGCGGGTGCGGTTACTGCGCACCTGCAGGAACATCACGGCAATTTCCACGCCCTTGGTCGAACGCACGAAGTCGGTAAAGCCGTCCACTTCTTCCAAAACCGCTCCGGCAGATTTTATCTGCTCCTGCGTCACACAAAACCACGCCAGGCGGTTTTCAAATTCGTAATGCACATTCTGTAAAGCGATTCCGAGCAGGCGCATGCGCTCCGGCCGGTAATTCTCATAAACATTACGATAAACAATACCCGGCTGCACGCCATAGCGCAGCAGTTCGGCCGTGATCAGCATGGTTTCGGCGGTGGTATTCTCGAAGCGGAACGAGCCGGTATCGGTCATTACCCCAACGTACAGCGCCTCGGCGATTTTTATATCGATGGCCTGCGGCGCAAGCTCTTTAATCAATTCAAAAACCAAAGCGGTCGTGGCCGGCGCCTGGACGTCAATCATACTGGCGTTACCCGCCGGGCAATTGTTGAACGGATGATGGTCGATGCAAACCGTCGGCAGATTCAGCGATTGCAGCACCGGCCCGAAGTGACCGAGCCGTTCGGTATTTCCGGCGTCCAAAATCACCAGCAAATCAAAATTCTCCAGTTCGTCCGGACCTTGTCCGGGTGTATAGGTGTGAAACATATCGCCGTCGTTCAGAAAGGTGTACTCCGGCGGCAGCGGCGCAGAGTTCAGGATATACGGCGCTTTGCCCATTCGCCGGAAGCAATTATACAGCGCCGCTTCCGCGCCCAGGCCGTCGCCGTCCGGATTATGATGCGTCGTCAGCAGGATTTTTTCCGCCGGTGCGATTTTCGCGATTACTTTCTGCCAGTCGTGCTTTTCCATCATTACCTTAAAAAAAGAACGTGAAATTTAGTTCCTGGCCGGCAATTGTCAAATTCAGCGCGTGAAATAACGCGGAAATATTCTCAGAACCCGCCAGATTCCGACTATTCGTTTCTTAAATCCTCTGCCATACAGGAAATCCACCAGACCGTTCAGACCGCGGAAAATTTGCGGGCTGTAGGGCGGCCACCACATATTCTTTCTGGCGAACGGCAGAACGTCGTTGACGATCACCTGCGGCTGGGTCATTTCATCAAAACCTAATCGGCCGTGCGTGCGCCCAATCCCGGACTGCTTAAAGCCGCCCCAGGGAGTTTCCGCCAGGCCGTGACTCATTAAGTGATCGTTAATCGTAATCGCTCCGGCTTTAATCTGGCGGCCAATCGCGATCGCCTTGCGCCGGTTACGCGACCAGACCGAGCCGGTCAGACCAAGATAGGAATCGTTGGCCAGCGAAATCGCCTCGGCCATGGTTTTATAGGGCATAACGCCTAAAACCGGCCCGAAGGTTTCGTCTTTCATCACCAGCATTTCGTGATTGACATTAGTCAAAACGGTTGCCGGTAGAAAATTTTGCAGATCGGCGTTATCCGGCACTTTGGATTGGGCAAAGATCGTCGCGCCTTTTGCGACCGCATCGGCAATATGCTGCTTTACGGTTTCAATCTGGCGTTGAGTCGTCATGGCTCCCAGATCGGTTTCATGAGCGGAATCCAGTCCGCCGCGCAGGGCTTCGACCTTTTGCTTCAAAAGCGCCATGAACGGCTCATATACTTGCTCGTCAACGTAAATCCGCTCCACCCCGCCGCAGGATTGCCCGGCGTTGGAAAGCCCGGCCCAGACCGCCCCGCCGGCGGCTCGCTCCAGGTCGGCGTCTGCGCAGACGATCATCGGGTCGTTGCCGCCCAGTTCCAGCACTAACGGCGTCAGAGTATCGGCCGCTTTTCTCATCAGGTATTTGCCGACTGCCACCGAACCGGTGAAGAATATCTTATCGACGCCGGCCTCCAGCAAA
>Ga0172375_10012402_pt1 | contig 10690 bp, 10 predicted proteins | sample LakKiv1m_FD_114537 | JGI IMG/M metagenome (GOLD analysis project Ga0172375, IMG submission 114537) | Freshwater microbial communities from Kabuno Bay, South-Kivu, Congo - kab_092012_11.1m | ecosystem: Environmental > Aquatic > Freshwater > Lake | place: Democratic Republic of the Congo...
CAACGCGCCGTCATCCGCGCGCTGGTGCACCAGCAGCACGCGCGGGAATTCTTCCTGGACGGTCACTTTCACGGAGACAAAGCGCTTGTCATCCTTGAGCTCAACATTGTAGCGCGGCTGGTATTCCTTGATCAATTTGTCTTCGAGCAGGGCGGCCTGCTGGTCGGTGCGCGTGGTGACATACTCGACGGTGCGGACCTTGTCGCGCAGGATGGCGACGCTGGGACGTCCGTCGCCTTTCTCGCGGAAGTACGAACGGACGCGGCTGCGCAAGTCATGCGCTTTGCCGACATACAGCACCTGGCCGGCGGTGTCTTTCATGATATACACGCCCGGGCAGCGCGGTGCGGCCACGGCATCCTGCGGAACATCGGCAGAAGCGGTTGTCATAGGCAGTGATTGTAGCACAGGCGGCCGGATAGGTCAAACGGGGTGTGGCGCGTGCAAGGCGTGATGCCACAGGATATTGGGTTTGGCGGAGAGTGCAACCACAGTTCATATTTGACAATAAAGAGACAAAAAAACGAATTGTGAAACAAAAATTGCGTGCATCTTGCATTTTAGGTGGGAATATGCTACACTATGTCGTGTTTGTGGTTTTCGGCGTGGAGGCGGCATAGCCTCTGCCCTCTTGATGCTGCATGTTAGGGTTGTGGAAAAGGAAGCGTGGGATCACGCTGACAATTGATGTAGGGTCATCCGCCCTAAAATTCCTGGTGACGTCCGGTTCGTATCCGGACAATTTTGTGGTGCGTGATTTCCGCATGGTACACACCAGTGCTGCCGGCAAGCAGTTGAGCGCCGGTGATCTGAGCGCCGTGTTGCGGCATACCCTGTCCCAATTAAATATTGCCACGCCGGATGTGCGCACGGTTATTTCCGGCCGCCAGGCGGTGGTACGGATTGTCGAGCTGCCGCGCACCTCGCGCGAAGAATTGCGCAAATCGGTGGCGTTTCAATTATCCCGCTATGTGCCGTTGAATCCTGAAGAATCGGTGTTTGACTGTGCCGCCCTGGCGCAAGCGCCCGCGCGGGACGGCTGGCAGAAATGCATGGTGGTGGCGTCGCGGCGGACGGTCGTTGATGCGATCAACGAATTGCTGCGTACGGTGAACTTGACCGCCTTGATGCTGGATGTCGAGCCGATTTGCGTGATTAATGCGTTTTTGGCGGCGGTGGATGATTTTGACCGCGAGGAAGGCATTGCGCGGATCGAGAGCGGCGGCATCGGCTTGCTCCACATGGGCTCTGCGCACACGGATGTGTGCATTCTGCGCGGGCGGGTGCCGGTCGCCTGTCGCAGCCTGGACATGGGCGAGATGGATGTGATCAAGGACTATGCGACCCAGCAGCGGATTGAATATCCCGAAGCGCTGGCGGCCTACCAGCAGGCCGGCGAAATGGCGCCGGAAGTGCGGACGGCCTACACGCGCTGCTTGGGGCGGATTTTGGCGGAAGTCAAAACGTCGTTTGAGTATTGCAAACGCGAATTTGATTTCAGCTGCGAGCGCCTGTATCTGACGGGCGGCATGGCCGACAAGGTCGGGGCGGCGGCGTTGGCGAAAGATCTGCATGGCGTGCCGGCCTTTCGGTTCAATCCGTTTGTGAAGGTCGAGGTCAACGCGCTGGACCAACGCATCGGCGAATTCCGGGCCGTGATGGGCGCGTTCACGCCGGCGCTGGGCGTCGCCATTCGCGCGCTGGGATTATGAGTTTATGTATCCCTTGATTGAAATCAATCTTTCGGAAGAATTCGAGCGCCTGCGCAAGAAAAGCATGCCGCGCAAACAAGTGCCGGCGGCGCTGGGCATCGCGATTGCCGTGACGATTGCGTCGTTGGCGGTGTTCTACGTCTTTGTGTATATTCAAACCGGCCAATTGAGCCGGACCAAATCGCAACTGTCGGCGTTGTCGAAGTCCCTCAGCGACGCGATCGCGTACCAGGCCCAGCGCGACAGTTTGCGGACGCGTGCCGGTGCGCTGGATGCCTGGCACGCGGCCCGGACGACCTGGGCGGGTCGCTGGCTGCAACTGGCGCAATTGACGCCGGAATTTGTGTATCTGGCCGAAGTGCTGATTACGCCCGCGGATCCGCAGGCCAACAGCCAGCGCCTGCTGCTGCGCGGCAAGGCGTTTGGCGCGGCGGGCGAAAGCGATGTGCTCCGGTTTGTCGACAATCTCAAACGCGCGTCCCTGTTCACCAATTGTTTTAACAGCGTGACGCTGGCATCGGTGACGTCGGAAGGCACGGAAAAGGTGTTTACCCTGGAAGTGCAGCGGAGTGCCACGGCGCCATGATGACGCGCGAACAGATCGAGCAAATGACCCTGATGGTGCTGGCCGTGGCCATTTTGCTGGTGGGCTCGTTTTATGCGATTGTCAAGCCGCAATGGGCCCGCTTGCAGCGGGTCAGCACGGAATCGCAGCAAGTCAAGGCGAACTTGGCGAGTGCCCGTGCAAAAGTGGACACGCTGCCGAGCCTGATGCGGCAATGCCGCAGCATCGAGGCGGCCGTGACGCGCCAGGAACGCCAGTTTGTGGGCGACGGCAATTTTGATACCTACTTGGGGGTCATCAAGCGCTGTGCCGACGCGGTCGGCATGTCCCTGGGCACGGTGCAGTTGCGCACGGACGTGAATGTGACGCGCGGCGCGGTCTTTGCCGAACGCTGGGTCACCGTGGACACCCAGGCGCCCTATCACACGATTGGCGCCTGGATCGCCATGATGGAACAGGAATCGCCGTTTATCCGGGTGGTGCGCGCGGCGGTGAACAGCGGCAATGATCCGTCGGGGAAACATCCAGCCACGCTGACCGTGGCATTTTTGACCAAGAGCGCGAAACCATGAAACAAGGAATACTCGGGATAATCTGGGTGAGCGCGACGCTGGCATGCGGCGCGGCGGTGACCAATGATGCGCGCGCCGTCCAGGCGTTGTACGATGCCGCCGGTGTGCGTGACCCGCTGGTCAAGCCGCTGAGCTTGCCGATGAGTGAGACCGGCAGTTTCCAAACCGCGACGACGCAACTGCACCAGAGCCGGCGGGCGGACATCGAACGGGTGCTGGCGGCCTGCAAGATTGAAGGCGTGGTCGTGTCGCCGGACCTGCGCATGACCGTGATTAATGACCGGCTGCTGAGTGAGGGCGACCGCTTGGCGCCGGATGTGGCCGTGCGCATTGCGCGGATCGGCGTCGACCGGATCATCTTCGCGCTGGATGAAGATACCTATGACTATAAGCTCAGTCCACCGCCGGAGACACCGCGATGAACGTGTGCAGTCACACTGGCAGTAGTGCCCGCGCCCTGCGCGCGGGCTGGCAGGGCGGGCTGGCCGTCCTGCTGTTGCTGGCGCCGTTGGTGCAGGCACAGACGTCCCTGGAGCGCGTGCGCGACCGGACCCAGGCCTACAATGCGGCACTGAATGGCAATGACGCGGCCGCGCCGCAACGCGTGCCCGGCGGCACGGCGACCCGCATTGATTTCACGCCTGAACAAGAACGGACCATGCCCGTGTCGCAACGGATCGCCATTGAACAATCCACCAACGACATGGCGGTCATTTCATTGAATTACAAGAACGGCGACCTGCAGAACATTCTGCGCTTGATCGCGCGCGTCAGCGGCATCAATCTGGTGGCCGGCCCGGAAGTGCGCGGCACGGTCACGATCGAGCTGCGGGATGTGCATTGGGAGCGGGCCTTGACCTTGATTCTGAGCGCCAACGGCTATACCTACGTGCGCGATGGCAACATCCTGCGGGTGGTGAGTGCCGACCAGGTTGAAAAGGAACCCCTTTCGATCATTATTATTCCGATCAATTATGCCAAGGCCATCGAGCTGTTGCCGGTGCTGACGCCCTTGCTGACGGCATCGCGCGGCAAGATTGAAAGTGACGAGCGGGTCAACGCGCTGATCATCACCGACATTCCCGCCAAGCTCGGGCAGATCGAAAAAGTGGTCCAACGCCTGGACCAGCCCACGCCGCAAGTCTTGATCGAAGCCAAGTTCATTGAAATCACGGTCGGTGATGTGGACAGCGAGGGCGTTGACTGGAGCAACCTGGGTGATTATGGCATCGTCCTGCATGACATGCTGTATACCTTCGACCGCGAGGTGACGATGTCGCGCGCGGGCTCCGGCGAAGGCGATTTTCATGAATTCCCGATCCCGAGCGGCTTGCCGGCCAACAAGGCGCGGTCGTACAACATCAACCAGACCCAGGCCACCACCTACCAGCTCGAGCCCGACCAGTTCCGCCTGGCGTTCAGCATGCTGCTCAACAATTCCCGCGCGAAATTGATCAGCAACCCGAAGATCCAAACCCTGGACAACAAACGCGCCACCATCCGCGTCGCGGAAACGCGCTACAAACCAAAATTCACGTTCAACAAGGAAACCGGCTCCTACGAGATTAACGAGCTCGAAGATATCTATGTCGGCATCACTTTGGAAGTGACGCCGCACGTCAACTACAATGGCGATGTAACCCTGGACATTATTCCGGAAGTCAGCGACTTGACCGGCAACCAGATCATCCAGGGCGTGGAGGTGCCGATTACCAACATCCGCCGGGTCGAGACGCGCGTCTCGCTGCGCGACCGCTACACGGTCGCGGTCGGCGGTATTATTAAGGACAACATGGTGGCGACCAAACGCTCGGTCCCGTACTTGTGCGACATGCCCTATCTGGGGCCCTATTTGTTTACCTGGGAAACCAAGGAATTACGGACCGTGAATCTGGTCATCTTTCTGACGCCCACGATTTTGCGGACGTCCAACACCGATGACCGCTGGCAGCCGCAATTGGAACAGATGCATGTTGATCGTGCGGGCGAATGGCATGATGTCATTACCAACCGGCCGAGCCTGGCGCTGCTGCGCATGCGTGAGCAACTCTTGATTGCCACGGCCACCAATCAGATCGGCGGCTTTGATGTCACAACCGTGCCGCGCACCCGCTAACCCCTGGCGGTGCAAACCTATGTTGACCATCACTGAAATACTGTCCGCCGCCGTGGCGCAGGAAGCCTCGGATGTGCACCTTGCCGCCGGCTGCCCGCCGACCCTGCGCGTGCACGGCCGGCTGGTGGCGCTGGGCGATGCGGCCCTGACGGCCGAGGATACGCTGCGCTTCGTGCGCGAGATCGCCCCGGCCCGCCATTTGGACTTTCTCACGACCCGTGGCGGTTCGGATTTCTCGTATGCGTTTCAGGAGCAGCACCTGTTGCGTGTCAGTATCTTCAAGCAACGCGGCATGGCCAGCATGGTAATGCGGCTGATTCCCGGCACGACCCGCCCGCTGGTCGAGATCGGCTTGGGAGAACGCGTGCGGGAATTGCTCAACAAGCCGCGCGGCCTGGTGCTGGTCACCGGCCCGACCGGCTCCGGCAAGTCCACCACCTTGGCCGCCATGATTGACTGCATCAATCACGAGCGCGACTGCAATATCATCACGATTGAAGACCCGATCGAGTACCGCCACACGCACCAGAAATCGATCATCGTGCAGCGTGAAGTGGGTGAAGACGTGCCCAGCTTCGAGGAAGCACTGGTGCGCGCGCTGCGGCAGGACCCGGATGTCATTCTGGTCGGTGAAATGCGCAATCTCGAAACGATCGAGGCGGCCGTGCGCGCCGCCGAAACCGGCCATCTGGTCTTCAGCACCTTGCACACCACCGGCGCGGCCCGCACGGTGGATCGCATCGTCGATGTGTTCCCCGCCAATCACCGGGATGAAATCCGCACCCAGCTGGCCGGCACGCTGCTGGCGGTCATTTCGCAGCAATTGTTGCCGCGCATTGGCGGCGGGCGCGTCGCGGCCTTCGAAATCATGTTCAACACCACCTCCATTGCCGCGTACATTCGCGAGAACAAGACCTACCGGATCACGTCGGACCTGCAGACCGGCGCGAAATTCGGCATGTGCGCCATGGACATGGCCCTCTTCACGCTGTACACCCAAAATCAAATCGCCTATAACGACATGATCGCGGCCTGCTACGACCGCGATTCGTTGCAGAAAATGCTGGACAATTACGCCGCGACGCAGCCCAAGCGCCGTTAGCTGAAGTCAAACAGGCGGGTGCCATCGGCCAGCCGGCCGGCGCGAAAGCGGACGCCCTCGCCGCGCAAGAGCGTAAGTTTGCGGCGCAGGGCCGCGCCACATGTCTGCCCGCTGAAGCCGCCCGGCCGCAAATCCGCGGCAATCACCCGATGACAAGGCACCTGCGGCGCGTAACGATTGCGCCGCAGAGCCTGGCCGACCGCGCGCGCCGAGCCGCACCCAATCTGGCGCGCAAGGCGCGCATAGGTCGTCACCTTGCCGCGCGGGATGGCTTGCGCGGCATCATACACCCGGCGCTGAAACGCCGTGGTGGCTGCGTCATAGACCACGGTCATATAATTTACAATTTACAAATTACAATTTACAAATTAACATGTATCCTTCAACCTAAAACCTTTCACCTTTCAACCTTTCAACTGCCTTACGTGCAACTCAGCATAGTGCCGGACCAGGCCCAATCCGCTGCGGATGAACCCGCGAAATGAACGTACAGCCGGTCGGGACTGACCCCCATCTCGTCTTGCATCAGCTTGGCCATGCCTTTGACGAGCTTTTCCTTGATCTCGGCCGCAAAAGCGCCGACATATTTAATCTCGACATAGGCGGTGCGGGGATCGCTGGTGCCCTGGAAGAACAACAAGGTGGCCGGGTGAATGGCGATCATCAGCCATTCCTCGGGTTTGCCGGCGATGTCGGTCATCAGTCGCGCGGCTTCGGTTTTAATGCGCACTTCATGGTGCGTGGTTAAGGTCACATTCGTGGTGATGCTAATGAACGGCATGGCAACTCCTAATGCAGCAGTGAAGAACAATGATACAAACAGTCGGTCAACACGGCCGTCAGGCGCGCATTGGCGTGCTGCGCGCAGGCAACGACATCGGCATGCGCCAGCGGCTGCGGCGCCACGCCCGCGGCTTGATTGGTAATGACGCTGATCCCGCCGACGCGCACGCCGAGGTGCCGCGCGGCAATGGTTTCCTGCACGGTGGACATGCCGACGGCATCGGCGCCCATTGTGCGCAGCATGCGGATTTCAGCCGGCGTTTCATACGCCGGACCGGGCAAACCGGCGTACACGCCCTGCTGCAGGCCAACGCCGACGCGGTGGGCGGACGCCAGCGCGATGTCGCGCAAACACGGGTCGTACGCAGTGGTCATGTCCGGAAAGCGCGGCCCGACGCGCTCGTCGTTCGGCCCGGTCAAGGGATTGACGCCCTGCAAATTGAGCTGATCGGTGATCAACATCAAATCGCCGGCCGTGAACGCCGCGTTGACGCCGCCTGCCGCATTGGTGACCAGCAGCAAGCGCATGCCGAGCTGCGCCAGCACCCGCACGGGCCGGACCACGTCATCCACGGCGTGCCCTTCATACAAATGCGCGCGGCCCTGCAAAACCGCAACGGCCACGGTGCCGACACGCGCGAACACAAGCCGGCCGGCATGCCCGGCGATGGTGGGCTGCGGGAAATGCGGAATGTCCTGATAGGACAGCGCGAGGGCCGCCGGCACCGCGTCGACAATCCCGCCCAACCCCGAGCCAAGGACCACGCCGACCTGCGGCGCAAACGGCATGCGTTGCTGAATGTAGTCGACGGCGTCGGCGATTTTTACAGTGTTCATCAAGGGTTCAGGGTTCAGGGTTCAAGGAAAAATGATTGTGCTGCAAAATCATTTTGTGCAAAATGAATTGCGGCAATTCATTTTTATAGCAACGATATTCGCTATTCAGCATGGTTCAACAAGTCTCTCGAGCACCAAGGGTGACGGCACGCAGGGCCCATCGCCGATCTGCATACATTCTACAAAATCTTGCGTGGAAATGGTGCTGCGAGTGTATAACGTGGCCAGAACTGCGCCGGCGTTGACCGGATCGCCGAGGTGCACATGCAGTTGCAGCGCGATGGCGGGGTCAATGACGTCGGCCAAGGTGGCCCGGCCGGCGCCGAGTGCGCCGGGCAGGCGGCCGATGCGCGCAGTAGCATAGCGCTGAAGAATGCCGCTGCGCGGTGCGCGAATCTCGTTCAGAACCGGCGCCGGCGCCAAACACGCCGCCAGGTTTGTGCACGTGGCCGGGCTGACACCTTGGGCGGTGATGATCTGCACGAAACGCTCATAGGCACTGCCGTCGCGCAAATGTTGTTCCAGTGTGGCACGCGCGGCGGCGGCAGTCAAGGCGGGCTGCGCGGCGCGCAACATTTCCTCGGCCAATTGCAGGGTGACCGCCTGAAAACGCGCCTCGACCGGCTCGCCGCGCAACATGGCCATCGCTTCGCGCGTCTCAACCGCATTGCCGACCCAGGCGCCGAGGGGCTCGTTCATGTCGGTGATCAGCGCCACCGTGCGCATGCCCAGGCGCGTGGCGGCCTGCACCAGACTTTGCGCCAGGGCGTGGGCCTGCTCCCGTTCGCGCATGAACGCGCCATTGCCCCATTTGACATCGAGCACCAGCGCGTCAAGATCTTCGGTGGCTTTTTTGCCAATGATGCTGGCGGTGATCAACGCGATGGACTCGATTGTGCCGGTCACGTCGCGCAAAGAATACAACTTGCGGTCCAGCGGCGCAATGGCATCCGTTTGCGCCATGAAGACGCCGTCGAGGGTTTCGAGAATATGCAGATAGCGTTCGGTCGGCAAGCGCACGCTCATGCCCGGTATGGCCTCGAGTTTGTCGAGCGTGCCGCCGGTGTGGCCGAGGCCGCGGCCGCTCATCATCGGCACGCACACGCCGGCGGCGGCCAGCAAGGGCAACAGCACAAGGCTGGTCTTGTCGCCGACGCCACCAGTCGAATGCTTGTCCACTTTCGGCCGGGGAATATGCTGCAAATTCAAACAGGCGCCGCTATCGCGCACGGCTTCGGTCAAACAAGCCGTCTCGGCGGGGCTGAGGCCGCGCAGCCAGGCCGCCATCAGCCAGGCTGCCATTTGATAGTCGGGCACTTCGCCGCTGACATACGCCGTGAGAAAAGCGCGCAATTGCTTGAGATCATGCGCGTGACCGTCGCGTTTGTGAATGATGTGCTGGACGTGGTGTGTCATGGGAGTGTCTCGGCATGGGTGGAAAAAGAGGGACTCTGCAAATAATCATCAACGTGGTACAGGCACGCCGGCGTGTTGGTGGCCAGGCAGGCCTGCAGGTTCGACGTGGTAAAGACCGACGCCATCGAGCGCGGCTCGAGCAGCAACGTAATGTGACGGGAGAAGGCCTGGAACAATGGCACCACCAGATCGCCGGCATGCACCGTCAACATGACCGGCGCGGGCGTGGTGAGATAGCGCGCGGAGGCGCCACACAAGCGCAATGACAGTGCTTCGTGGCCGGTCACCTGCAGCGCGACCGCCGGCACCTGCGCGGATTTGTAGGCGCGCAGAAATGCAATGCCATGCCCTTTCAAGATGCGCGCCAGCTCGTCTTGTTGACGGGTGATGACGTAGGCGCGCGGCGGCAGGACGGGTTCACTTGCGCGGACGGCGCGGTAGTACGGAAAGACGAGATTGGTCACCAGTCCGTCGGTGATCCGCTGCAACGGAACGCTGAGGGTGGCGTCATCCGGCGCCGGCGCATAGGTGAACGCCAAGTAAACCAGTGTGTTGGAATTGCGCGGCAGCATGTGCGCCAGTTTTAGTGACAACCCCTTGGTAATATCCTTCAATGGCTGGCGTGCCACGGCCGTAGTGTTGGTAATGGCCGTGGCGTGCCGGGCGCACACCTCGAGCAGGCTGGTGATCGCGATGGTTTGCTTGCGGACGCGTTCGGTGATGTTGCGGGGCGTCGGGTAGCTGCCGGTCGACGGATCCAATTTGCTTTCGAGCAGGAAGCCCAGCGTGCCGTGCATGCCGGCGTAGTTGCGCAGATTGCGCAGCGACAGGCCGCCGTGCGTGATAATCTGGTTGGTGCCGGTAATTTCACCGAGATAGCGTTGGGCCGCCAAGCCGCGCTGCAGCGCGTTGGTCAGGATTGCCGGCAGCAGCGTGTCATACACGAGCGTGCGGATGCCGGCGGGCACATTGGGGTTGTTCGGCCCTTCGAATTGGGCTTCAAAAGTAATCAGGAAGCCCTGTGCGCCCAAGGTCTTTTTCTTCAAGACCGCCGACTCGTGGACATCCAGCACGACGTGCGGCTGCCAGCGCTGCAGGGCGCCGGCCAGCGCGCTGCTCTCCGGCTGGCTCAATAGCAAGTAATCCGTGCTGAGATTCACCTTGTTGCCGTTGACGCGCCGATTCGTGTCACGTCCGTCGGGATTGCTGTTGGGCACGATGATGAATTCGCAGGTGGCGAGCAAACCGGTCAGCGGCCCGCCGACGAGATCACGCGCGAGCGCAACCAGCGCGTCGCCGCCCGACGGCTCCATCCCGTGCTGGGTGCCGACCAGCATGATCCGCAGATGCCCAGCCGGCGCGGTTGCGCGGGCAAGTTGATCAAGGTGACTGCTGATCAATGCGGCGTCGAGTGAGGTGCCGCGCACGGACACGCCCAGGCTGACGATCCGCATTGTCGGTGAGGTTGTGGCCAGCGCGGTTAATGCTGCGTTGATCGCGCTGGATGATAGCGCGCCGGGTTGGACCGCGCGCGCGGCCGGGCGTGCGGCGGACACTTGGGTATGCTGCGGATTGGCGCAGCCGTTG
>Ga0172375_10012404_pt1 | contig 10688 bp, 11 predicted proteins | sample LakKiv1m_FD_114537 | JGI IMG/M metagenome (GOLD analysis project Ga0172375, IMG submission 114537) | Freshwater microbial communities from Kabuno Bay, South-Kivu, Congo - kab_092012_11.1m | ecosystem: Environmental > Aquatic > Freshwater > Lake | place: Democratic Republic of the Congo...
AAAAAAATAATAGAAGAAGCCAAGAAATAAGCTTTCCTTTTGATAAATTAAAAGGCCTACCCGAGAAAACGGGTAGGTTTTATTTTTTGTGCGACTCCAATATCTGTCTCGAACCTACTCCCTGCCAGTAAATATTGTCCGGCCACTTTGAAAAGTAGGCTATCACTTTCCCGCCCTCAGATAATACTCTTTCTATTTCTTCAGAAGTTATCCGTTCTAAATTAGAGCTACCGCAGGAAGGACAGGATGTTATTGTTGACTCTGATATATCTCCGCAATTTTGACAAACCTTGAAGCGACATATTTTGGGGCAAAGAGATTCGACCATTTTGCACTCCTTATATTGTTAATCTGCAGCTCTCCAACCTTTTATTACCACACCCTCTCTTCTAAGTAAATAAGCCTTCATGTGAAGGCCCCTATTATATCCGCCGATTTTTCCATCTGATCTTATAACCCTATGACAGGGAATTTTTAAATCTCTATTTCTATTGAGAATGTTGCCTACGGCCCTAAAAGCTTTCGGCTTCCCGGCTAAGGACGCCACCTCCCTATATGTTAAAACTCTCCCCTTTGGTATTTTTCTTACCACTTCATATACCTTTTCCCGAAAGGGATTCTTCCGCCTTTTTAATAATTTCCTTTGCATTTTTGAAGGTTAATTCTTCTACCGCCTCTTTATACGGCAGCCACTGACATCCAATATGTTCAGAAGAAATTTTAACATCTTTTTCTTTGGTTTCGCCCAAATAGTAAACTACCATTTTGAAAATAGTCTCTCCCTCCCATTTAAAAAAATATTTGATTACTTCCCGGAATTTCGGGACCAATTCAAGATCTTTAATCCCAGTTTCCTCAAAAACTTCCCTTCTCATGGCTTTGCCCTCTGTTTCTCCTGTTTCAATATGGCCTTTAGGAAAATCCCAATAAGGGTCCTGCCTCCTGACCCCTCTCTGGTAATGCAAAAGAAGGTAAAATCTTTTACCCCCTTCTTGTCTGAAAATTATGGCTCCGGCAGATCTTTCCGTTGGCATATTAAATTTCTAAAATTAACGGTATTTCGTTGCAATTAGAAGGGAATCTTGGACAATTTACACATTCTTGCCAAATTTTTTGAGGCAAATTGGACTTTCTGATAGTCTTGAACCCTATTTCTTTAAAGAAACTTACATTTTTATCAAGAGTCAGGGTAAATATTCTGTTTATGCCCATTTTCCCCGCCTCATTAATGCATCCTTTCACCAGTTTTGTCCCTATCCCCTGTTTTTGGAATTTTTTAGCTACGACCAGAGATCTTGTTTCGGCTAGAATCCTCTCGTTATTCCCAGGCCTGTATTCCTTTCCTAAAATATGTAAAGCGCAACAACCAATAATCTTTTTACTCCGTTCAGCCACAAAATAGTCCCTGATGTCGCTGTAAATTTCATATATAGGGCGGAAAAGCATTATTCCGCGCCTGGCATAAAAATCAGTCAGCTTCTTTATCTCTTCTGCGTCGCTAATTTTCGCTTTTCTAAAAACTAATTTTTTTCTCATCATTTTTTAAAATATTTAATCGCTTCCTATAAATTATTTTCTCGTTTTACCAGAAAATAATTTTAATAATCTATCTAACGGCTGGGTATTTATAATATCTGATTTCTCTGCCCAGCCTCTTCTTGCTTGAGCCACCCCGAATCCAATTAATTTTAACTGATCCCTGCGGTGGCTGTCGGTATTAATTATCATTCTTACACCAAATTCCTTTGCTCGTCTAATGTTTTTATCGTCCAAATCCAGTCTTTCAGGAAAAGAATTTATTTCCAGCACTACTTTAAACTCTTTTGCAGCTCTTAAAATTTTATCAAAATCAATCTGATACTCATCCCTTCTTTTTAATATTCTCCCTGTCGGATGAGATATAATATCAACGTTGGGATTCTTCATCGCCTTGATTATTCTGTCTGTCATTCTATCCCTATCCATTTTCATGCTGGAATGGACTCCGACTATCACAAAATCCAAATTTTCCAAAACCTCATCTTTGATATCGAGCGAGCCGTCGGGAAGAATATTGGCTTCGCACCCCTGCAAGATTCTGAAACCCCTAAGCTTTTTATTTAAAGATTCTATTTCTTTTCTTTGACGGAGCAGCTTCTTTTCGTCCAATCCGTGCTCTATTCTCAAAAACTTAGTATGGTCTGCTATGCCGAGATATTCATAGCCAAGTTTTTGGCCGGCGACAGCCATTTCCAAAATGGAGTTTGACCCTCCGTCCCAATTAGAATGGCAATGTAAATCACCCTTTATGTCCTTCTGATTAATAATCTTGGGCAGACTGTGTTTTAAAGCCGCTTCAATTTCTCCTGAATTTTCTCTAAGCTCGGGCTCAATCCAATCCATTCTTAAAAATCTATAAATATCTTCTTCTGTCTCGCTGGCAACCATTTTAGATCCTCTAAATAAACCGTACTCCGAGAGTTTCAAACCTTTATCCATGGCTATTTTCCTAAGAGATATGTTATGTTCCTTTGAACCGGTAAAATATTGTAAAGCCGCCCCATAAGATCTCTCTGGGACTACTCTGATATCCATATCAAACCTGTCTTTCATCCTGACAGAAGCCTTGGTGCTGCCCTTGCCCCAAACCTTGACTACGCCCGGCAAGGAAGTGAAAAAATCCATTACTTTTGCCGGTTTTTTTGAAATAACCAGGAAGTCAACATCCCCAATCGTTTCTTTCATTCTCCTTATTGAACCACAGGTAGAAACAGTCTTCACTTCTTTTAGAGACCCCAGCTTCTCATAAATTTCTTCAACCCTCGGCAAAATATCTCCCAGCAAAAACCTTCCTTTGCTCCTTTTTAAAAAAGCTATGCCTTCCAGAATATTCTTTTCGGTTTTTTTTCCAAAGCCGAACAAGGAAGCAATTTTATGAGATTTGGCGGCCCTAGCTAAGTCTTTTAAATCCCTGACTCCTAGCTTCTGGTAAAGTATTTTAGCTTTTCTCGGACCTACTCCTTCAACGCCAATTATTTCTTCCAAATCCATAGGAAGCCGCTTTTTAAAACGTTCGTAAACTTCTACCCTTCCGGTTTTTAAATATTCCTCAATACTCTGGGCAATGCTTTTGCCTACGGCAGGAAGGTTTTCAAGGGCTTTTATGCCTCCTTTTTTATAGACAGCTTCTACATCTTCTTCCAATGTTTCCAGGGTTAAAGCTGCTTTTTCGTATGCCTGGGGCTTGAAAGCCACTTCGTCCATGGCGAGATAATTGGCTATCCCATAAAATATTTTAGCTATCTCCTGATTTTTCATGCTATTAATGTTAGACTTCGTAGTCATCAACAAAGCTGTCTATTTTCTTAAAAAGCATGTTTTTTATTAAAATCACCCCCAGTCGGAATAAAATTACTACTCCGACCAAGGAAATAATCATTTCGGCCGCCCTTATAATCATGGTAAAAACCGTTGCGAAAGAAGGAAGCAACCCCAAAGAACTGAAAGCAAAGGTCTGAATCGCTTCGTGACTACCAAGAGCGGTCGGAATGGGAATCATTGACGCTAAATAATTGAATCCCAATATGGAGAGAGAAGGAAGGGCTCCGATATTTTTGCCAAGGAAAAAAATCAAAATCCAAACCCTGAGGAACATAAAACCAGCTCTTAAAAAAGAAAGGACGAACCCCTTCCATAAGGCGAAATTCTTTGGTTGAAAAAAATCCAAAATCTCTTTTTCGGTATCCAATGGCTGCTTTTTGTCATTCCTTATAAAAAATCTGACGATACTTTCGCTTCTCAAGCATTTAAAGTAGAAAAATGATATTCCGGCAAGAAAAATGAGAAAAGCTCCCCCGAAAATCAATCCCAAATTAGAGGGAGGAGTTCCTATCCTAAATATGAAAAACAGAGTGCCAAAAAAAATAACCACCAAATTAGCGGTCCATTCTAAAATCCTGTCTATTATGACCGAAGCCATTCCTTTTGACCAGGAAATTTTACACCTCTCCTTCAAGACGTAACTGCGGAAAATCTCCCCGCCCCAGACCAGAATGGGAGCCAAGAACATTATTGCAAAACCTGATAAATAAGGACCGAGAAGATTTTTAAAAGAAACATTTACTCCCTCTCCTTTTAAAATCTCCTTCCATTTCCACGTCCCGACTAAAGCCATAAAAATGGTCAAAATTAAAATGACCATCCCTTGCCAGCCGGTAAAAGTCAAGAAAGCGTTTCCTATCGCCTGCCATCCGACTATCCTGCCTATCCAGATAAAAATAATAACACCGATTAAAAAAGATAATAGAAGCAGAATAACTTTTTTCATAATTTTGAACTTTGTTCAAAATTGACAGGGCTCCCGCGCATATATTACATTAATCGCGCGGGATGCATATAATTACCTCAATTTTCTTTCTAAAAAAGAAACAACTTCTGGTTGGACTTCCGGCCAAGTGTACTGATGACCCGGCATATAGAAAAATTGAGCTATGCTAACGTTTTCTCCTGAAATCTGGGCTAAGGACCACTTAGACATTCCTTTAAATAATGTTGAGAATAAGGTTTTTGCTTCCCCTCTGGACAATGGATCTTCTTTACTGTTGTTTACCATAAGGATGTTGCCAGGACTGGACGGCTCTTCCCAAAAAGGGACCCCTACTTCAACGGCAAAAACCTGATTTTCAAGACCGCTTGGAATATTTTTCATAATCCTGTTGGCAAAAATACCCCCGTTACATAGTCCCGCTATAATTACCTTCTTGCCGGGGTTTCTCTTCAGAAAACCACCTATATCCTGAGAAAAATCCTGTGCCTGTTTTTTAAACAGCCGAAACGTTTCTTTGGCACCGCTCACCTTCCCTAAAAAGCTGCTCTCGGTTCTTTCATAGGGAACAACTATTGAATTATATCCCCACTGGCTGACCGTGTCCTGAATGCCTTGTATGATGGGAGCAAAATCTTGGGCCTCCTCCAATGGCGTGTTCCCCCAGCCTCCGGAATTAAAGACGACTATAATATCGCTTTGAGGAGACGAACTAAAAACTTCCTTGAATTGGGCGTTGCCAGGCAAAACCTCTGGGCTTAAAAGGAAGAACATTCCTCCCAGAAAAACCAAAGAATATATTAGATACTTAGCTTTCCCCATTTTAGTAGAATTTTTTCTCTATAGCCTTGATTAATTCAATTAAGGCAGGGTCATCTATAATTTCCTTTATCCACCTATTCCAAAGTTTATGCTGTATTTTTCCGTACTTTTTCCAATACTCTATTCCCTGGAGAAAATTGACTGCTTTATCCGCCTGCCTGACAAATCTCGCTTCCTTGCTCAATCCCTTTGAAAAATCCAGCCAAATGGCCCTTATCTCCGATTTTAAGCTAGCAGGAAGATCAGCCACAAGCCTGTTTATGGCTTTGTTTTCTGACTCGTTCTTTTTCTTGTCTTTTTTTATCCTCAATGAATTAGTAAATTTAGGCCATTTTTTTAAAGCTTCTGCTATTTTTTTCTTGTCTTTTGGTAAGAGAGGATCATACGGGGTTAAATCCGGGGCATATACTTCGCACAAATCGTGGACCAAGGCCAGTTTTAACACTCTTTCTATATTGAGCCTTTTCCGCTTTCCGATAATCCAGGCCATAATGGTCAAATAAAAAATGTGCTCAGCCGTAGTCTCTGAGTTTTTGATCCCGTGCAGTTGCCAGCCCCTCCTTTCCTTTCCCTTTAGTTTTCCTGTTTCAACTAAAAAATTAAGTATATTTTTCATTTAAATAAACTTAAAACCAGGATTTTAACCTGGCTTGATAATAACATAATCTTAACAGAATTCAACCTGAAGAATCTAGAACAAAACTCTTATCCAATATGGTATTTTATCTTCTTAATCTTATAAATTGTCTTAACCGGAGAAGAAACAGCAACTTCTTCGCCGATCTTATGCCCCAAAAGGGCACTTCCTACCGGAGATTCATTTGATATCTTACCAAGGGCCGGATTAGCTTCTAATGTCCCTATAATCGTAAATTCGTCTGACTGGCCGTTAACATCAACTAAAACAGTCGCCCCGAGGTTTATTGACCCCTGCTTTTCTTTATTAGGATTTTTAATAATCTCCGTATTCTTTAAAATATGCTCCAGTTCCACTATCTTTGAATCTAAAAATCCCATGTCCTCTTGAAAGGCAAGGTATTCGGCATTTAAGTCTTCAGACTGTAAAACCCTGGGGACATCGCCCTTGGCTTTTGAAAGCTTAATCTGCCTCAATTCTTCATATTCTTTTTTTATCTTCGCCAATCCCTCTTTGGTTAGATAATATCTCTTTTCTTCTTCCATATTTTTTAAAAAAATATCCCTTTTCTTGGAAGGGGTTTTATGGTTTTAGTTTGATTGTATTTTGTTTAAAACCCTTCAACCCTTCCCTAAAAGCAAAACGACGGTGGCATATGACCATTTAATATTAGTCATGGGAAAGGTATTTACTTGGTGAAGTTTATTAAACATCTTACCAATACTTGATTATAGGCCGTCAAGAAACCCTGTCAAGCTCCTAAAAATCTGGCGAACAGCTCGTTGAGGTTAAACCTCAACAAGCATATTAGGGGAGCGGGTTGTTAATTTTGTTCAAAAAATCCTTAATTTTTTCAACAATCTCTGACGGAGTAAAGTTTGTTTTTATTAAATAATCCCTAGCGCCCATATCAAAGGCTTTTTTCTTGGTCTCCGGGTCGTCGTAATTCGAAAAGACAACTACCGGGATTTTTGACACCTCAGCAATATCCTTCATTCTTTTCAAAAACTGTATGCCGTTTTCCTGAGGGAGAAGGATATCAAGTAGAATCAAATCCGGCTTTTCCTTTTTTAATAATCCGAGACCTTCTTCTGCGCTATTAGCAACCACTACCGAAAACCCCGACTGAGAGAACTTATCTTCATACATCTCAGATAGTAATTTTTCGTCTTCAACGATTAGTATTTTATACATTTTTTTAAAATTTTCGCGAGATATTTATAGGGACTCCGCCGGAAGCGGGAATTATTTAATTGGCAGTTCTATATAGAAAATAGACCCTTTGCCTTTCCCTCCTGATTCCACCCGGATCTTACCGTTATGAAGGTCTACATATTTTTTAGCAATATACAGGCCTAAGCCAGCTCCCTCTATCCAGTAAGCAATACCGGCAGCTCCTCTGGTGAATCCTTCAAAAACCATTTTTAATTCTTCCGCGGTAAGACCCTCTCCCGTGTCTTTGACAGAGATACGGATGATAGAGTCTGTTTTTCGGGCTTCAATATCAATTTCTCCTTTCTGGGTATATTTGATAGCGTTATCGACAAGGTTGGAAATCACCTGTCCTATTTTTAATTTATCTATTTCAACTTCCGGCAAAGGAGACTTAGGTTTATGCCAGATTAGTTTTAAGCCTTTATTCTCTATGGCCGGTTTCATTTCCTCGCAACAAGCAGATATTATCTCTTCAATACTGGCTGCAGTTTTGTTGATCTCCATTTTCCCTAATTCAATCTTCGAGATATTTAACAAATCGTTCACGATCCTTATCAGCCTCTCAGCCGATCCCAAAACATTATTCAGAGGTTTTGAGGCTGAACCAGGCAATTTCCCATAACTCCCCTCTAAAATCATCGAGATATATCCTTTAATAGCCGTTAACGGAGTCCTCAGTTGATGAGAAGCTAAAGAGATAAATTCTGATTTTGCTTTATCTAGAACTTTTAATTCTTCATAAGCACTTTTTAACTCTTTAGTCTGAGTATCTACTTTTTCTTGGAGATTTTCAGATAAATCGTGGACTTGATCATAAAGCTTGGCGTTTTGTAAGGCTATTGAAGATTGATTAGCTAAAGTATTTAAAAGCGCTATATCTTGCTGAGAATATGGATCACCAGAGATTTTATTTCCTAAAACAATCATGCCGCTAATTTTATTCTCAATAAAAAGAGGTAAGCAAAGAGCCGCTTCAATCTTTTTCATGTTTTCTTTTATCTTTTCCAAACTTTCTTTTTCTTCCTTCTTTAAGACATCTCTAATAATTAAAGATAATTCTTCGTAAACTAAAGGTGTCTGGTTTTTTTCTAACCAAGCTGTTAAAAAATTATCTTTAACTAGAGAAATGCCGTTTTCTTCCCTAAAACCGATGTTCTTTTGGATTCGGTAGTCGCCATTACCGGACTCCCGCAAAAGAATTACAGTTCTATCCAACTTCATTGTATTAGTTAAAGTGCTGACTATTAGAGAAGAAAGCTTATCTAAATCTAAAACTTGAGTTAGCTTTCTCCCTAAATCGGTTAAAACGGTCTGATACGAATAAAAAGTGTAATAAAAATATTTTGAAGCAATCTTTTCGAAAAAATTAAAAATTGGTTGAAATAAAAGAATACAAACGATTAAGTTTATAGATGATAATACGCTAAAAGACACAATATTTACAAATCTATTACCAATAGTAATTAAAATAGAAGCGAAGAAAATAATAATACTAAACGAAAATAGATAAATTAAGCTTCTTCCTATGGCTATACGTATATCCATTAAACGATATCTAGATATTGAATATGCCATAAAAAGAGGATACAAAAACATAAAAAATGTTCCAAATGGTAATATAGGAATATTAAACCATAGAGGCATATGCGTTAGTCCTCCAAAAATACCAAAAATAGTTCCTATTATTATATATTTAATTTGTTCTCTTTTATAACCCGCTGTTTTTTTATAATTATCTAATAAAAGATAGAGGCTATATCCTAAAAAAACAATATAGTAAATAATATAAAAATAAAAATTAATTCCAGCCTGAGGCCACCACGAAAAATTTAAAACAGGCCCAACATTTTTTATAAAAAGAGATGTTGGTAAAAAAATTAAAAAGAATAAAGATATTATATAACCAGGTATTAATATCTTTTTTAATTTTTTATAATAATCCAATAAAAATAAGACCCAATGAAAAAAAAGAATAGGGATAAAAATAAAACCTATGCTCAATATTTTTAGAAAAAATAATGCATCCTGTTCGGATTGAGATAGTTGCCAGAATCCATATCCTAATCCGAATATAGCTGCAGCCAAACTAAATAACCCAAAAATTTGATTAATTTTACCTGATTTATTTTTAAAATAAACAAGAATCCCTAAAATTAGACTAGTTATTCCATTTACAAATCCAGAAATTGCAAAAATTAACATAAAAATAAAACCCTAGAAAATGTTATTATTTAACAATAACATTTTCTAGGGTTTAAACAATTATTTCTTTGCCTTAAAAGATTTGTTAACCCATACCTGATGAGTTAAAACAAATTGCCACATAGGATCAATAAATCCCGCCTCTTTTAAAACCTCATTCCACTCTTGCGGAGAAAGAAAAGTGTAAATTTTTTTATTGCCCTTATCCCTTAATTGATTTGAATGATTTAATAGTTTGGTAGCGACTGACGGTAAATTTGGTATCTTTGTGATATTTTTTATAATATCTGGGATAGAAGCTACCACTCCTATTATAGGACGCATATTTGGGCAAAGCGAAGACCAAACAAATTGCCCCGATGGTTTTAATATACGAGCCATTTCTTTGAATATATTTTTGATACCTTCTTTACCTATGATTCCTTCAAATTCAACAACATAAGGTATCGCAATATTACTTACTATCCCGTCAAAATAATTATTTGGGAAATCTAATCTTTCTCCCAAGTTAGCATGTTTTAATTCTAAAACAGGTATCCCCTTCATTTTCTGATTTATTAAGTCTCCCATAATAATATCTATTCCTACAATTTTTTTTAAGCTTTTACCAGACTTTTCCCAAAGAATTTCAGTCATTTTTCCTGGACCACAACCAGCATCCAGCCAAAACTCATTAGGTTTCGGTTCTATAAAAGATTCCACTATCTTAATAAGATCACGAGAAGGGGCGCCTATTTCCATATATGGGTATATCTTCGCGTGCTTTTCCCAAAATTCAAATTCGCTTTTCCAAACTAAAAATCTATTTTTAGTTTCTAAGTCAAGATTGGAATTCCCAAGTAAAAAATCTCCAATAGTTTTAGAGGTAATATCTCCGGAAAATCCTCCCTCCTTTAAAATTCGATACAACCCTTTTGTTTTTATCTCCGTCTGAGTCTCGTTTATTGCCATTTCGAACCTCCTTTAATCTAAATTTACGGTATATTTAATTTATAAAGAGGGAAGATAGATCTTCCCGTGAGCTAATCTTAATGGGTTAAATATAGCCGAAGGGAAAGGTTTTGTCAAATTTTGCTGACATTTTTATCAACAACGACGAGCCTACCTTAAAAATTAAGCTTAAATTTGCATTTTAAACTTGTAAAGTAGCTGTTGACAATTTCACCAAATTGACTTTAAATAGAGCATTAAGTAAAATAAGCTTATGGCAGACGCTCCCATAGAATTAGAGCTAAGGAAGCTCGGTCTTACCGAGAAAGAGGTTAAAATTTATTTAGCTGGCCTTGAATTGGGCCCCGGTTCTGTCCAAAAAATAGCCCAGGCCACGAAAATCACGAGACCAACCGTATATGAAATTATGAAAAAACTCGAAGAGAAAGGATTGTTTGCCGAGATAAAGCAAAAAACAAAACGGCTCTTTACCGCCCAGTCGCCAGAGAGAATTTTAAGTATTTTAAGGACTCAAAAGCGAGAGATAGAAGAAAAAGAAAGAGAATTCATCAGAATCAT
>Ga0172375_10012405_pt1 | contig 10687 bp, 14 predicted proteins | sample LakKiv1m_FD_114537 | JGI IMG/M metagenome (GOLD analysis project Ga0172375, IMG submission 114537) | Freshwater microbial communities from Kabuno Bay, South-Kivu, Congo - kab_092012_11.1m | ecosystem: Environmental > Aquatic > Freshwater > Lake | place: Democratic Republic of the Congo...
AGACCCTACCGCCAGATTTAAATTGCGCGAGATAAAAAAATTATAACCCTTACAGGTAATTTCTTTGAAAGACTAAAAAAGGGAATCTCTGAAGATGATGTTTTGGCCGCGCTTCTCAATGTGAAGCCCACCGATGAGATGCCGAAGCCAGGGACGCAGCCTTCCAAACCCAAGGCGAAGCCAGAGGGAAAGCCAGAGAAATAAGCTCGCCTTCTCCGCTTCCCATCTTTTTCAATCTATACTTTTGTCAAGTGCACAAGTCCGGGAATTCCTCTTGAAAATTCACCTGGTTCTTCCAATAATATCAAGAGGGGGAGGTTTTGGGCGCAGGTGGCCCAAATCTCCCGCAGAGCGCGATAACGGTAATCTTGCCACCAGTTTTCTGAAGGGGCTGTTCCGGAAGGATTATGTCTGACCTGGGTCGTTTGTTAATCTTCATCGGCGTGATCCTGGTGATCGTGGGGGTGGTGTTCCTGCTGGCGCCCAAGCTCCCCTGGCTGGGCCGGCTGCCGGGGGATATCAGCTTTAAAAGGGGAAACGTCAGTTTTTACTTCCCCCTGGGGACCTGCATCCTCATCAGCATTATCCTGACCCTGATCATGTACCTGTGGCGGCGGTAGCTAGCGAGTGAGCAGTGGGCAGTAAGCAGTGAATGAATGGCGAGTGGCGAGTTTGCAGCCAGGGGAGACTGGCGGCGCAGCCGAACTGAAAAGGCGGGGGCGGGGCTGGATTATCTCCGGTGCCGTCTTATAGTTTAAGGATAGGGGAAGCCGGGAGGAAAATTTCAGGGTTTGAGCCTCGCCCCGGGCCGGGGGCAGCCAGGCCCCGGGCACTCCATGTCCGCCAAATCCCTTGCAAAATATCCTTAGGGAAGTATACTGAGGAGCAGGTATTATCCCGGCGGCGCCCCTTTGAGGCCGACGGGACCAGGATCGGAGACTGATGCCGGAGTTACGCAAGGATCCCATCATCGGGCGATGGGTGATCATTTCTACGGAGCGGGGCAAGCGCCCCCATGACTTTGTGGTGGAACCGGAGGTCACCAAGGGGGGGTTCTGTCCCTTCGACCCGGGCAACGAACATACCACGCCGCCGGAGGTGCTGGCTTACCGGGACCCGGGGACCGCGCCCAATGCTCCCGGCTGGCAACTGCGGGTGGTGAACAATAAATTCCCGGCCCTGGCCAAGGAAGGGGAGTTGGACCGCGTCGGGGAGGGGATGTTTGACAAGATGAACGGGGTGGGGGCCCATGAGGTCATCATCGAAAGTCCCGACCACCAGCTCACCCTGTCCAGCATCCCTTTAGAAGGGTTCTTCCGGGTGCTTAAGGCCTACCGGGACCGGATCGTCACCCTGGGCGAAGATCCCCGGTTCAGATATGTCCTGATCTTCAAGAACCAGGGGCGGGCCGCCGGCGCCTCCCTGGAACACAGTCACAGCCAGCTCATCGGCCTGCCCATCGTGCCGGAGCTGGTCCAGGAGGAACTGAGCGGCGGCAAGTTCTATTATAACTACAAGGAGCGCTGCGTCTTTTGCGACATGATCCGCCAGGAACTCCAGCAGCAGACCCGGGTGGTATTGCAGAACCAGGAATTTCTGGCGATTTGCCCCTTCGCGCCCCGCTCTCCCTTTGAAATCTGGATCCTGCCCAAGCAGCACCTGTCCTCTTACGTGGATGTCAAAGAGGAGTCTTTCCGGCTGCTGGCAGAGCTCTTCTCCGAGACCCTGAAGCGCCTGGAGAAAGCCCTGGGCAAGGTGCCGTACAACTTCATTCTGCACACCGCGCCCATCCGGGAATCGCAACTCAACTATTACCACTGGCATTTTGAGATCGTGCCCAAGCTGACTCTGATCGCCGGATTCGAATGGGGCTCGGGCTTTTACATCAACCCCACTCCGCCGGAAGATGCGGCCATGTATCTTCGGGAGTTGACCCTGTAATCCTTAGAGGGACGACAGATGCGTATCCTGATCGTAACCCCGGAAGCCAACCCTTTTGCCCGCAGCGGCGGCCTGGCCGAGGTGATCTACGCCCTGGCCTGGGCCCTGGTCAAGCTGGGCCACCAGGTAGCAGTGGTTCTGCCCCTGTACCGCCAGGTGCGGGAGTCGGGCCGCCCCCTCACCGCCACGGGGCAAACCCTGTCCATTCCGCTGTCCTGGAAGACGCTGCCGGCCGAGATCTTTACCCACCGGATCGACCCCAACCTGGACTTTTATTTCATCGGCCAGGACGCCCTGTTTAACCGGGAGGGTCTCTACGGCACCTCTTACGGGGATTTTGAGGATAACAGCGAGCGCTTTATCTTCTTTTCCCGGTCGGTGGTGGAAATGATCGAGGCCCTTCAGCTAGATATTGACATCTGTCACGCCCACGAGTGGCAAACCGGCCTGGTACCCGTGTATCTGAGAACTATTTATCACGACCGCCCCCGCCTGCAGCGCTTGCCGGTGGTTTATACGGTGCACAACGTGGGTTACCAGGGGCTCTTTTCTTCCTACGATCTGCCCCTCACCGGCCTGGGGTGGGAATTGCTCTCTCCCAAGGCCCTGGAATTTTACGGCAAGCTCAACTTTATGAAAGGCGGCGTGGTCTTTGCGGACCTGATCACCACCGTGTCCACCAAATACCGGGAAGAGATTCTGACCCCGGAATACGGCTTCGGGCTGGAGGGGCTCTTCCGGGAACGGGCCTCGGAGCTTTACGGGGTCCTGGAAGGGGTGGATTATTACCGCTGGGACCCCAGCCGGGACGCCTTTCTGGCCGCGCCCTTTGACCGGGACAACCTGGCGGGGAAAAAGCTCTGCAAGGCCGCCCTGCTGGAGCGCTTCCAGTTGAAGCTGCCCCCGGAGCGGCCGCTCATCGGCATGACCACCCGGTTCTTTGAACGCAAGGGGATCGACCTGGTGGAAAATATCCTGGATGATCTGATGCGGCTGGAGGTGGGCTTCGTCATCCAGGGGACCGGGGAAGAACGCCACCATTATCTGCTGCAGGAAATCAGCCTCAGGTATCCGGAGCGCCTGGGTTTGATTATCGGCTTTACCGAGGAACTGGCCCACCAGATCATCGCCGGCTCCGACATCTTTCTCATGCCGTCCCGCTATGAGCCGTGCGGTCTGGACCAACTTTACTGCCTGCGCTACGGCACCATCCCGGTAGTCCGGGCCACGGGCGGGTTGGACGAGACGGTGCAGGAATTCGACCCCGGCACGGGCCGCGGCACCGGCTTCAAGTTCAGCGGCTATACGCCGGCGGAGCTTCTGGGGGCGGTGCAGCAGGCCCTGGCGGTTTATCAACAGCCCGCGGTCTGGAAAGCCCTGATGAAGCACAACATGGCCCTGGATTACTCCTGGACCAAAACCGCGGGCCCCAAATATGTGGAACTGTACCGGCTGGCGGCGGAAAAACGGCAGCGTCTGTTGGGCGGGTGAGGTTTCATGGCGACGGACCGTACGGCGTTCTTGACCCAAATGGTGGAGGTGCTCACCTCCACCGTCAGCTTTGGGGAACGACTGAACAATATGGTGCACCTCCTGGCCCGCAACCTGAAGGTGGACCTGGCTCTCTATTTCGGCCTGGACAAAACCCGAGAGACGCTGTTCCTCAACGTCAGCAGTCAGGGGCCCGTCCCGCCCCATATGCGCCTGGAATTCCCCCTGGGTCAGGGCCTGGTGGGAGAAACCGCCCGCACCCGCAAGGTTGCCGTCGTCCACCGCCGGCAGCCCGGGGTGTTGGAAGCCAATGCGCTCCTGGAAACCCTCCATCCCGCCTATCAGACCCTGGCCGCCTTTCCGGTGGCCGATGATAATTTTCTTTACGGGGTGTTAATCCTGGTGGACCGGGAGGAGCGGTCCTTCCCTGGCGCCGAGCGCCAGGGGGTGCAATTGACCTGCCTGATGCTGGCTACGGCCCTGCGCCAGGCCATCGTCCAAGAAGAAGCCAAAAAACGCATCGCCGAACTGTCGGTGCTGTTCGAGGTCGGGAAAGCGCTGGTCTCCACGGTGGAGCTGGATGAGCTCCTGGAGCGCATCGTCAGCACTACCGCCAAGGTCATCACTGCCCGGGGAGCCGCCCTCCAGATCATGGATGCCGCCACCGGCGAGCCCCGGGTCTCGTCCCGCTATGGGCAGATTCCGCCGGAGTGCCCGGCCCTGACGCAAATGAAGCCCAGTGCCGGTACGGAAGGCTCCACCTATTTTGAAGCGGAAGGGGTGGATGCCGCGGGCCATCCCCATTATTGCCTGGCCGTGCCCCTGACCTTCAAGGGGCAGTTGACCGGGACCCTGGGGGTGTACGACAAGTTCAACCCCAACGGCGAATTTCTGCCCTTCGACCCGGAAAACCGCCTCCTGCTTTTCACCATGGCCGGCGTCATCGTCAATGCCATCGAGAATGCCCTCACCTATCAGCAGGTGGAAGATCTGGCGGAAAAAAACGAACGCATGGTCCGGAATCTCACCGTCCTGCAAGAGATCTCCCAGGTCATGTTGACGTCGGTTAACGAGGTGCGGCTCCAGGAGATCATCCTCCAGGGCCTCACCATGGAACACGGCCTGGGATTTGACCGGGCGGTACTGTTGATGGTGGATGAAGCGAATCAGACCTTGCGAGGCGCCCAAGGGGCCTGCCGCAGCCCGGTGAGCGGGGCCATTCCCAACCTCAAGGAGTTGCAGGTGCCGCCGCCGGAGATGATGGCGGTGGAAGATTGGGAAATTCCCCTCCGGGCGGATCAGGGCCCCCTGGCCCTGGCGGTGCTCCGGAAGAGGCCCTATCATCATCACCAGACGGTCAAGGAGCCGGGATTGCCCGCCGCCCTGGAGGGCAAGTATGCGGCCCAGGAATTTTTTGTGGTCCCCCTGGAGGTGAAAGACCGGGCCACCGCAGTGATTCTGGTGGACAACCAGGCTTCCGGGCGGCCCCTGGAGCCGGAGCGCCTGGACGCCCTGCAGATGTTTGCCACCCAGGCCGCCCTGGTGTTGGAAAATGCCCATCTCTATTCCACCATCGAAACCAACAACCGGGAATTACTCCTCATCCGGGAACGGATGCTGGAGTCGGACCGTCTGGCGGCCTTGAGCAGCCTGGCCTCGGGCATGGCCCATGAAATTCGCAACCCCCTGGTCTCCATCGGCGGCTTTGCCCGGCGCATTGCCAAACTGGTGGAACCCAATTCCCCCCTCCGGGGATATGTGGAAGTTATCCAGGAGGAAGTGACCCGGTTGGAAAAACTCCTCCGGGAAATCCTGGACTTCACCGGCGAGAATCTGTCCTACTACGGCGACCACGACCTGGCCAAGCTCATCATGGATACCATGATCCTGGTGCAGCGGGACCTGGATGCCAATAAAATCAAGGTCGTCAGGGAATTTGCCCAGTTGCCCCGGATCCATTGCGACGACCGGCAGATGAAGCAGGTCTTTTACAACCTTTTCCAGAACGCCATCCAGGCCATGCTCCACGGCGGCACCCTGACGATTCGGACCTTCCCGGTGGAAAAGCCGGACGGCCTCTATGCCGCGGCGTCCATCTCCGACACCGGCAGCGGCATTCCCATGGAGGTGCTCCACAATATCTTCAACCCGTTTTTTTCCACCAAGGATTACGGCACCGGGCTGGGGCTGGCCATTGCCCAGCGGATCGTCTCCCGCCACTATGGCCAGATAGAGGTCAACAACGAAATCGGCAAAGGTGTGACCTTTGTCGTCACCCTGCCGGTGGCCAAATATTGTCTGGTTAAGGACGTGGGCCAGGGCGCGGTTCCCGCCAGCGTGCTCAAGGCCCCTAAAGGAGGACGCCAATGAAGAAGATCCTGGTGGCGGACGACGAAGTGAGCATTCGCCTCCTTTACAGCGAAGAACTCAAAGAGGAAGGCTACGAAGTCTATCAGGCCGCCAATGGCCGGGAAGCCCTGGAAGTTGTTGATAAAATTCCCCTGGACCTGGTCATCCTGGACATCAAAATGCCGGAGGTGGACGGCATCGAGGCCTTGAGACAGATCAAGGAAAAGCGGCCGAATCTGCCCGTGGTCCTGAGCACGGCTTATGGAGAGTACAAGCAGGATTTTGCCACCTGGGCCTCAGATGAATACCTGGTCAAGTCCTCGGACCTGGAAGACCTCAAGGCCGTGGTGAAACGTTACCTGAAAGAGTGAGAGCCGACGGGAGGCGCCCATGGCGAAACTCAAAGTGGTGTTCCTGATCATCCTGGTGGTGGTGCTGGTTGCCTTTGCCGTGGAAAACGCGCAACCGTCGCCGGTGATCAAGCTCTTCAAATTTCCCTTGGGCGAACTGCCCACCTTCCTGTTGGCTTATATCAGCCTGGCGGCGGGGATCATTATCGGTTGGGTCGCCCATGCCGCAAGACTGAGGCGGAAAAAACGGCAGGCCCGGGAAGCCGCCTCAGCCCAGCAGCAGCAGGAATCCCAGTAAAGCGGCGGCGGCCACCAGGCCCAGGACCAGGATGATCGCCAGCAAGGCCTGCAGCGCCAGAAAGATGGCCAGGGCCCCCAGAGATTCCCAGGCGGAGACGCCATAGACCTGCTTCACCCCGCAATACAGCAGGACCATGACCCAGATGCCGGCCACCAGCATGCCAAAGAAGGGGATGAAGGCCAGGGCATAGCCGGCCTGGGCATAGCAGAAAATCCGCCAGGCCGGGGTGAAGTCCCGGCCGGCGCCCACCAGGGCCACACTCCCCCACCAGCAGAGCCCGCCCACTCCCAGGTTGAGCAGCACCAGGAGCGGGGCGGCGGCCATCAGGCCCAGGAGCACCCCCGGTCCCAGCCCCAGGGAGGCGGACAGCCCCGCGGCGTCCTCCAGGTTGAGGCCCGCCGGCGCCAGGACCAGCAGCTGCCAGAAGAGGGCGCAGAGCAGGCCGGCGCTGGACACCAGGAGGGCAAAGACCAGGGGTTCGGCCCACCCTGCCCCGCCGAGGTTCTGAAAAAACTCTTCGGGCCGGAACCACAGGCCCCGGAGGGTGCGCCAGAGTCCCACCAGGACGTGGACCTCCGGGTCTTCCCACGGCACCGCCGGCCGGTGGTCCGCCCCGGAACCGGCCGCGACCGTGCCCCACCCCTCTTCCAGTTCCATCATGGCCGCTTCCTGTCGATCCGGTCTTTGACGTCCTTGGGGTTGGCCAGCCCGAACCAGAACATCTCGGGACCCCCGGATTTATCGGCGAAGGCGAGATTGCCCACCTGGAGCACGCTCTGGGTCAGGCCCCGGAGCACCACGACCTCCCCCAGGTTCTCCCAGGCGATTTCCTGCCGCCGGGGGGACGGCCAGCGCCGGACCTTGGCCACTCCCCGGGAGGTGACCTGGTATTCCCGGCCGTATTTCTGGTAGATTACCGCGGCCACCAGGATGAGCCCCAGGAGGGTGCCCAGCCAGACGGGGAACCCCATCGCCGGATTGATGCGAGGTCCCAGAAAACAGATGGCCATGGCCACGTAATAGACAAAAAAGGCCCGGGCGCAGGGCTTGAACACCAGGTCGCTGGGGGGGAAAATTTTGTTGTCAGGCACGATTAATCCTCCTGAATTCTGCTTGTCGGCGGATACCCGGACCTAGAGAGTTATTCCTTTATTATTTGGCATTGAGCCTGCCGATTAATTCTAAAAAGGCACCCGGGTCGACGATCTGGATTCCCTGATAATTTTCCAGGTCGGTAAGATGATGATCGCCCGAAATAATAAAATCGGCCTGGCTTTCTATGGCACATTCCAGAATGCGGTTGTCAGGGTCATCAGCAATAACCGAAATGTGGCTTTCGGGGTTTACTGATTTGGAGAAAGAATTTAGCCAAACCTCAGCCGATTCAACTTCTTCTAGTGTCCAGAAAAACTTTTCCGCCAGAATACGTCTTGTTTCATTGATTATAGGTCTTGAGATAAAGTTGGCTATCTCTCCCGAAGCCACCATTATCAGGATCTTGGCGGGATTGCTCGTTTGAAAGTTTAAGCCGGAAACGATGACGTTTGTATCGAGCACTACCTTAAGCATTGGTTTGTTCGGCTCGATACTCATCAATTAAGCGCTGGACATCCTCCTCTTTTAAGCCAAGTTCTTTGGCTTTTTCCATGCCGTAGCGTTGCAGACGTCTCAGTTCCCTTTCGGCAACATACCGCCGGAGCGCTTCCCGAATGAGTTGGCTCCGGGTGCGGTTCTCCTCCTTGGCGACCATCTCGGCCTCCTCCAGTGCCGCCTCGATCTCCCGGGGGTCCGCGCCTGCCATTTTCTCCCAGACCTTTTTAAGGGCCTGCAACGCGGAATTCTGGTCTTCTTGCAGCTGTTGGAATCTTTCCATGTCCACCAGGACTGCCAGGGGTTTGCCGGCCCGTTCAATGATGTAAGAGTCTCCCCGGATCGAGACTTCATTTAACAGTTGGCCTAAATTCTGCCGGGCCTTCATGGCGGAAATCTTTTTAAGCATATCCTTTGCCTTCTCTATTAATTGTTATGAATGATATGACTATTATAGTTGCCGGTTCGTTGTCAAGTCAGGGAAATTGCTTTCCGGCCAAAAGGAGACATTTTCGCATAGGTGGCAACGAGTTTGCGTTTCATAACCGGTTTGCCATTATCCTCAAAAAAGCAGCCGGGTCAACGATCTTTATGCCCTCAAAGACGTGGAGGTCCGTAAGGTGATGATCGCCGGAGATGATAAAATCGGCCTGGCCTTCCACGGCGCACTCCAAATAGCGGTTGTCCTCGGGGTCCTCCTTGACGGCCCTCATCCTTATTTTCCCCGGCGTCAGAATTGCCCCTAACGCAGCACTAAAGCGATCTTCCCCTCTTTCACCAGGTCAATAATTTGGGCCGGCTTGGAATGGGGCTTTAAGGCGGCGCTCACCAAGACGTTGGCGTCGATAACCACCCGCATCATCCTTGAAGCGCCTTAGCCCTTTTAGTCCTTTTTGGTCTCCTGGCGGCCCGGATCGCCTCTTCTATAATGGCGGTAAGCTCGCCCTCGTCCATGTCCTTCACTTTATCGCTGGCGCTGGCCTGCAATTTCTCAAAGGCCCGGCTGAACACTTTCAGGGCGTCTCCTTTGTCAACCATCACCTTGGGCTTGAGAAAAACCCCCTGACCGGTTGGCTCCACCTCCAAAAAGTCACCTTCCTTAATGCCCAGCTTCTCTCGGATTTCTTTGGGTATGGTGACCTGCCCGTTTCGAACTACTTTGACCAAAGGCATGAAAAATCTCTCCTTCATTTTGCTCAGAATATTTCATAATTTGTAATTATGTAATTCAGTATATAATAAGGGAAAACCCTGTCAAGTGCATCTTTTCTTCGTTTCTCATCCCTTTCCTGTCAATAAACGATCCGAGAATCCGTCAGGTCCCCGACGTAGGGCTGCCACTCCACCTCCACCCGGTCCACGTAGGCATAGGGGGGGCCTTGATGGCACCACCGCAGCATGTTTTCCACCAGCCGTTTGTCGCCTTCGAACAGGGCTTCCACCCGGCCGTCCGGCAGGTTCCGGGCCCAGCCGGCCAGCCCCCGGGCCCGGGCTTCGTCCCGGGTGGCGGCCCGGAAAAACACCCCCTGGACCCGGCCGGCGATCAGCACATGGACTCGCGCCTTGTCCGCCATCACGTGCTCCTCTTGAGTAATTCGGCAAAGGCCGCCTCATCCAGGACGGTCACCCCCAGCTCCCGGGCCCGGGCCAGCTTGCTTCCCGGATCGACCCCCGCCACCACGTAATCGGTTTTGGCCGAGACCGACGAGCTCACCTTGCCACCCCGGGCCGCGACCTGGGCCTTGCCCTCCTCCCGGGAAAAGTGGGCCAGGCCGCCGGTGAACACAAAGGTTTTCCCTGCCAGGGGCGAGGCGGCGGGGCGCTCCGGCGGCAAGCTCCGCACCCCGGCCTCCCGGAGATTTTGCAGGAGAGCCTGATTCCGCTCATGGGCGAAAAATTCCTGGATACTGGACGCCACCTGTTCCCCCACGCCTTCCACGTGCAGCAGTTCCTCTTTGTCCGCCTGCATCAGGGCGTCCAGGGTCTGAAAGTGCTGGGCAAGGACGCGGGCGGTGGCCTCACCCACGTAACGGATGCCCAGGGCGTTGATCAGGCGCCATAGGGGCACCTTTTTGCTGGCCTCAATGGCCTGGATGAGGTTTTGGGCCGATTTCTCCGCAAAGCGCTCCAGGGGGATGAGGTCGTCTTCGGTGAGGCGGTAAAGGTCGCTCACCTCCTTGACCAGGCCGATCTCCACCAGTTGCTGGACGATCTTCTCTCCCAGGCCGTCGATGTCCATGGCGTTTTTACCGGCGAAGTGCTGAATTCCCCGGGTCCGGGAGCCGAAACAGTCGGGATTGGGGCAGCGGGTGACCTTTTCGCCGGCCGGCCGCACCAGGGGCGTGCCGCACACCGGGCAGGCGGCGGGCATTTTAAATGGTTGTTCCCGGAGGCGCTGCGGCTCCGGTATGACCTTCACCACTTCGGGGATGACATCGCCGGCCCGCTGCACCAGGACGAGGTCCCCCACCCGCACGTCTTTCTTGGCCACTTCGTCCTCATTATGGAGGGTGGCCCGGGAAACCGTGACGCCGCCCACCTCCACCGGCTCCATCACCGCCATGGGGGTGACCGCGCCGGTACGGCCGACGTTGACCTCGATGCTCAGGACCCGGGTGGTTTCCTGGGTGGCGGCGAATTTATAGGCCAGGGCCCAGCGGGGGCT
>Ga0172375_10012406_pt1 | contig 10687 bp, 7 predicted proteins | sample LakKiv1m_FD_114537 | JGI IMG/M metagenome (GOLD analysis project Ga0172375, IMG submission 114537) | Freshwater microbial communities from Kabuno Bay, South-Kivu, Congo - kab_092012_11.1m | ecosystem: Environmental > Aquatic > Freshwater > Lake | place: Democratic Republic of the Congo...
CATCATGATGGTGATGTCCAGATCGTCCCGGATATCTCTTATCCAGAACATCATATCCCGTTTTTCTTCCTGGTTCATCCCTGCCGTAGGCTCGTCCAGCAGCAGCAGTGTAGGCTCCATGGCCAAAGCCCTGCCAAGCTCCACGAGCTTGCGGGTACCGTAGGGCAGGGCGGCCACAGGGACGTCCCTTGCAGCTTCGATCTCCAGGAATTCGATGATCTTCTCGACGTGCTCTCTGTGGCGGCACTCCTCCCGTGCGGCGGGGAAGCGCCGGCCCAGAAATGTCGCGCCTGAGAAGATCCCGGTATTCATATGGATGTGCCGCCCCAGAAGAAGATTGTCCATTGTGCTCAGATGGCTGAAAAGCTCTATGTTCTGGAATGTCCGGGCGATCCCCATGCTTGCCATCTGGTGGGACTTCTTCCCGACCATCTCGCGGCCCTCGAAAAGAATGCTGCCGCGATCGGGTCTGTATATCCCGCTGATGCAGTTGAATATTGTGGTCTTACCTGCTCCGTTGGGTCCGATTATGGAGAAGATCTTGCCCTTCTCCACCTCCATTGATACGCCCGTGAGGGCGGTGAGACCACCAAAGGAGATGCCAAGGTTGTTGATTGAAAGAAACGCCATTTGGTTCCCGTTTGCCTCTGCCGCGGACAGGGGTCCCTACCGTCGAGACCTCGTCCCTCGTCCCCGTCTCAAACGGAACAGGGACAGGGAATCGAGATCCTCAGAGGTCAGCTTTCCTACATTTTGGCTGATACAAGGCCGAGACTATTTGCCGCCCTTGTAGGTAAGCCAATCTGAAATCTTGATCGGCTTGCCTTCAGGTCCGCACTTTGCCAAGTACACGGATTTCATACCCTGGTGCTCGTCAGGACCGAAAGTGCAGTCGTGTCCCAACCAGTCGTTCCAATTCTTAATGCTTTCCATTGCCTTGACAAAGCTGTCAGGGGTGAGATCCTTGCCTGCCTTGCGAAGCCCTTCCACCAGCGGCTCCGCGAAAAGGAACCCTGCCAGGAAAAACACTCCCGTCTCCTGCTCCTTGGGGGCGAATTTCTTCTGAGCGTCAAGATATTTCTTTATCAGCGGGCTCTCCATGTTCAGGAAGTTTGCGTATACCACGCCTTCCCAGAGTCCTTTCGTAACCTTGTGCATCAGATTAGAGTCCGAGAGAGTCGAGCTGGCAATCCACTGCGGCTGAAAACCGGATGCCTTGGACACACCCAGAATTATGGCCGCGTGCTTGGGCAGCACCCACAGGATCACTGCATCGGCATTGCTCTCCTTGAGTTTGAGCGCATGGGATTTCAGGTCGGTGTCCGTTACTTCCACGGGGACCTCGGCCGCCAGCTTCAGCCCCTTCTTTTCCATATAGTCTTTTGCGCCCTTGAGGCCTTCCTTGCCGTAGTCGTCGTTCTGGTAGAAGAAGGCAATGTTCTTCTTGCCCATTTTCTCGATGGTGTATTCGGTCAGCACATAAGCTTCGTCGGTGTAACGGGGATAAATGGCAAAGAGATACTTCTGCAAGGGAATCGTCCAGTGCGAAGACCCGGTGGAAGGCGCCACCCAAGGCACCTTGTTCTCTGCCAGGTAGTCTCGGACCGCCATTCCCGTCGAGGTTCCAACACCGCCCACAACCGCGAAGATTCCTAGGTTCTCGAGGAATTCCTTGGCAATAGCTTTGGTCTTCATGGGTTGGTACGAGTCGTCCCGGAGGTAATACTTGATCTTTCGGCCGTGGATGCCGCCTTCCTCGTTGATAAGGTCAAAATAGACGCCGGTGCCTCTGGCCACGGCGCCCCACAGGGCAGCGGGTCCAGTCTGGGGTCCCCATTGACCGATGGCAACCTCGGTGTCCGTGACACCACGAGCCTTTTCCGCTGCCATGGAATCGGCAGCGAGGCATAACGACATAAGAGTGCAGATCAGTCCGACTAAAAAGAAGTTCGCCCTTCTCATTTCCAAAGGTCCTCCTTGCGTTAGACTTTCCTCTCGAAATGTTTCACGAAAAGCCCCGAGGGCTTCACGCACAGTATCAGAACTATCACGGCAAAGGCCACCACGGACTTGAATTCCAGGGATACGTATCCGCCGAAAAAATTCTCTATAAGACCCAGCAGATACCCTCCCAGGGCCGCGCCCGGCAGGCTGGTCATGCCCCCGAGGACCGCGCCGGCGAACCCTTTGAGCATGGGGTCCATCATCAAGTTGGTGTCAAGAGTGCTTATGGGCGCGATGAGCATCCCCGCAACAGCGCCGGTGACCGAACTGAGCGCCCACGTAAAGGTCAGGATCCGACGGGTGGGGATTCCCATTGCCTTGGCCGCAAAGGCATTCTGTTGGACGGCCTTCATTGCCACGCCGACCTTGGTGAACCGGAAGAACACAAACAGCAGCAACATGATGACGAGGCTGGTTACAAAGGTCCAAAAATTGATCTCGGTTATCATGACTTCGCCGATTTTGAACCCTGAATATTCCGAAAACGGCACAGGAAACGGATTCTGGTTGGCTCCCCATTTCCAGCCGGCAAGGCCGTAGAGCACCATCTCTGCCCCAAGTGTTATCACGATAAGGCTGAGAACCGAAGGATCCTTGGCCGGCCTAAGGAAGGCCAACTCGAGAAGGGCCCCCAGGACCAGAGCGAATGCCAGGGTCGCCGCTGCCCCGATCCAGAAGCCGACTCCGTAGCCGGTCATAATGGTGAAGGCCACAAAGGTGGAAACCATGGCCATCTCACCCTGAGCGAAATTCGGGACCTCCGAAGTCTTGTATATTATGACCATTGCCAGCGCCACCAGAGCGTAACACGCTCCGATGGACAAGCCGCCTATGATTAGATCAAAGAAGAGATTCATATATCCACCCGCCTAAAACGGCCACATCCTCCAGTAACGCTTGATCCTCAGGTATATTCCGTGCATCCCCAAGGGCTCAAAAATGGCTATGGCGATCATTATCCCGCCGAATATTATGCTCTGGATGTTGGGAAGCCCTTCCGGCGTGAAATACCTGTTGGAGATCTCCAGCAGGAGAGGCCCAATGACCGGAGCCTCCTGTATGACCTGCAGCTTGAGTTGCAAGTAGGTCAACAAAGCCGCGCCGAGGATGGAACCCATCACCGATCCCAAGCCGCCCACTATGACCATGGCCAGAAAGGTTATGGAAAGGATCAGGTTGAAGCTCCCCGCGCTTACGTGCTCCAGAGCGAAAGCCATAAGGGCGCCGCCTATTCCTGTGTAGAACGCGCTCACTGCAAAAGCCAGCGTCTTGAACCACGTGAGATTGATGCCCATGGCCTCGGCCGCGATCTCGCTGTCCCTGATGGCCACGAAGGCTCTGCCGACTCGGGTCTTCATCAGGTTTACCGCGGCCACGGCAAGCACTACGGTGGTGGTTACTATTATCCCGTATTGTTCTGCACCCGTGTCGGCCACGAAGGGCCCCAGGGACATCTTCGGGGCCTCGATGCCCATGTGTCCGCCGGTGAAGTCCCAGTGGCTTATGATCTGGGTTACGGCCATGCCGAATCCGAGCGTGGCGATGGCCAGGTACGGCCCTTCCAGTCGCAGGGACGGCAATCCCACCACAAACCCCAGCACCGCGGAAACCAGGCCGGCTGCGGGCAAGGCCACGACAAAAGGAACTCCCGCCTTGACCATGAGCAGCACGCAGGTATACGCGCCCGCGGCAAAAAAACCTGCATGGCCAAGAGAAATTTGACCTGTATAACCCACCAGGATATTCAGCCCTATGGCCACTATACAGTTGATAGCTATGAGATTGAGGACGTAAAGAGCATAGTTCCCGGCCACGAAGGGGACGACCGCTAGACCGACGACGAAAAGGATCGTGGCCACGCGGACGGTCCGGGTCCTGCAAAGCTGAATGTCCTCGTAATAGTCCCGTTTCATATCCATGGCGGATATCCTGAGTAGGAACGCGACCTAAAGCGCCGTGCCGGAAAGAAAAGCCCCCACGATGCAGGGGCCGCCGGTTTGTAAGGAAATTCCTTCAGAGATAGACTTCATGCAAAAAGCCCTTCCCTGGATCCCAAATGTTGTTGACTCCAGCACCTGTCCCTGCCCCCTATCCGGGGTTCGCCGCGGCGGCGATCACGTCTACGGGGTGACCGACAGGATTTTCGTCGAGTCAACAGCATTGCCCTGGACCCTTCCCGGTGGACTCCAAAGGTGGGGACACGCCGTTCGACGTGGCCGGGAGGGCTCGAGCGCCGGCGAAGTCCAGTACTTTAGCGCTAACGCGGCCCTATTTTCATATGTTTATTGTGACCGATCGGTCACGGCGGTTTTTCCACAAGAATTTGTGGGAAACACCCCTTTCTATCACGTGCGGTAACGCTTGTCAATGAATCTTCAACAATGTGCTTAGAAATCAGCTAGATGTGGATCTCGAACTTCTGTTCTTCAATGATTGTCCCCCACTGTCTGACAGGATGTTGTTCAGTAAGCTGAAAACCTTCTCTCTCGTACAGGTGTCGTGCAGGGGCAAGACCCTCGAACGTCCACAGAAATACCTTCCTGTAACCCGCGTCTCGGCAGAACTGCATTGCTTTGCGTATCAGGGCCGCTCCTATTCCCAACCCCTGAAACTCGGGCGAGACTATGAACCATCGCAGCCTGGCACCCTCGTCGTCGGCTCCGCTCCCGTCAATAGCCACCGCTCCGGCAAAAAGCCCGTCCACCCTTGCGACCCACAGGACGTCCCGGGCGGGCACAAACCGCGCCATAAATTGTGAGAGTTCAGAGCCCACTTGCGTTTCAAAACTTACGTCGAAACCCCAGTTCTCATGATAGTATACCGCGTGCAACTCGGTTATCCGACCGACCACGCCTGGATAGTACCCCGTAAACTCCAGCCGGTTGGATTCTTTTCCCTCCATGCCTGTCTCCTTGCCTGCATGGCAATACTATTTGGCGTATTTGTCCAAAAGATTAATAAGGTTTTTCGAGGCGGGAGACAATCTCCCCGTGCCCTTAAAAAAAATATCTATGACCGACAGATCCGAGCCGTAATAGGCTTCGTTGGACTCCCAATCGGTCTCTATGACGCTTCCTTTGAAGGCAACGCCCGCAAAGATTCCCTTGGCCCTGCTGTAAGATAGAAATCCTTCGGAGAAACCTATATCAGTGGCTGCTGAAGCGTCCCGGCCAACAGGTCCCGCCGCAACGGACGCGTCCGCGCCGATGGTTATCCTGTCTTTGAAAATGCTTTTCAGGCTTACGTCGTTCATGACCAACAGCACGAGATCCGTTGCTTGTACACCTATCTGCCAGCCGAAGCTACCGCCGATGAGCGTTATGAAGGCTGGGGGTCCCCATCTTCCCGATGACGGGTCCCGGCGCAGAACGACACCTTTTCCGTAATGGCCGCCGACTCCCAGGCCCGCTTTGAGGACTGAGGGGAAGATTATTATCGCCCGGCTTCGCTTGAATAGGTCAGCGGGTATGGATCCGTCGGGCGCGTCCATCATTTCCTTGACCACGCCTGCGCAGTCCGTGAGGCGATTCTCCAGTTCAATGGGGTGAGCCGCGTAGCCATAGTCCGGCAGGATGCCCGCAAAGATAATTATTGCCCAGATAAGATTCAATTTCTTCATGCCGCAACCTCCCTTCATCCCCGCGGATGGCAGGTGGCGTGGAGTTGCTTCAAGCGCTGACTTGCCACATGGGTATAAATCTCCGTGGTGGAGATGTCCGCGTGACCGAGCATGATCTGGATGGCGCGTAGGTCCGCGTCGTTTTGAACCAGGTGAGTTGCGAACGAGTGGCGAAGAGTATGCGGCGAGATCTCTTTCCTGATTCCCGCGAGCAGAGCCGTTTTCTTGACGATTTTCCAGAAAGCCTGGCGGGTCATGGGCTTCCCCCTGCGGGTCACGAAAACCGCTTCCGATCTCACGGGCCCCAGCAATAGCGGCCTGACTTTGTCCAGGTACGACATCAGCGCCCTTGTAGCGGGAAGCCCCACCGGGACCACGCGCTCCTTGGAGCCTTTGCCCATGACGGTCACACATCCGATTTCAAGATCCAAGCGGTGCATCTCCAGGGAAACCAACTCGGATACCCTCAGCCCGGCCGCATAGGCCAGCTCCAGCATGGTCTGGTCCCGGCGCCCCTCGGGAGTCGCAGGATTGGGTGAGGCCAGCAGTCGTTCCACCTCTTCCGATTCCAGGTAATGGGGGATACTTCGAGGCAACCTTGGGGCCTCGATGAGTTCAGAGGGGTTTTCGCCGATTTCGTTACGTTCCACCAGGAATCGGAAAAAGCTCTTGATGCACGATATCTTCCGGGCTCTGGTCCTTGGGCTGAGCCCTTGCACATTCAGCATAGCTATGAAAAGCAGTAGATCCTCCCGTGCCACCTGCTTGACCTGGTCCACTTTGCGGTCGGCCAGGAATCGAGTAAACCCTTTCATGTCGGAAGCATAGGAGTCAACGCTCAGGGCAGCCAGCCCGCGATCTATTATCAAGTGATCCAGGTACCCGGAAACAGCCAGATCAAGCTGCGACAGTCTCGAAGATCTCACTGGTGAATCCTCTAGAACTCGATTACTTCAGGTCCTTTTGTGTCGCCGAAATGCTCGGCCTCCATGACGGCAAGATGCGCGTGGAGACTGGATCGGATTTGGTCCAGTCGTTCGAAATCAACTATTTTTGCTCCATTCTCATCCTGGACATAGAAAATGTCCGCTGCCTGGTCCACCTCAGTGGTTATCTTGGTAAGTATAATATTCAGTCCCAGCGAAGTAAGCTTTCGGGTTATGTCATAGAGCAAGCCGGGCCGATCGTGAGCGTAGACCTCGATGATGGTGGCACGGTCCGAGGCTGCGTTGTCCGTTTCGACCTTGAGCGGAAAGCGGGGCCTGGATTTTGCCGAAAAGACACTTTTCACCTGCCTGCGAGCAGCCACAAGCACGTCCACGTCCGCTTCACCCCGGATAACTCGCTCGAAATCACTGCGGAAATTATTCCATCGTTCGGGATCATCCACTGGCCCTTCCGGAATATCGTTCACGTGGAAGGTTGCCACCGCGATGTCGCCTATGGAGTGACTCCACGCACTGAGGATATTTATTCTGTTGGCAGAGAGAGTTCCCGCGATCCTAAAGAACAACCCCCTCCTATCCTTGACGATAAGAGTGATGGAACTGTAACCTGCCTTCCTGTGATCCACTTTCTTGGCGATGACGTCGGCAGGACCGAGCTTTTCTTGGCCGTGAGCCACAAGGAAGGTTCTCAAGTCAAGGTAATGCTCCTCGATGACTCCGGGATAGAAATCAAGGAAATAGCGTGAGCTCGCCTCTGATAGGAACCGTTCCAGCGACTCTCCCCGGTGCTCGGGCGGGATCAGTTGGCGCACTGCGGCCTTGATCTGCCTGACCCATTCACCAAGGTCTTCTCCGTCCAGCCCTTCCCCTTCTACGACGTCCAGCGTCCTGTAATACAGCTCTTCCAGGAGCATGTTCCGCCAGGAGTTGAAAGCAGTGGGGCCGACGGCTCTCAAGTCGGCATGGGTCAGGAGCAGCAGATAATCCAGCCGCCGTCTGTCCATGACGTTCTCAGCGAAACGGCTCACAAGGTCGGCGTCGTGAAGGTCCTTCTTGAACGCTAGATGTGTCATGGCGAGGTGGTTGCGGATCAGAAAACCTACGTCGTCAATGTCTTCTTCGGGGAGACCGAGCCGCTTTAGCACCGGCCTGGCAATTTCTTCCCCGCGTACTTCATGACCCGGACCCCGGCCCTTGGCAATGTCGTGAAACAAACCCGCTAGATAGACTATCTCGGGCTTGTCCAGCTTCGCAAAGATACCGCGAAGAAGATCATCTTCCCGATCGGTCTTTTGGCCTCCATACGAGTCAATGTTCTCCAGGACGGCCATAGTATGCAGGTCAACGGTGTACTGATGATAAATGTCGTGCTGTGGGAGGAACCTTATCCATGCGAAGTCCGAGATGAATCTCTCCAGGAATCCTACCTTCATCATGGTGGTCAGGGCCCGGCTGACAGCGCGGCGGCCCCGAAATATCTCAAGGAAGATCCGATTGGCTTCCGGGTCGTCCTTGATGGCCTCATCCGTGGAGCGAAGCCGCGTCCTGATAAGGTCAACCAGTCTTATATCCAGATCGCACCCAGTCTCCGCGATCTTCAGGAAAGCCTTCAGCATGTCCCTGGGCTCCGAGCCGAATTCCTCCGGATGGGAGTGGTGTATGCCGCCGGCCCCTATGTAAAAGCATTCATCCAGCTGTAGTCGCTTGGTTTCCGTTCCTGTCACGGGGCTCAAGAAGAGCCGGGCCCTGGCAAGAACCCTCCTACCGAAGAAATCCAACGTGGACGCGTGGCGGTAATATTCCCGCATGAAGCCTTCCACGCCACGACGCTGGAGAGAATCCTGGAAGCCCATCTGCTGAGCAAGCGCGTCCTGTGCATCGAATTTAAGCCGGTCATCGCGGCGGCCAGCCAGAAAATGCAGCCTCGCGCGGATCTCCGCGAGGAATTCCATGCCGGCCTTGGCCTCCGACGCTGCGCGTAGCCCGCATATACCCGCGATGGGGAGATCCTCCAACGAGGAACACCCGAAAATGATCCTGGACAACCACGCAATACACTGACTGTAGCGCAGGGAACCCGGCCCCTCTTTAAGATGAGGCTCCAGCAGATAGATGGTATGCCCGAACCTGTCGGAAGATTTGAGTATTTCCGCCTCTATCTTCAGATAGAGATCCAGCGGTTCGGCTTCCACCAGTAATCGTTCCCTCTGGATGACGAGCTGCCGGAAGATGTCGCGGTCGCCCCAAACAAACCTCGTGTCCAGGAGCGACGTCAGCACAGCGAGATCTTTGTCGGCCTCGATCCGGCATTCCTCCACGGTCCGCACTGAATGGCCGAGTTCCACCCTCGCGTCCCAGAGCAGATAGAGCATACTCCGGATGCCTCGATATATGCCTTCGGGCGCATCGTCCGGCCGCAGGAAAAGGATGTCTATGTCCGAGTAGGGGCTCATTTCCGTGCGGCCGTATCCACCCAGCCCCACAAGGGCAATGCTGTCTTTCCAGTAACCAAGGAAATGGTCGGCCACCTGACCCAGGAGATCGTCGTATACCGGGTGCATTTTGAAGTTCTTGGGATCGTTCCGGCCGTTTGAACGGTATTCCGCGATGCTGTCTCTGATTCTCTGAATTTGGAAAGATCGGTCGTTTTTGGCGAATATGTAACGCATGGAATTGATAGGCTCCGGGTAGCAAAGGGTCGGATCTCAGGCCGGCTTGTTCCACTTCAGAGCTGCGGCCCGTGTTACAGGATACTAATACCAACCCGGCCGACGGCAGGCAAGCTCAGCTCTTGTCGCCAAGACCTTCCAGGTAGCCTTTTGCGCCTTCGGCGAGACCTTCCGCAATGAGATCCAAATTATTCGCGGCTGTGAGATTCTCCTTCTCCCGCCCGTTACTGACGAAGGCACATTCTATTAGTATTGCAGGCATATTAGCTCCGAGAAGCACATAAAAGGGAGCCCCTTTGACTCCCCGATCCCGGCCCAGGTTCGGAACTTTGGCCAGCCAATGAACAAGCTTGCTGTGGACGGCATTGGCAAGCCGGTCGGACTCCGTTTTCTTCGAGGTAACCATCAAATCCACCAGAGTGGCTTGAAGATCGGTCATCTTTGACAAGGATATGCCGTTTTCTTTGGCAGCTACACGCATTGTTCCCCTGGAACCGGCCTTGCTCAGGTAAAATGTCTCTATTCCCCTGGAGCTGGGATCACCGTGGCCGTTGCAGTGAATGGAAAGGAATAGGTCTGCGTCCTGGGAGTTCGCCAGGGCAGTGCGATCCTTCAGGGACAGAAACCTGTCGTCCTCTCTCGTCAGAAGCACTGTGACACCCGGAAGCCTAGTCTTGATGCAGTTCTTGAGACGCCGGGATATCCCCAGAGTCAAGTCCTTTTCCTTGACCTTGCCGTCCCGAGAAACAGCCCCAGGATCTTTTCCTCCGTGGCCCGGGTCTATGACGATGATGTAGGACTTGGCCCGCGTCCGGTGGCTGCGGATTGGAGGCGTCACGTCGGTCACCACGGGAGGGGCGACGGACGCGCTTCTCACCGGACGCGTCTGCGCTGGCGCCTTCTCGACTGGGGGTCTTGCCGGGAGGGGACCGGGAAAGAACGGATTGCCCGCAGTGTTCAGCGGAACCACAGACCGCGGTTCCACCCGGCGCACGGATACCGCTGAAGGTGGTTGAGCCGGCTTGCCGCTGGTCGCACCAACTGCCGGGAAAGGCGCGTGTTCCCGTTTGCGAGCCGAAAAGTCCACGCCATAGCCATGACCCTTCGCCTCCGGTTTGATGGACTTCCCGGGCCCGCCTTGAGCCGTACGCTGTGCTTTGAGTGTATAAGCGGTCTTCAACTCCCCGAGGCCGGCAATAAAATGGCTCCCCTTTCGATGCACCCTGGTGAACTCACTGAGATACACGATGGCCAGGTCCAGGTCCTCCACCCCGCCGAACCGCTGGTAAAGCCTTAAAGACGCTTTCCCTGCCAGGAAGAGACTTCGCTTGCCGGCGTCGTCCTTGCCGGCGGAAGCAATTGCTCGGAAATTTCCTATTACTCGCAGCCATTCCTCTCTGGTGCTGTCCCGAGAGGCCGTGATTCTCTCGAATTCGCGTCGGCTCTGC
>Ga0172375_10012409_pt1 | contig 10684 bp, 13 predicted proteins | sample LakKiv1m_FD_114537 | JGI IMG/M metagenome (GOLD analysis project Ga0172375, IMG submission 114537) | Freshwater microbial communities from Kabuno Bay, South-Kivu, Congo - kab_092012_11.1m | ecosystem: Environmental > Aquatic > Freshwater > Lake | place: Democratic Republic of the Congo...
AAGTTCTTTAATTCTGATTGTTGCCCAGCGCCTGGTGCGCCAGATTTGCCCAAAATGTAAGGAGGAGTATTCTCCTACTGTCTCGGCTTTGCAGGATCTAGGCTTAGACGGTTCGACAAAATTCTTCCGTGGTAAGGGGTGTCCGGCTTGTAAAAATACTGGATTCTTAGGGAGGATCGGGATCTTTGAAATATTAGTATTGAATGAAGATATCCGGAAGATGGTCGAGGAAAGAAACTCCGCGGATGCAATTAAGAAAAGAGCGGTGGAGCTGGGTTTAAAAACCTTACGCGAGGATGGCCTGGAAAAAGCCAAAGCAGGCGTAACTACCATTGAAGAGATACTAAGGGTTACGGAAGTCGAATAAAGCATGCCCAATTATCAGTATAAAAGCCGGGATAAGTTCAGCAAGCCGATCAGCGGGTTGATGGTCGCGGAAAATGAGAATATTGTCGCTTTAAGATTGACGCAGTTAGGGTTTGTTCCCATCTCCATCAGCGAAGTAAAAGAAATTACCCGCGCGGTAAAGATTACCGGCACAACCATCCGCATTAAATTTTCAGACGTGAACATGTTTACCCGCCAGTTGGCTACGCTTCAGAAAGCCGGCTTGCCGATCTTGCTTTCGTTAGGCGCCCTACGGGAACAAACCCAGAATAAAATTTTTAAACAGGTGATCCTGCAAATTACCCGGGATATCGAATCAGGCTCCAGCCTATCCGGAGCATTGGAAAAATACCCGCGGGTATTCAATAATCTTTATATTAACATGGTCGCCAGCGGTGAAGCCAGTGGTAGGTTGGATGAGGTTTTAGAGAGACTGGCTAATCTTTGTGAGCATGATGAAAAGATCCGTTTGCGCATTAAGTCGGCAACACGTTATCCTTTGATTGTGGTGGTTGCGATGATCATTGGGTTTATTTTGTTGACTACCCTGGTCGTCCCGCGTTATGCCAAAATTTACGCGCAGTATACGACTGCCCTGCCTTTACCGACGCTCATGCTTTTGTGGATCAATTATTCCGTCACCAAACTTTGGTGGCTGTTGGTTGCTTTGGGTGCTGCAATTTATTTTGCTTTTAAACAGTATATCAATACAAAAATCGGCCGGATGACTTGGGATAGCCTAAAACTGAAAATCCCGGTTTTCGGCTCCCTACTTTTAAAACTCTCGGTTTCGCGTTTTACGCGAATTACCGGCACCTTGATGCGCAGCGGAATCCCGATTTTAAAGATTTTGGATATTGCCGCCGGATCTACCGGCAATGAAGTCGTTGCCAAGGCTATTGTGAGCATTCGTGATAATGTCATCGAGGGCAAAGGGATGAGTGAGCCGATGAAGGTTAGCGGCCTTTTTCCGCCAATCGTCACGCAGATGGTCGCGGTAGGAGAGGAGACCGGTAAGGTGGATGAACTTTTACTCCATGTCTCCGATTATTATGATGAACAGGTGGACTATACCATCAGCAACCTTACCTCCTTGATCGAACCGATATTGATCTTCTTTTTAGGACTGGGGGTTTTATTCATGGCGCTGGGGATATTTTTGCCGATGTGGAACCTGATGAGCATTTTTAAGAAATAATGCGCAAGGCCGCCGCGTTAAAGAATAGAAGCGGTATACTGCTTTTGGATGTAGCGGCTTCTTTGACAATTATCGCATTTTTAATCTGGATATTTGGCGGAATTATTGGTACACTATCACGAAACGCTAAAGAGACGGCTTTGCATTACGGCTTGAATAATTTACGCCTTTCTTTGAATCTATATAAGATGCTGCATGGATCCTATCCGCGGGATTTAAGGGAGTTGTTGCATTCTACGATTGTCCTGACACAGTCAGAGAGAATACTGTTTGGAGAAAAGTTTCTTTTTTCGCTGGCGATGGATAAGCAAGGCAATGCCATCGACCCATTCGGCAATCAATTTATTTACGATTTCCAGAAGGGGGTGGTTGGTTCGCAAACAAAGGGTTATGAAAGTTGGTAACTTAAGGGCGCTTGAAGCGAAGCTGTTCCTAAACTAAAGGAGGAGGAAGAATGAAGAAAGGTTTTACCTTAATCGAATTGATTATGATTATCGTGATCCTGGGGATCTTGGCAGCAGTAGCCGTGCCTAAGTATTTTGATCTTCAGAGCTCGGCAAAGACCGCCGCGGAAAAAGGCGTAGTCGGCGGGGTGCGCGCAGGTATCTATACCTATTTTGCTAATAATAAGACTTATCCTGGTACTCTGGATTCAGCGACAACAACCTGTGATGCCACTACTCCTTGTTTTGCTACTATATTAGGCCAGGGCGCGATTACCGCCGATTGGTCAAAGAGCGGCACCGCCTATACCGGGCCTGCGGGTGGAGTTTATACCTATAACAGCGGCACCGGAGATTTTAAATAATCAACTGTAAAATTTAGCGCAAGATGCTTAAAAAGTTTTTTGAGTTTAAGCGTCTTGCGCTATTTTTTAACTAAAAAAGGCAGAGATTTTGAGAAAAAAAAGAGGGATTGCTTTAATTGCGGCGGTTATGCTGATTGTTTTTGTTTCCATTGCGGTTTTAGGCACTTCAGTTTTTATCGTCAGCCAGTATCGGCAAATTGATACCATGGAAAAAGAAGAGCGTTGTATTTATAACGCATCCGCCGGACTAAATTACGTTTTGTACCAATACCGCGATAGCGGAGCGCTTACTAACGGCACTTTTAATATCGATGCGGAGAATAACTTTACCGTTTCTACGGTAGCAAACGGAGGAAGCGGGGATGCCGCGAGTCTGGTCGTGGATGCTACCGGTTCTGTTTTGGGGAATAACAACCGGCGTTTACAGGGATTACATATCAGGAATTCTTCGGCTGCTCCTATTGTTATTGACCGCATGATTGTTACCTGGAGTATTAGCAATAGATCAATGTCGCAGATCCGGATTAACGGTTCAACTGTCTGGTCGGGCAGTGCCAATTCCAGCCCGGCCAACGTGAATATTACAAATACCACGATTCCAGCAAATACTACGCGTAATATTGATCTAATTCAGTTTAATTCCTCCATGCTTAAAGCAGTCATTACTTTAAGTTTCGTAATGACCGACGACTCCGTTACTGATGCCTGCACGGTTTGGCCGGCGCAAGGATCAACCTGTGTTCAGGCAGCCAGCCAGTTGACCATCAAGAGCATGGGAAAGGTCCCTGGCTCAAGCCAATACCGCTCCGTAGAAGCGACCTATGATACAGCTACTGGGAATATTTCTGTTTATAATGAAATTGCGCAAACTGTTCCATAAAATTAAAATGAAGCTTAATTGGCGTAAAGCAGGATTGACTCTTATCGAGCTAATTATGACCATTTTGGTCATCGGCATTATCGCTCTGCCTATTTCGATTACTTTAAGCAAGCATGTGCAAAGCGTATTTATTTCCCAAGATTATACCACGGCTTTAAATCTTGCCCGCCTGGATATGGAAGAGGTAATAAACACTGATTATGCTAGTATTGCCAGCGCGTCTCTTAGCAACTATAAAGGTTATGACTATGATTTAAGCCGCACAGTAATTTATGCTCAAGGTGGCGCGGGGACTGCCGAGAGTTTGAAGCTGGTAACGATTAGTGTGTCCCGAGCAGGTTCACCAACTGACTTGGTTACTTTAAAAACATATATTGTCAAGAATGTGACGATCGGCTTATGAGGCTTCCCCGCAGTTTTACATTAATAGAATTAATTATGGTGATGGCGATTGTTGGTATCTTGGCTGTCTCTGGCGCCTGGCTTATGGCGTATACCGTCAAGAATTCGGTGTTTATTCCCAGCCAATTAGGTATGGATAAGCTGGCAATTGACGCCTTGAATATTATGACCGAAGGAGATAGCCAGGCAAAAGGTTTACGTTTTAGCCGCGCGATTACCGCGATCAATGCCAACCGCGTAGATTTTGTGGACGGCAACGCAGATACGGTTTATTTTCGTCTGGATACCGGAACAAATAAATTATACCGCGCGATTAACGGCGCAGCGGAACAGGCCCTTCCGGGATATTCCGGCGCAGCAGGTTTAAACTTAAGCGGCAAAAACGGCGCTCTCTTTACTTTTTATGATGCGGCGGATGCAGTAACCGCGGTGCCGGCTGATGTCCGGCGTATTCAAATTATTTTAATTGCTAAAAGCGGTACGGGTTTGTATAATGATTGGGAAGGGACCTCTGAACAGGCTACTTCGGTAGCGGTGAAGAAATTCCAATAACCAGGAGGAGAGTATGTGGTTTTTGATTCTAGCAGGATGTATCGCCTTTTGCGCGGGGGTTTTGTTTTTATTCTCACCGAAAACCCTGCAGCAGCTGGGGAATAAAATAAATACCGCGGTGAACCGGATCAGTTTTCCTATCGACGAAAGAATTTATAAATTAAGAATCGGGGTAGGGATTTCTTTGATCTTGGTTGCGGCTATGCTTTTCTTCGTTGCCTACTATTTAATTAAGAAATACACGCTTTAATTTATGGGATTGGTCCAATCTTTAAAAATCAAGGTACGCAATAAACGGATTACCTGCATTGATTTTGGCGGATCCTTTATTAAAATCGCCTGTCTGGAGGTTAAAGAAGGCAGGTCTTTTCTTTTAGGCTATGTGCTAAAAGAGTTCGATTCCACGCATAGTTCTTCCGAAGAGATTAGTATTTTACTGGCGCAGGTTTTTGAGAACAATCCCACCTTTTCTAAAGAAGTCTCTTTAAGTATTTCCGATCCCGACCGCATCTTTATTAAAAAACTAACCCTTCCTTTTATGTCTAAGGAGGAGCTGCTTAGTGCCGTGCAATGGCAACTTAAGGGAGAGTTGCCTTTTAGCGTAAGCGAAAGTACCTCGGATTTACAGGTGATTCGCGAGTATACGGATAACGAAGGGGCCAGGAAAATCGAGCTTTTTTGCGTCTTTGCCAAAAAAGACGCAATCGATAAATACGTGGCGGCAGTGATTTCCTGCGGTTTGATTCCGCAAACCATGTCTACAAGTGTATTTAACTACTGTGGTATCTTGGAGGCGTTGCCGTATAATTCTTCGGTAAGTGCTATCTTCGATATCGGACATACGCATTCGCAGATTGCGATTTACCAAAAAAACAGATTAAGCTTTGTGCGCAATCTTAATTTTTCCACGGCTAAACTGGTTTCTTCCTTGGTTGGTTCCGTAGCAACAGATAAAGGGCGGCTGGAGATAAACTCGGCGCAGGCCGAACAGTTGGCGCAGCAGCTTGGCATTCCGCTTGACGAGACGGCTAAGCTCGACTCAGGTATTAAAGCCGGGCAGCTAATACCTTTGATGCGGCCGCTCTTGGAAACAGCAGTTAAGGAGCTGGAGCGCTCCTTTGGTTATTTTGCTTCCGAATCCGGATTAGATAATTTGGAGATGCTTTATATTACCGGCGGAGGAGCAAACTTAAAGAATCTGGATAATTATCTGGCTGGACAATTAAAACTTAAAGTCCAGCCTTTGCCTTTACCGGAATCTTTGGATGTTAAGAGTATAGACAGTCAGCGGTTTACCTCTAACGTTAACCAGCTCTCCAGCGCCATCGGCCTAGGGTTATCTCTCTGTGGGATAAACCTTCTTCCGCGCGAGATAAGAACTCAGAAGGCGGAATTAATTCAGAAAACCTCTTTGCGCCTTGCCGCGATAGCCGTCGGCGCGATATTCGTTTTCTCCTGGTTTATGATAAATTTTCAGATCCGTGATTATAAACGGCGCTTAACAATAGCCCGGCAACACTTGGAGAGTGTGGAGGAGGTTAAGGCAATCAAGCAGACGGTGGACCTAAGGGATGATTTAATTAACCGGATCCACTCCGGAAGGGTGCCTAGCGGAGGAGTGCTAAAGCTGGTCAGCTCGATTATCCCTGCCAGCGTTATCCTGAATGAATTTGATTTGGATCAGGTTGCGCATAAAATTGAGCTTTACGGGGTGGTCCAGTCAAGCCAGGATTCCGCGGAAAAGGTACTTACCGATTTTATGAAACGATTGGAAGATTCTCCTTTTATCCGGGAAGCGAATTTAATCAACTCCAAAGACGAGCAGGGGATAAATAGTTTCCAGATCGAATGTATTTTGGCTAAAGAATGAAACTACCTAAAATCGATATAACCGAAAACCAAAAAAAAATCGTTATTTTTAGCGCAATCGGTCTATTTATTTTTACGTTGCTTTGGGTATTCGTATATTACCCCAGCAGTAAAGAGATTACTAATCTTACATGCGAGCTTGCTTCGACGGAACGCCAGATCCAGGGGATCGAGAGATTCTTAGTCGGCTCAAAAAGCCAGGATGAAGCGATACGCCTGTTAAAGCAGCGGCAGCAGTATTTGAATAATAAATTCCCCCAAAAAGAAGAGGAAAGCTTAAGGTTGATATCCGAAGTTGCCCATAATATGAATATTGAGGTTGTCATTTTGGAGCCGCAGGCAAGGATGGAGTTAATGGATACGGTAGGAAAACAGGTGACCATCGAAGGTAAAGTAGTCAGTTTCCTGCCGATTAATTTAGAAATTATCTGTTTTTACCGGGAGCTGATTAAGTATGTGCAGGAGTTGAAAGTCAAGCTTCCGGCTTTTATTAGTGTAAACAGCTTTAGTATTAAAAAAGAAGACCAGCTGAACGGAAAAATCCGGGTTAATCTAAATTTTGACCTTTACCTTTTAATTTAACCAATGCGAAAAAAAGATTTATTCGAAATAATTATCACTGCTCTCTTATTGGTTGTCTTGGTTATCGTGGGCATAAGGGCCCTGCGCAAGGCTTTTCTCCGTAATGCGGGAAGGAAGGTTGGAGCTGAATCAGGGCAATCCTTAAGTTTATCAGGGAAACAGCCATCGGCTGCCGGGGAAAATAAAAATTTCTATAATTTTCTTGAACAACAATCCGCTTCCATCGAATTAAAAAGAGATCCCTTCACTGCTGCGCCCATTGCCGCGGAAAAAGACTTACGCGCTGAGTTTACCTTGACCGGGATCCTCTGGGATAAGGATAAGCCGCTGGCGATCATTAATGACGAGGTGGTTAAGGTTGGTGAGCGGGTAGGCAATAAAATGGTTGTGGATATAAAGAAGGATCGCGTAACCTTAAGCGATGGGGTTGCGCTTTCTGAATTAAGGCTTGAATAAATAATTCTTCTTGACTTAATTTGTGTAACATGTTATATTTATTATAGATACAAGAGGGGTACTTGAGGGTAAAGCTTTAAGTTAATCTCTTAGGATCAAGTCTTATTTATTGGATACAGAAAAGAGTTAGCTTTAAAGTTAGCTCAAAAAGTAAATTTTCCCCTAGGAAGGGGGTTATTTTAATGAGAAAAAGAGGTTTTACGCTCGTAGAAATCATGATCGTCGTAGCAATCATCGCTTTATTAGCGGCTATTGCTATACCGACCTTGATTGCGGCTAAGAGAACCGCCAATGAAGCGGCTGCTAAGGCGACCGTGCGCAGTCTTTCAACTGCCGCGGAAACTTATGCGACAGCTAACAATGGTGCTTATCCAGCGTCAGTAGCGAACTTAACCAGCTTTATTGCTTCTGCTCCTAGTTTTTGCGCTGATGTTACTGGTACGGCGGCAACAGCTGTACAGGGTTATAACTATACCTGTACGTCTGCTGTAGGTGGCTATACTTTTGTGGCTGCTCCGGTTACTGCCGGAACAACCGGAAACGTAACCTATACCGCAACCACAGGTGGGGTGTTAACACCATTATAAACCTGTTTGCACAAGTATAAAAAAAGGGGAGAGATAAAATCTCTCCCCTTTTTTTATAGATTATTGATGGAGCCGTCAAAAAAAATAAGATCCTATCTATTGGTTTTTGTTTTTATCAGCCTGGTCTGTGGCCTGGCTTATTCTAATACCCTGCATAATCCCTTTCTTTGGGATGATGAGGCCTTGGTCGTAAAGAATACGCTTATCCGCGGTTGGGAAAAACTACCTGAGGTTTTTAGCCACGATCTTTATTTCGGGTCAAATTTTGGTTCCAATTTTTATCGTCCGCTGCAAACTCTAACCTATATTCTCGACTATCATTTCTGGCAGTTGAATCCTTTTGGCTACCATTTAACCAATATTCTTTTGCAGATCGCAGTATCTTTCCTTGCCTTTATTCTAATCGCCCGACTTTTTGCAAGTTTTACTATTGGTATTGCTGCAAGTATCCTTTTTTCGGTTACTCCTCTGCATACGGAAGCAGTTACTTATATCTCCGGAAGAGCCGAGATGCTCATGGGGTTTTTTATCATTCTATCCCTGCTTTTATTTATCCGTAGTCAAAGCGCGTCCGTAAAAAATAAAGGATGGATTTATACGCTTTCCATATTTAGTTTTGCCTGCGCTTTGTTTTCTAAAGAGCTGGCGGTTGTTTTCCCCTTGGTTATTATTGGCTATCTTGTGTATAGCCGAAGCGAAAAAGATAAGGAGAAACTGTATTGTTTAAGGCCGTGCCTGCCGTATGTTGTCATTGCTTTTATTTATATACTTGCCAGAATAACCTTCTTACATTTTCCTACGTTGGCGCCTCCGGGATTGGTTAAATTTCCCTGGTTTATCCGCGTCAGTGTTTTACCGCAAGTAGTGTTGACCTACTGCCGGCTGCTGATTTTTCCGACGGGGCTGCATATGTCCTGGGAGCTTGCGCGGCCTAAGAGTTTTGTCGGTATTTTGTTTGCGGTAACTCTGCTGGGTCTGATTTTTACTTTTAGTTATTATTATTTAAAACAGCTTTCAAGAAAATCAACTGCGGCTTTCATGTTTTTATGGGCCCTGGTTTTTTTTATTCCTCAATCGGGAATTTTACCGATCAACGCCTTTATCGCGGAGCATTTTATCTACCTGCCTTCCTTAAGTTTTTTTGCGCTGCTGGCCGTTTTTCTGCATAAGTTTCTAAGCAGGCGGTTATTTATTTTTTGCGTTAGTTTGATCTGTGCTTTTTATATTATGCTTACCGGCTTGCGTAACCGGGAGTGGTCTGTCCCGGTTGTCTTCTACCAAAATATTATCAGGTATTCTCCGACTAGTTTTCAGGCGCATAACAACCTTGGTTTAGAGTATGAACGTATGGGGGCTTATAAAGAAGCAGAAAAGGAGTATCTTTCGGCGTTAAAGATTAAAGAGGATCTTCTGGAGGCGCATTCAAACCTGGCTAGTGTCTATTATAAGCAGAAAAAGTATACTCAGGCTCTCGCCGAATACCTGATTGTTGAGAAGATGCCGCTGGGAGAAAAGGCCGGAGAGGTAGAAAATAATATCGCCAATATTTACGATCTTCAAGGGCTAAAAGACAAAGCCTTGGAAAAATACAAGCTAGCTTTGGAATTAGATCCGCGTTTAGATTTCGCGCATTTTAATCTGGCGCGCATTTATTTCGCACAAAATAACCGCAGCGAAGCGGCCCGTGAAATTTATTATTCGCTTTTTTCCGAGCAGCCTGATATGCGGAAGGATTATTTGAAGATTATCTCTGATTTTATCAATACTCCGGGTTCAGCAAGCGCCGGGAAGGAATTCTACAATAATTTAGGCATTGCCTTTGTCGGTAGCTCATTTTGGCAGCCGGCAATTATTTGTTTTAGGCGGACACTGGAACTTGAGGCGAATTTTACGGACGGATATTTTAACTTAGGATTAGCCTATTTAAAAAATGGTCAAAATAAAGAAGCAATTTCTGCGTTACAATCCTGCCTGCGCATTGATCCTAATCATTTTAAGGCCAAAGGGTTACTGACTAGCATTAAGCGCAAAAACTGATTGCTAAACTTCAGTTTTATGCTAGAATTATCTAATCCCTCGCAGAAATCCCCGGGCTAAAGCCTGCGGGATAAATACTATTTTTAGTCTCCCTGCTCGGGATGAATCTCTGGACTTTAGAGCGGGAGATTCAATCGGCTCAATTATTTGTTAGGAGCAAGAGGATTATGTTTAGCTCAAGGGCCAGAAGTTTTGTTACCATCATGATTGTTATTGCGCTGAGCGCGCTTTTGTTGCGCATGGGTATCAGCCGTCTGATTATTTTTAATATTGAGCAAAACCAGTTTGTCGCTCAGAGCAATATCAAATTGCTCTCCGCAGCTTTAGAGAGTTTTGCCAAGGCCAACAAAGGCCAGTATCCTACGCAAATCAGCCAGCTTACCCAGGCTAGCCCCGCATACTTAGAAAAAGATTACATTTTAGCTTCGCCTTTGAAAGGCTACGAGTATGATTGTCCGCGGTTAGACCCGGCCGGCTTCAATTGTCAGGCAATGCCTGAGAAGTGCCAGTTTACCGGTAAGAAGGTCTTTAGCGTATCTACGGAAGGTTTGACCATTACCGAGGATTGTGAAAAGAATAGTGATTTTATTCTGAAATGAGCATATCCGCAATGAAGTTATTTAAAGCCAACAAGGATAAGTTAAGCGTCGGTTTGGATATCGGCACTCAATTGATCAAGTGCGTAAAGTTAAAGATGAACGGAGCCGATGCGGAGCTGACGGCGCTTGATGTCGAAGCCAGCCAGCTTGATCCCGTGGAGGTGCTTAAAAAAATCAGGCAGGCGCAAGATGTGGATTTGGTAAATATTTCATTTTGCGGTTCGGCTACGGTTATCCGTTATGTGAATTTTCCGCGGATGAGTAAGCCCGAATTAAAACAGGCGCTTAAATTCGAGGCGCAGGCGCACATTCCTTTTTCTTTGGAAG
>Ga0172375_10012411_pt1 | contig 10683 bp, 12 predicted proteins | sample LakKiv1m_FD_114537 | JGI IMG/M metagenome (GOLD analysis project Ga0172375, IMG submission 114537) | Freshwater microbial communities from Kabuno Bay, South-Kivu, Congo - kab_092012_11.1m | ecosystem: Environmental > Aquatic > Freshwater > Lake | place: Democratic Republic of the Congo...
CCAGATGCAGCTGGAAAAGCTGATCGCCGAACTGCGGGACGATCCGGTCGGCGGCATTCTGGCCGTGCCGGTGGCCGATACGCTCAAGCGTGCCGATGCCACGCAGCACATTGAATGCACCGAATCGCGTGAGCGTCTGTGGCAGGCACAGACGCCGCAGATGTTTCGCGTCGGTCTGCTGGCACGCGCCTTGAGCCAGTGCAGCCAGGTGACCGATGAGGCGGGCGCTGTCGAGGCGCTGGGCTTGCAGCCGAAGCTGGTGGCGGGCGACTCCAGTAATTTCAAGGTGACCTACCCGCAGGACGTGCAGCTTGCCGAGCTGCTTCTTCAGAAAAGGAAAGCATGATGCGCATAGGTCAGGGATTTGATGTGCACCAGCTGGTGGCGGAACGCAAATTGATCATCGGCGGCGTCGAAATTCCGCATGACAAGGGACTGCTCGGCCACTCCGACGCAGACGTGTTGCTGCACGCAATTTGCGATGCGCTGCTGGGCGCGGCGGCGTTGGGCGACATTGGCCGGCACTTTTCTGACACCGACGCGCGATTCAAGAATATCGACAGCCGCATCCTGTTGCGCGAAACCCTGCATCTCGTGCGCGAGGCGGGTTACCGCGTGGGCAATGTGGACGCTACCATCATTGCGCAAGCCCCTAAAATGGCGCCACACATCACGCAAATGGTTGCCAATATCGCAGCCGATCTGCGCATTGAACACAGTACGGTCAACGTTAAAGCTACAACCACTGAAAAACTGGGATACACCGGCCGCGGCGAGGGTATCGCGGCGCAGGCGGTGGTATTGCTGCTGGCAAACTGATGCGTATTCTGGCGCTCGAAACTTCCACCGAATACTGTTCTGTCGCGCTTTGGCAGGACGGTAACGTCAGCGGTCGCAGCGAACTGGCCGGTCAGCGCCATTCCGAAATTCTCATGGATATGCTGGACGCAGTTCTTGCCGATGCAGGTATTTCTCTGCAGCAGCTTGACGGACTGGCGTTTGGACGCGGCCCCGGTTCTTTTACCGGTGTACGCATCGCCTGCGGCGTCGTGCAGGGCTTGGCACTGGGCGTAGATATTCCCGTTGCGGGAGTTTGTACACTGCAGGCCCTCGCGGAAGCTTCAGGGCAGGACAAGGTGATTGCCGTGCTGGATGCTCGGATGGGCGAGCTGTATCACGCGGCTTACGAAAAACAGACTGGCGACTGGGTGGAAGTGAGTGCCCCGCGTGTGTGTAAACCGGCGGATGCCCCTCTCGTGCCGGGCACGGGCTGGCATTTGCTGGGCAGCGGTCTGGCGGTGGATGCCGCGCTGCTCGATCGTTATGACGGACAACTCACCGGGATAGACGGCAGTGTGGTCCCGCAGGCGAGTGCCGTGGCCCGCTTGGGCGCGCGCGAAATTCTGCGCGGAGCCGGGGTGGATGCGGCCCAGGCCCTGCCGCTGTATGTGCGCGACAAGGTTGCGCTGACCACGGCGGAGCGGCAATGCGCGAAATGAGATTTTCGGATCTGCACGCTGTGGATACCATTGAACAGGCGGTGCAGACTGATCCCTGGAGCGAGTCGCAATTCAGGGATTCCATGACGGCGGGACATATTTGTCTGGTCAAGGAAAACGCGAAGGACGTTCTTGGTTATGCCATTCTGATGCCGGCAGTGGATACGGCGGATATCCTGACGATTGCTGTTGCACCCGGATACCAGCGTCAGGGGATGGGCGGGCAATTGCTGACGGCCATGCTGGAATGGGCCCGCACGCATAATATGCGCCGCATTTTTCTTGAAGTACGCGAAAGCAATTTACCCGCGATTGCTTTGTATCAAGCCAAAGGTTTTAGAAAAATAGGCGTACGCAGGGGTTATTACCGCACTTCACTGGGACGCGAGGATGCGCTGATTATGTGTCGTGAGCTTGTTTTCCACTAGGATGCCCATGGACAAACACGAAGCGATGTTGCGCGAGTTGAATCTGTTTCCCCTGTGGCACGAACGGGGTGCGGCAGAAGTGGCGGAACATCGTCCGGAAAGCGCGCCGGCAGAGGCATCACAGCCATTACCGGTTGCCGCGCCCGGGCTCGTAAAATCGGTCGCCGTCGACAATGCAGATTCACTGTCCGGAATGGACTGGGCCGCGCTCAAATCCACGGTGCGCGAATGCACGGCCTGTCCGTTGCGCGCCGGCTGTACCCAAACCGTTTTCGGCGTGGGCGATGAACAGGCCGACTGGCTGTTTGTGGGCGAGGGCCCCGGGGCAGACGAAGATGCGCGCGGTGAGCCGTTTGTGGGGCAGGCCGGAAAATTGCTCGACAACATGCTGCTGGCCATGCGGCTGAAGCGGGGGCAAAAGGTTTATATCGCCAACATCGTGAAATGTCGTCCGCCGGGCAATCGCGCCCCGGAAACGGGTGAAATCGCGCGTTGCCTGCCTTATTTGCAACGGCAAATCGAGCTCATTCAGCCGAAAATCATCGTTGCGCTGGGCAAGACGGCCGCAACTTCGCTGCTGGGCCGCGATGCAACACTGGGCTCCTTGCGCGAAACGACGCACGACTATCACGGCATCCCGATGGTGATTACCTATCACCCGGCCTATTTGCTGCGCAGCCCGCTGGAAAAAGCCAAAGCCTGGCAGGATTTACAGCAGGCAATCTGCCTCATGAATTCAGCCGCGGACAAAATTGCTTAATCATTCCGGCGCATAATTCGCGCTGTACGAGGCAATATCAGGAGTAAAAGAATGTGTTCAGTATGTGGTTGTGGCGGCGATAGCGTCACGCTGGAAAATGGCTCAGAGCATACGCATCACCATGCATCGGCGTTGCGCTATGGTTTTCGGGCGCCTAAAAAATCCTCACATGGCAGCGATGAAACCCGGCTAATCAAGGTAGAACAGGATATTCTCGCGCGCAATAATCAGCACGCTGCCGCGAATCGCCGATATTTCAAACAGCGTGGGATTTTTGCGCTGAATCTGGTGTCCAGCCCAGGTTCGGGAAAAACCACGTTGCTGGTGCGAACCGTTCGTGAACTGGGCGAGCGGCATTCGATAGCCGTCATTGAGGGCGACCAGCAGACCTCGCGTGATGCCGAGCGCATCCGCGAAACCGGCGCGCCAGCCTTGCAAATCAACACCGGCAAGGGATGTCACCTCGATGCGCATATGGTGGAAAATGCCCTGCAACAGCTCAATCCGGCATCGCAGAGTTTGCTGTTAATTGAAAATGTCGGCAATCTGGTCTGTCCCGCGTCATTTGATTTGGGTGAGGCACACAAGGTCGTCATCCTGTCGGTGACCGAAGGTGAAGACAAGCCGCTCAAATATCCCGACATGTTCGCCGCCGCTGATGTCATGTTGCTGAACAAGATCGACTTGCTGCCGTATCTGGATTTCGATGTGGACAAGGCGATCGAGTATGTGCGCCGCGTGAACCCGGATATCCGGATTTTCCGGACATCCGCCGCTACGGGTGAAGGTTTCCCGGACTGGCTGACATGGCTGGCTTCCGGTTTGTCGGCGGCGGCGCTGTCCGTCGAGACCGGAGCGTAATGCAGGCAGGCGAAAGACCGGAGCAGCCGGGGATAAATTTGCAGCGTCACAACATTCAGATTCGGGGGCAGGTGCAGGGCGTTGGTTTTCGGCCATTTGTGTATCGTCTCGCCCAGCATTTCAGTCTTTCCGGCTGGGTGCGCAATACTTCGTTCGGCGTCGAACTTGAAATCCAGGGCGCAGCAGCCAGTCTCGATGCCATGCATGCGGCACTGCAAGCGGATTTGCCCCCGCAGGCCGGCATCACCGGGATTGAAGTTGTCCCGAAAGCACTGTGCCGCGAACAAGGGTTTGCAATTCTCAATAGTCACACGGGCGTGGCCACAGTGCGGATTGCGCCGGACAGTGTCATCTGCCCGGACTGTCTCGCCGAGTTGTTCGGTGCAAGTGACCGCCGTAGCGGGTATCCCTTTATCAACTGCATGCATTGCGGACCGCGTTATACCCTTACTGCGTGTTTGCCCTATGACCGGCAAAATACCGCCATGGCCAAATTCCCGCTGTGCCCGGAGTGTTTACAGGAATATCAGGATCCACAGAACCGCCGCTTTCATGCCGAAGCGACGGCTTGTCCGACTTGCGGTCCGAAGCTGGAATTGCGCGATCTGTCCGGCGCAACGCTTGCGACTGAGGGGCTGCTGGACCATGCTGCACAGCATTTGCAGGCCGGCAAAATTCTGGCGCTCAAAGGGCTGGGCGGTTTTCATCTGCTCTGTGACGCACGCAATCCGGCCGCGGTAAAACGATTGCGTGAACGCAAGGCGCGTGACGAAAAACCTTTTGCGCTGATGCTGCTGAATGCCGCTTCGCTAAACGGGCTGGCCCGCTGCGGCGATGCAGAACGCGCACTGCTCGAAAGCGCGCAGCGGCCCATCGTGCTGCTCCAACGCGCTGGCGATGAACTGCCGGGTGTGGCCGATGGCTTGCGCGAGTTGGGGGTGCTGCTGCCGTACACGCCGCTGCATTATTTGCTGTTTCATGCGCTTGCGGGCAAACCCCAGGGTCGCGCGTGGCTTACGCAGGCACAGCCTTGGGCGCTGGTCTGCACATCGGCCAATCCGGGCGGAGAGCCGCTCGTGCGGGACAATGGGGAGGCGCTGGAACGCCTGCGCGGTCTCGCGGATGTCGTGCTGCTGCATGACCGGGAAATCCTGCATCGCGCGGATGACAGCGTCCTGCGCCTGATCGATGGCGCACCGGCTTTTTTGCGCCGCAGTCGCGGGTATGTCCCCGTGCCGGTGAGCCTCCCGGCCGCAGGGGCGTCGATCCTCGCGGTCGGCGGCTATTTCAAAAATACCATTTGTCTGACGCGCGGCAGTGAAGCGTTTTTATCTCCGCATATCGGCTCGCTCGATAATGCCGCGACCTGCGAATTGCTGGAGGAGAGCGTAGCGCATTTAAGCCAGGTACTGGAAATTACGCCCGAGGCGGTGGTGCACGATGCCCATCCGGACTTTTTCAGCTCGCGCTTTGCCGCAGAATTTGCTGCGCAGCTTGATATCCCGCTGATTACGGTGCAGCATCACCATGCGCACATTGCTGCCGTCGTTGCAGAGCATGGTCTGAACGAACCCGTAATCGGACTTGCGTTGGATGGTGTGGGGCTGGGCAGCGACGGGACGCCTTGGGGCGGGGAGCTCCTACAGGTTGATGCTGGCAATTTTGAACGGTTAGGCCATCTGCGGCCATGGCCACTAGCGGGTGGGGATGCGGTGGCACGGCAACCTTGGCGCATGGGGGCGACAGTGTTGCATGCGCTGAACCGCGGTGACCAGATTGTGCAGCGTTTCCCGTTTCCGGCTGCGGAAGTTGTGGCTGGTTTGCTCGTGCGCGATTCAGGCTTGCCGCACACTTCAAGCTGCGGCCGACTGTTTGATGCAGCGGCAGCTTTGCTGGGTATTTGCCAGCTGAATAGCTTTGAGGGGCAGGCGGCGATGCGGCTGGAAAGCCTTGCGGCACAACGCGGGAAGGTTGACGCTCTTCAAGACGGATTTAGATTGAGGGAAGGCGAGTTGGATTTCACACTGCTGCTGGCAAGTCTGGCAGATTGTGGCGTGGCGGCAGAGGGCGCAGCACTGTTCCATGCCACGCTGGCCGCAGGTCTCGCGGAGTGGGCGCAATGGGCTGCCAAAAGTACTGGTTTGCGAAAAGTGGCACTGGGTGGGGGCTGTTTTCTCAACCGGATTTTGAGCGAAAATCTGGCTGCGCATTTGCGTGCGGCCGGGCTCATGGTTTTTCAGGCGCGGCAGGTGCCGGCCAACGATGGCGGGCTCGCGCTGGGACAGGCGTGGATCGGTCTCAACAGGATGAAAGGTTAGGGTATGTGTCTTGCAATTCCGGCCAAAGTGATTGAGCTGCTTGGCCACGATCAGGCCGTTGTGGAGATGGACGGTGTGCGCAAGCAGGTTTCACTGGCGTTGCTGGATGACGTCATTGCCGGCGACTATGTGATCATTCACGTGGGTTTTGCACTGAGCAAGGTTGATCCGGACGAAGCCGAGCAAACCCTGGCGCTGTTCGCCCAGCTGGGAAACATTTCGGCGGAAGTGCCATGAAATACGTCGACGAATTTCGCGACGCCGCGCTGGCGCAAAATCTGGCGCGGGCGATTGCAGCCGCGGTCGAGCCGGACCGCGAATACCGCTTCATGGAATTTTGCGGTGGCCACACCCATGCGATTTCACGCTATGGCGTGACGGATCTGCTGCCATCGAACGTGCGCCTGATCCATGGGCCGGGGTGCCCGGTCTGTGTACTACCGGTCGGTCGGCTGGATATGGCAATCGCGCTGGCACTGACGCATGAGGTGACGCTGTGTACCTATGCCGACACTTTGCGCATTCCGGCTTCCGCAGGGCTCTCGCTCATGAAAGCCCGCGCGCGGGGTGCCGATATCCGCATGGTGTATTCGGCCGCGGATGCGCTGACGCTCGCGCAGCAGCAGCCCGACAAGCAGGTGGTATTTTTCGCGATCGGTTTTGAAACGACGACGCCGCCCACGGCCGTCGTGATTCGCGAAGCGGCGCGGCTGGGGCTCAGTAATTTTTCTGTGCTTTGCTGCCACGTGCTAACGCCGCCTGCGATGCGTCGCATTCTTGACGCGCCGGCAGAGGCTCTGGCGCTGGACGGGCTCATCGGCCCTGCGCATGTTTCGACCATTATCGGTAGCCAGCCCTATGAAGCCATCGCGACTGTCTATCGCAAGCCGGTGGTGATTGCCGGTTTCGAGCCGCTTGATGTGATGCAGGCGATTCTGATGCTGGTACGCCAGTGCCGGGAGGGCCGTGCAGAAGTGGAAAACGAATTTACCCGCGCCGTCACGCGCGAGGGCAACCGCAAGGCACAGCATCTGATGAATGAGGTGTTCGAGTTGCGCGATGAGTTCGAGTGGCGTGGTTTGGGAACCATCCCGCATTCCGCTCTCAGGCTGCGCGAGAGCTACGCGCAATTTGATGCGGAGCAGCGTTTCGCGCTCGAATTCAAGGCCGTGGCCGATCATCGTGGCTGCGAATGCGGCGCCATGTTGCGTGGTGTCAAACATCCGCGCGATTGTGCCTTGTTCGCTACGGTCTGCACGCCGGAATCGCCGATGGGCGCGTGCATGGTCAGTTCGGAAGGCGCTTGCGCGGCGCACTACACTTACGGTCGCTTTCGCGACGGGGAAGATCACCGATGAATGTAAAACGGAAAGCGCGTCCCTATGTGCGCCCACTCGATATTGCCAACGGCCAGGTGGATATGAGCCATGGCAGCGGCGGGCGAGCCATGGCGCAGTTGATCGGCGAAATGTTTCTGCCGGAGTTTGATAATTCCTATCTGCGTGAAGGCAACGATAGTGCGCGGCTACCGGCTGAGCCGGGCAGGCTGGTTATGGCCAGTGATGCCCATGTGGTTTCGCCGCTGTTTTTTCCGGGCGGTGACATCGGTTGCCTTGCGGTGCATGGCACGGTCAACGATCTCGCGATGATGGGCGCGCAGCCGCGCTGGCTCTCGGCCAGCTTCATTCTGGAAGAAGGACTGCCGCTCGCGCAATTGCAGCAGATTGCGCGCTCCATGGGGCGGGCGGCGCGCGAGGCCGGCGTGACCATCGTGACAGGCGATACCAAAGTGGTGGAGCGGGGCAAGGGCGATGGCGTTTTCATTGCGACCACGGGGATAGGTTTTTTGCCCGAGGATGTGGAGATTGCCGGAGACCGCGCGCGCCCCGGCGATCGGATTCTGGTGTCCGGCACGCTGGGCGATCACGGCATGGCGATCATGGCGCAGCGCGAAAGTCTGGGGTTCGCCTCGGCGATCCAGTCGGACACGGCGCCGCTGCATGAACTCGTGGCGGTGCTACTGCAAAGCGGTGCGGATGTGCGTGTGCTGCGCGATCCCACGCGCGGGGGGTTGGCGACGACACTCAATGAAATTGCCGGGCAATCCGGCGTGGGCATGATGCTGCAGGAAAGCGCCATTCCTGTCCGTCCAGCAGTGGCGAGCGCCTGCGAGTTTCTTGGATTGGATCCACTTTATGTGGCTAACGAGGGCAAGCTTGTGGCCATTGTTGCGGCGGAGGATGTCGATGTTGCGCTGGCCGCGTTGCGTGCGCATCCGCTTGGGCGCGAGGCTGCCATCATCGGTATGGTGCAGGAAGACCCGCACCAGTTTGTGCAAATGACCACGCGCCTCGGTGGGCGCCGGATTGTGGATTGGCTTTCCGGCGAGCAGTTGCCGCGAATTTGCTAGGGATTTCTACGCGCCGTTTTTCAGGGCTTTTTGCAGCAGAACGTAAATCTGGTCTTTGAGTAGCAGCTTTTCTTTTTTCAGATTTTCGATTTCGATCTCGGTGCCGGGTGTCAGATGGGCTTCGATATTCCGGATTTTCTGGTCCAGATCGTTGTGTTCATTAAAGAGTTTCTCAAAATGGCGGTCGCTGGTTTTGAGTGTGCTAATCAGATCGCGGTGTTCCGGAAACATCGTGTTTCTCCTTCAAAATTGAACAAATTCAGTGAAAATCGAGTCTGCCCAATGATGCCATATTGGCCCTTTCAACGCATCCGGATTTTGCCCTGATCAGCGGCGCATGCAACGGTATAATCGCTCGCACGCCCATTTTTACCGGACCCTTGTCATGTCAGTTTTGCTTGGAACCCCGCTTGCACCCTCGGCCACCAAAGTCATGCTGCTGGGCAGCGGAGAACTTGGGAAGGAAGTCATCATCGCGTTGCAGCGTCTGGGCGTCGAGGTCATTGCCGTCGATCGCTATGCGCATGCGCCCGGACACCAAGTGGCGCATCGCTCCCACGTTATCAACATGGCGGATGGCGTAGCGTTGCGTGAGTTGATCGAGCAGGAACGCCCGCATCTGATCGTCCCTGAAATCGAGGCGATTGCGACGGAGATGCTGGAACAGATTGAAGCCGAAGGGCTGGCACGCGTTATTCCCACCGCCCGCGCGGCCCGTCTCACCATGAACCGCGAAGGCATCCGTCGTCTGGCAGCTGAAACTCTGGAATTGCCGACTTCGCCGTACAAGTTTGCCGACAGTCTGGAAGAGTTGCGGGCTGCGATTGAGGGGGTTATCGGTTACCCCTGCATCGTCAAACCCGTGATGTCTTCCTCCGGCAAAGGCCAGTCCAAGATCGACGGGCCGGCGGAAGTGGCAACGGCCTGGGACTATGCGGCGAGCGGTTCGCGCGTGAATCAGGGCCGGGTAATCGTCGAGGGATTCATAGATTTTGATTATGAAATCACCCAGCTGACCGTACGTGCGCTCGGCGCTGACGGCAAAATTGAAACGCATTTCTGCGCGCCTATCGGGCATGTGCAGGTACAGGGCGACTATGTTGAAAGTTGGCAGCCGATGGCGATGTCTCCGCTGGCGCTGGCGCGTTCCCGCGAAATTGCAGCCAAGGTCACCGATAACCTGGGCGGGCTGGGCATTTTCGGGGTCGAGCTGTTCGTCAAGGGTGATGCGGTCTGGTTCTCGGAAGTCAGCCCGCGACCGCACGATACCGGCATGGTGACGATGTGCACCCAGCGGCTGAATGAATTTGAGCTGCATGCGCGCGCGATTCTGGGCTTGCCGGTGGATACGGCATTGCGTACGCCGGGCGCCTCTGCCGTGATCTATGGCCAGCATGACGCGTCCGGTATTGCCTTTGCCGGCGTGGATGAGGCCTTGCGCATTCCGGAATCGGAAATCCGTTTGTTCGGCAAACCTGAGGCGTTTAAAAAACGCCGTATGGGCGTGGCACTGGCCACGGCCGACAGCGTCGAAGAAGCCCGGAAACGCGCCAAACTGGCCGCCTCGCGTGTAACACCCGTCGTCAAATGATCCGGAGTTTGCATCACGCCACTTTTCTCACCAGCGACTTGGTGCGGGCGCGTCATTTTTACGAAATGATTCTGGGCCTCCAGCCGGATCCGGCGCGTCCCGACATGGGGGTTGACGGTGTATGGTATGACTTGTGCCCGGGCCAGCAGCTGCACCTCATGTGCTTGCCTGATCCCGAAGCCGGCTTGCAGCGGCCCGCGCACGGCGGCCGCGACCGGCATGTTGCCTTTTCGGTGGACGATCTTGGGACGCTCACGGATAAGCTCGCCGCCGCGCAAATTAATTACACGGTCAGCCAGTCCGGCCGGCGCGCCCTGTTTTGCCGCGACCCGGACAGCAACGCGCTCGAATTCATCGAGATGAAATAGCCTGCACCGCCACCCGGCATAAACGACATCTTCACGCAGTCATCACGGAGGCAATATGAACAACCGCTTGGAAGAGTTGCTGGCCCGGATTCAGTCTTTACAAGACGAACTTGAAGAGGAGTATCGCAAGCGCCGCGAAGAACTCGGCCGTAAGCGCGAAGCGCTGGCGGGAGAGTTTTTACGCCAGCAACGCCGCTACAAGGTCAACCTGTTGCGGTTTGTCGCCCACTCGCGGCCGTTGGTTTTGCTGACTTCGCCCCTGATTTATTTGGGCTGGATTCCGTTTCTGCTGATGGATGCCTTTGTGACGCTGTATCAGGCCATCTGCTTTCCCGTGTATCGTATTCCCAAAGTGCGCCGTCGCGACTATCTGGTGTTCGACCGCGCTGGCCTGCCGTATCTCAACCTGCTGGAAAAATTTAACTGTTTCTATTGTTCCTATGGCAAC
>Ga0172375_10012413_pt1 | contig 10682 bp, 16 predicted proteins | sample LakKiv1m_FD_114537 | JGI IMG/M metagenome (GOLD analysis project Ga0172375, IMG submission 114537) | Freshwater microbial communities from Kabuno Bay, South-Kivu, Congo - kab_092012_11.1m | ecosystem: Environmental > Aquatic > Freshwater > Lake | place: Democratic Republic of the Congo...
AAAACTCTCACCTTTACACGCAATTCTTACGCATACTTAACATGGGTGTGTTTTGTGAGCCCAACAACCTTTGTAAATACAAGGAATACCTTCTGGCTAATATTTATAATTTGCAACATCTAACCCCATCCATCCAGTTTTTTTAATCCACTGGAACGCTTCATCAATGGTTTTGAAATCTTCAAAAGAACCCTTTGTTTGCATGCTCCATTTATATACATCATCTTTTTCGTTAATAAGTATATAGGGCTTGTTTAAGGCATAAGCGAAGGAAACTTCGAATGTTGTTCCGTATCCCGAATTGTTCTCTAATGCAATATACGCAATTACAGCATCGCATTCTCTCAACATTTCAATTTCCATCTCAAACCAATTAGGTAAATTTTTACCAGTCAAAGGATTTTGAATAACTCTTGGATCAAGCCAAACACAATTTGTAACCATTGATATTACAACATCTCTCCAAGGACTCCAACCACCAGCCAAATAAATCTTTTTCATTTTATATTATATTTTAGTCCTTTTATATCGTAACATAAAACCGTTCACTAATAGGCAAATATAACAAAAAAAAAGTAAATAATCATTGGTTATTTACTTTTTTTTTGTTATATACTCTTGCTTATGCAAGTCTACAATTCGCAAAGCTCCAGATAGCTCAAGATTTGCAACATGAACTCTGAGAATTTCGTGAATTTTTTCGAAGTCGTTTTGAGAGTCAACTTCTATTTGAAATCTGATTTCTTTTTCCATTTTTTATTTTATAAGTATGTAAAAAAATTAAACCTGGAATAAATTTTTAAGGTAATCCTTTGCCATTGTTCCAGTCTTTTCGAACTGATTAAACAGTTCTTCTCTTTTTTTCTTCAGCTCTTCGTATTTCTTGTTTTCTTGTTTTTCAAGAAATTTATTAAAACTAATCTTTTCAGATTCGTTAAGTTGCAGATAAAGAGCCTTGATTTGTTCAAGTTTGGTGTCAACCATAATTATTCTCCTTATTTATTTTATAAATTTTGTAACTTCTGAAATTTGTTTAATTCTTCTTGTTGCAACAACTTCCTGATTCCAGTCCCTGTCCATTAAAAAGAAGTTTTCTTCTTTGTTGTCATGCTTTAGCCATTTTTCGTAATTGTGCGGGCATCATCAATCAAATAATCAAGTTTCAAAGTTTTCTTAGCCAACGCAGCCGTGGTACTATAGTCACCAAATGATACATGGGTTATAGTTGGGTCAAGCACAACCTGGCCAACTTTTCCTTTTCCAATAATTTGATTATATCTATGAGGCAACAAAAATATTAATTTTGTTCTCATTCCGCAGCTTATACTAATGCTGCTAATTCCACAAGATACGTTATAACTTCCCATTCTTATTTTTTATTAATTTTCATCATTGTGTCTTCCAAATAATTTACATACTCGATAAAACTACGAGTTCTTTTAATAGAAGCATCACGCTTTACTGGAATATCAGTAATGGCCATAATTTCATGAATTCGGCCTGGATTTGCTTGCAAAATAACAATTTCGTCTGCCAGATAAACGGCTTCTGATAAGTCATGGGTAATAAGAATAAATGTAGGGTCTCCTGGAACTTTTTCCCATATTTCGACCAACATATCTTGCATCCTTAAACGTGTGTTCACATCAAGTGCACCAAAAGGTTCGTCAAGCAAAAGAATTTCACCATTTGCAATCAAGCTTCTTGCAATAGCAACTCTTTGAAGTTGGCCACCACTTAATATTGGATATTGAGCATACTTATATGCATGTTCTTCAAGATTTACAATCTTTATCATTTCCATTGCACGTTCTTCTCTTTCTTTTTTGGGAACACCCATCAATTCAAGTGGAAGTGCAACGTTTTGAAGAACTGTAGCCCAGGGGAAAGAAGAATATTGTTGGAATACCATTCCAATTTTATCTTTTCTTGTAACAAGATTTCCGTTAACAAATATTTCTCCAGTAGTTGGTTTTTGAAGACCTGCAATGTAACGTAATAAAGTTGATTTACCACAACCGCTTGCGCCAATTATAACCGTGAACTGTCCACGGCCAGCAATGTCGCTTATTTGTAAATTAAAATTGTCAAAAACAACATTTTTTTTGCTGCCTTCGAAATATATTTGTGATATGTTTTTAAGCTCTAATTTATGAACTGGACCATACTCAACCCCAGACCCAATTTTTATCGGAGCTTCTATTTTTACTTCTTCTTTTGAGACCCCCTTTTTATTGTCGTTCTCTAAAATGTTGGAAAATACTCCACCATTTTTTTCTTCTTTTCCGAAATATCCGCCTGCCATATTAAACGTGTTTAAATTTGAATATCTTTTTATCCGCCCATTTTAAAAGCATGTCTTGTAAAAATCCGAATAATATAATGATTACAAGGATTGCAAAGATTTTGTCTAACCTACTTTGTTTTGCAGAAGTGTAAATCATGGCACCAACACCACCTTCGTTATTTACCATTTCTGCAACAATAATATAGGTCCATGAAATGGCAGTAATGACTCTTATGTCTGAAAATAACTTTGAGGTTACAGAAGGCCAATAAACTTTTGCAAAAGTCTGCCAACTATTTGCACCCAAAGTAAAAATTGTGTCCAAGTGAATTTTTTCTGTTTCGTAAACTCTTTGTACAACCATTGGTAAAAGATAAACTATAATACCAAAAGCAAGAAAGTTTACTTTCATCCCTGATTCAATTCCATACCAGGCGATAAAAACTCCAGTAAGACCAGTTAGGGGAATATAACGTAACGCATCAATATATTTACTGAACATACTTCTAAAAAATGGAATTAAGGCAATAAGAAATCCAACTGGAATACACAAAACAATAGCTTTAATATATCCTCCAATATTTAATCTAATAGAGTAGAAGAGATTTCCGACCAAATTATCCTTTTGAAAAAGTTCCACAAAGGACAAAAGAACGCTACCTGGACTCGGAATTGTTTGGGGTTTAACCCATCCTGTTGCAGATGTTATCAAATACCAAACACCAACCAAAAAGAAAAATCCAGCAACTCCCACAATTAGTGATAAATTATCAGATATTTTCCCACCCAATTTAAAAAGCGACTTTATCATTTTGTTCTTTTTATAGATTAAAAAAAAGCGCCCAAGCTTTTAGTTTGAGCGATTTTTTTACATTCAAAACTTATTCTTTAACAAGTTCAAAGTCAGTTGTTCTGTAACTTTCGTCGGAACCAGTTGAACCTGCAGCAATTGCATGTTTAGAGCCATTTCCTACAACAATGAATCTGTTTTTATCAAATCCAAATTCAGCGATTAAGTAATCGGCAACAGCCTGGGCTCTTTCTTTTGAAAGTGCAAGATTAATTGCAGTACTTCCTGTGTTATCTGTATTCCCTTCGATACGAATACGGGCACCAGCATTGGTTTTTGCAATTTCAACAAACTGTTTGTTAATAATAGCCTTGGAGTCACCAGTAAGAGTTGAAGAACCTGTTGGAAAATTAATAGTAAGTTTCTTTGTTGTATAAGCAGCTTTTGTCTTATCTTCTTCGGTTGCCACAGCAAAGGTTTTTGAAACTTCTGCAATCTGACCATTTCCAGTAAGAGTACTACCTTTTACGAACTGAATATCAGAAACATCTCTCCACAACAGCGGATTTTCAACCATTTTAATTTTAATATATTCTCCAGACATTGAAGTATAAAGCAGGTCACCAGTTACGGCATTTGCATCACCAAGCCCAAAGAAGTTTTTATTATCCCCATGATTTGTATATCTTACATTATCCATAGATGCAAGAGCGTCTGTTTCGGACATCTGGAACTGGTCTGCAAGAATTTTAGCGGTAATTTTCTTTGCTCTACCTTTATCTGCATTAAGTTCAGCTGCACCTACCATCCAACCATCATACAGTTTCTGAAGTTTTTCAGCATTGTTTTTAATATATTCTTCTTTTGCTATAAAACAGTCTGCAATTATATACATAGCTTCGTCAGTACTTGATAATACTTTTGAGCCAGATACTTTTTTGACGCAGTCAATATCATCTGGAGACCAAACAACAGCAGCATCAACTGCACCCTGTTTGAATATAGAAGCGGCATCAATAGCATTAGGAACAGATTTTACTTGAATATCTTCCAAGGTCATACCGTTTGCTTTAAGCAAATTAATAAGGAATGAGTGACTTGGTGTTCCTTGAGCAACTGCCACAGTTTTTCCTTTAAGGTCAGACATATTTTCAACGGATGCGTCCACTACAATAGCGTCCCCACCACGGCTCCAGTCTGCCTGGAATACAATTTTAGGATTACATAATGCCATAGTTCCTTCACGCCCCATTTCTGTTGCGAAAGCATCTGCTGTACACCACAAAAGGTCTACCTCATCAGCTTCGAAGGCTTTTCTTGAGGCAACAAAGTCGTCAAGAACGACAAACTCTACCTGAATTCCGTATTCTGTATAATAACGGCATTCCATGTTGGCTTTAAAACCGTTGTTCATATACTGCCCTGCAGCATATCCTGGCCATGTAACCACGCCTACCTTGATTACACCGCCACTTTTTGTTTCACCTGCCCAGGAATTAATTTTGTCCTGGAAAGAGAAATAGATAACTCCAAGAATAACCACTACCAGTCCGACAAGGACAAATTTACCTCTTGTAGTTAAACCACCTGTTTTTGTTGTTTGCATAAAAAATTAATTAAAGGTTAATAATTATTATTTGACATTAAACTATACGAAATTTTGTTTAAAATGTTACACCAAAAGTAAGATAAAATTTCTTCATTTGCGGGTTAACACATACCTGAACTGCTGTTGGAAGGCTGAATTTCTCATTAAATTTAATTGAGTAATTATATAATGCACCAACATTCACAATGTTAAAACCACTACCGTCATTTAAATAAAAATCACTTTGTCCAGTAAGGGCTCCAGCAAATATTTCCCAACCTTTATAAAGATACCTGGCTTCCAAATAAGTTGTATACTTACTCTTTCCTATACTATCTTGGTCCCAACCACCATATAACATTGTGGATACCGTAATCTTAACTGGAATCTTTTCAGTTCCAAGGAATACTAAATCCGCCATGATGTGATGTCCACAAGCTGTATCAGAATAATCAAAATAGTTTTGACTATTTGCTGTACCAGATAAATCAATATAAAAATCGGTAATACTAATCTTCATGAATTTATATTTGTATGTTGCATATAAATCTGCTTCACAATAGTTATTTAATGTACTTAGAGAACCAACTGCCCCAAGTTCAAGACCACCATAGGTTAAACCTACTAAGGGCTGAATATTTGGTTTGTTGTCGAGTATAGTTCCTCTCCAAACCCATTGGCTAACAAAACCAACATTGGCAAAGGTTTCAACTTTTGTTTTGGGAGCTTTCGTTGTATCAATTGTCTGTCCATATGAAGACAGTACAAGGAACAAAGACAGCCCAATCATCATAGACACGAAGATTATAAATCTTCCTAGTCTGAATCTTCTTTTAAAGTATTGCATAACATAAGTGTGTTAAATGATTAAAAATATTTACCTGTTGATTCATCCATTTTAAGGGTTCTAACGCCTTCTACTGTATCCTGACCATCTGGAATAAGAGCCTCTTCCTTTTCAGAAGAAAAATCATTGAAAAATGAGTCAAACCCACCATTTTCATATTCTTCAAGCATTTTCATACCGTCTTCTGCAAAAATACCCTGTTCGATGTCAATTCCAGTAACGAGACTTTCAGACATATCCATAAATCTGTCCATGGTTCCAAGTTTCTGAGAAACTTCTTCTTCCATTTTTTCCAAAGCAAGTTCAAACATTGCTCTTTCATTGGGGTCCCCATTTAAGATAGACATACTGGCAACAAGTGCTGCGTGTGCCTGTTTAATAGTTTTGTATTCGATTTCTTTCTGTTGAACGTCGTCTTTTAAGTCTTCGATAACATAACCAGAAACGTCATACATTTTCTTTAATACAGTGTGAATTTTTTTAATCTTAGAAAGAAGGTCGGTAAGTTTTATTGTGCCTTCTCTTCTACGTCCAGCTTTCCTGGCTTCAATCCAAGCTTGACCTTTTTCTTCTTTTTCATTTGCCGAAGAAGCTATTTTCAAACTTCTTTCAATATCCTGTTTATTTTCAGCAATTTTTCTTTCCAAGCCACGTATTTCTCCAGAGAGCTTCATAATGTGCTCGTTCATTTTTTCATGATTATTTTCCAGGTTTTCAATGTGAATTTTTATAATCGCAATAGGATTTAATTCAACAAAGATACCAGTAATATATCTCATAAACATTTGAAATCCGAACTTAAAAAGATTCTGCACTTTCTTGTTTGTAACAAGGAAAATGAGAAGGACAATTGCTCCAAGCAAAAACATTGCATGAAGGGTGTTGGTTAAAAGGGTAATAATATAAGGAAGTGCTTTGTACAAGCCGATGGCTGCACCAATTCCAATTAACCAAAGGAATACTTTACCAACTTTTCCTTCAGGTTTCTGAAAAAAACTTTTAACTCCTTTTTCTAAACTGTTTTCCATTTTTTTTGTTTTTAAAAGATTAATAATTATTGAATGTGTTGATTAATTTTCGTTTTGTAGTCACTAATTTGACCAACAAGCTGTTGAACTGTTACGTCAAAGTCGGCTTGCTTTTGAGCAATGCTAATTTTAGCTTGTGCAGATTCAGACTTAACGGTAGCAATTTCGTTGCTGATTTCCTGAATTTCCTGGGTTAGCTTCTGAATTAGTTCAGATTTTTGCTGAGCTGTAGCAGCAAGTTGCTCGATGTAGAGTTCTTTTTGGTCAACCAATTCATCGGTTGCTTTTGCCATTTCTTTTTCGAAAACTTTCTTTTCATTATCTATTACACCAAGGTAATGGTCAATAGAACTTAAAAGATAGTCTTTTTTCATGCCACCAGAAGATGATTTCAAAGTTTCATAAACCATATTGAACTTTGATTTTTCGTCAACGGCAACATTTTGCAGTTTATTTAAAGACTGCATAAATTCCAAAAAATCATTTCCAGTAAGGTTGTTTTCCTCAATGGCAACTGATAATTTTTCAAAAATTTCATTGTCAACTTTTCCGACAATTTGCCCAGGTGTCTGGGTTGCTGTTGGAGCAAAAGAAATTGTTGGTTTTTTTGTCGTATTTTTTGCAACGACTGTCCTTTCTCCCTTTTTAAAATCGCTTTGTTTTACTTCCTTTTTTTCATCAGAAGGATTTTGTTGCTCAGTAGTTTGTTCTTCTACTGGTGCTTCACTTATAAGCCCCAATTTTCCAAGTAAACTCATGGTTTTCTTTGTTTTAAATTAATTATTACGGTGTCTTATACGAAAAAATTTCAATTTTGTTATTGCTTTTTTAAAAAATGTGGTGGAACATCAGCATTACATGATATGCTTAATTCAACTTTCCATCAATAAAGTAGTCAATAGAGTCCTCAACAACAGCCCATCCATCTGGATATGTTTTTATAACATTAACCAATTGGCATTCTTTGAGCTGCCAATCTGCGCCAACGCCTTGAAGCATTTCTTTACTTGCTGTTATTATGGCAGAATCGCCACAATTAAACATATAAGTTGTGTTTAAGGACATAATCAAGAACTTCAGGATTTAATACTCTTAACAAAGCTTCTTTTGTTATTGAATATAAATTAGTGTTTCGCTCTTTAGCCTCATTAATTCCAGCCAAAAGGTTTCTTGCCTTTGTTGATGAAATATTAGTAACTGGTAAATTACCTTCATCATGAATATAAAGATGCGGAGGTTGCAAATACCAACCTATACTCTCATCCCTTTTAACGCCATTTCTTGGAGAAACTATAAAGGGAACATCCATCTTCAAAAGCTCATTTGAATTATACCATTTAGAAATTGAGTTTGCTCTATCAATTCCTATAACAAAAGCAAATCTGAAATTTTCATAATCAGGGTCATGAATAAGCTTGTTAAGCATATGATATGTTTCTCCATGTAATTGATGCTTAATTTCGTAATCACTTATTTTTATTCTACCGTCATTTTTTGTAGCCAATTTGAGCATTTCTAATCTATACTCTGGAGAAACCATGTTCTTTCCGTCCATGTGTTGAAATACTGGCATCATCCACACTTCATCAGCCCAATTGCTTGTTCTTAAAATAAAATTGGCAAGTTCAACGTGTCCAATCGTAACTGGGTCAAATGCGCCACCAAGGATTGCCACCTGAGTTTTTCTTCCTCTACCTTTATATTGAAGCATTCTCCTTTGAATTTTTGCATTATTACTTTTAATAAGTTCAGCAATATCCCAACCACTTTCATTGCAAAGTTGAATAAGGCTGGTAAGTAAATCACCAGTCTCTTCTTTTAAGTCGTTCAAATCGGTATAGTTACAGAGTTCTCTACATTCACCAGAAATATCTTCCAGCCTTTTTGTTAAAGGTGTATGAATAAATGCTTCCGTGAAGACTTTGTTAACTATGTCCTGCAAATCCTTGTGGTCCATACTATTCGTTCAATAGTTTTTTCTTACTATTATATGGGAAGAATCGTCCAATTACTATTCCCATGGCAAAGATAATAATGGCAACTAAACCGAGCATTACCTTAAAGAGAAAAGCTCCAAGTGCAAAAACATAAGAGCCAATTAATGCGGCAACAATAAGTGCCATGATGATTAATGCAATAATTAAATACTTGTTCATAGGATAACTTTTTTTAAATTATACGTGCAAATATAAAAAAAGTTATTGATATGTCAAAACAAAAGACACCACAAAGGACACAATGTCCTAATTAGTGTCCTTCGAGGTGTTTTTTGTTATTTATCGGACAATATATCGGACATGTCCGATATTTATAAATATTATAGAAACAAAAAATTACCCCGAAGATTTTATTTTATTATTTCGTCTACTCTCAGTTTGCTTTTTATGTTTTGCATATAAGATTTAACAAACATAAGAGTATAAAGTTTTCTCTTTCTGATTATAGCAAACAGTAAATTTCCATTGCTTTCGCTTTTTTTGCTTATTAAAAACAATGGTTTTCCATCTTTTATTTGTTTTTTTGCATCTCTTTTGTGAGTGGGAGAGTGAAATTGAATATCTTCCAAATTATTGTTCAAATTAAAGTCAAAAAGAAATATTCCATAACTTTTGTTATATTCAAACCAATTGGCACAAATAATATTTACTCTATCTATTATTGCTTCTTTTATCCTTTCTGTAAAAACAAATGTCCCATGGTCAGAATATTCTCCTTTGGAAAACTCAAATCCAACCCCCATTTCTTCCATTCCCAGTATTCTTTCTTCTATCCTTTCTATTGAGTGCTCTGTATTGTCATAACTGTCTAATCTTACTTTCATTTTATTTTTTTTCGTTTATATTAACTTCGATGGAAGTCCGTTAATTGCCATATAAAAGTTGCTGTACTCGCCCTCTTCTGTAACCTCACGGCCAAACCATACTGGTGGAATAAATGCGTCACATTTCTCTTCTGTTTTGAATTCAACCTCTACAGATATTAAACCATTTAATTGATTTTTATAAATATCTAAATCAGCATGTTCTTCATATCCTTCCAGTGGAATTTCATACCTGAATTTGTGAATTATAAGATTTTCGCATAAAGGCCACATTTCTCCGAACTGAGGTTTAAAAAGTTCGATTTCATATTCTTTTCTTTTTTTATTACCTAAACCCTTAATTGTTTGATAATAGCGATTTCCTATACAACCACCACCTGGCGACATAAATATAACCTGTCTTAGTCTGTACAAATAACTGCTTCCAATATTTTGTACATAACCTTGCGTTGTGTCACCATAAATGAACCTTGATAAATTTGGTAGGTTTTCGGGAGAGACCAGGAACTTTCTTTCAATTTCTGTGTTTTTCATAGTTTAAATTTTAATCTTCATTAAAACGCTTTTAATTCCATGTTCTTTAATTTATACTTTTTTGCTAAAGTAATTAGTTAACATTTCTTTTAATTTTCCTCTTGCCTTAAAATAATTTGACTTAGATGCACTATCAGATATACTAAGTCTTTCGGCAATTTCTTTATGTGTATATCCTTCAATTGCACGCATATTAAAAACAACTCTGTATGCAGGAGAAAGTTGAGAAATCATATCCATTAAGCGCTCAGTTGGAATTTCTTTGAGATTCTTTTCATTGAACTCAACCCATTCATCTGAAGCATTGTTTAAAGAAATTTCTTTGCTTTCTGATAAATCACAAAATGAAATTACGAATTCTTTTTTCTTTCTTATATAACTAACAGCTGTATTTACTATAATCTTCCTTGCCCAGCCATCAAAACTGCCTTCAAATTTATATTTTTCAATGTTTGAAAAAATTTTAATAAAGCCATCTTGAAGTAAATCTTCAGCCTCTGCTCTATTTCCAGTATATCTGATTAAAACAGCAAGAAATTTTCCGCTAAGCTTTTTAAAAAGCTCATGCTGGGCACTTCTTTTGTTTTTAATGCATTGTTTCACTAACAGTTTTTCATCCATTGTTTATTCGTTGTAAAAGGTTATTTTGTTTCTGGTATTAAAGTTTTATAAAGTTTTCGCCAAGAAAACCCATTCGCCACGAAGTTCGGATGGAATGAATTGGCGTTTGCTTTTGCAAATATACGAAAATTTTTTAAAATAGTTACAAATAAATTCAATTTTATAA
>Ga0172375_10012415_pt1 | contig 10682 bp, 8 predicted proteins | sample LakKiv1m_FD_114537 | JGI IMG/M metagenome (GOLD analysis project Ga0172375, IMG submission 114537) | Freshwater microbial communities from Kabuno Bay, South-Kivu, Congo - kab_092012_11.1m | ecosystem: Environmental > Aquatic > Freshwater > Lake | place: Democratic Republic of the Congo...
AGTGAGTTTCGTTTCACCAGGCCTCTCCTCTTCCTCTTCTTTTCGTTTCGCTGATCGCCCCAAAAACCTCCATCGTTTCCTCACAATCATTCGCACCCGCGCCCTCCCCTTCATTTTCCCAGAATAGTGGATACGAGCTTCTCGAATTCCTCGACCTGGCGCTCGAAAACCGAGAGGGCAGAAAGCCAGAAATCCGGCTTCTCGATGTCGAATCCTGCCTTCCTCGTCACTTCCACCGCCGAGGCTGAACCCGTTTCGGCGAGTAGATCCCTGTAGGTGCGCGCAAAGCCCGGTCCTTCCGCCCTGTAGCGCTCGTAGAGGCCAAGGCCGAAAAGCTGGCCGAAGGCGTAGGGGAAGTTGTAGAAAGACAGTGAAGGAATGTAGTAGTGACCTTTGACCGCCCACATGTAGGGATGGCGTTTTTCCGCGGCGAGGCCGGCGCCGTAGGTCTTCGATTGAGCATCGAGCATCAGGGCGCAGAATTGATCTGGCCCGAGCTCACGTTCCTTCCGTTCGGCGAACACCGCTTTCTCGAAATAGAAGCGAGAGAGGATATCGACGATTACCTGGCAGCCGTCCTGAAGATGCATCTCAACAAGGAACAACCGCTCCTCCGGCCCCGCTGTCGCGAGCGCGGCTTCCGAAACGATGGTTTCGGCGAAAATCGAGGCGGTCTCGGCGAGCGTCATCGGATATTGCGTAAGAGCATATGGCTTGTCGATGATGCACTCGTGATGCCAGGCATGGCCCAGTTCATGGGCGACCGTGCTGACCGAGGAAAAACTGCCGTCAAAATTGCAGAGCACGCGAGCCGTTTTCGCGATCGGGAAATCGGTACAATAGGCTCCGCCGACCTTCCCTTCCCTCGGCCGGGCGTCGATCCAGTTCGAATCGAAGGCTTTGGCGGCAAAGGCTCCCATCGCGGGATCGAAGGATGAGAACTTGTCCCCTATGAAGCTCCTCGTCTCCTCCCATTCGAAGGTTGGAAGAGGGGCCCCCTTCTTTTCGACAGGGGCGAACAAATCGTAAAACGCAAGCGCGGGGAGGTCGAGCGCTCTCGCTTTAACCTTGAGATAACGTCTCCAGAAAGGGAGGGACGCTTCCATGGCCGAGATGAGCGCATCGAGAGTGGCGGGGCTGATCCTCGCCTGAATCGTGGATTTTTCAAGGGCGTCCCTCCAACCTCGACGGGCGTTGAGCGAATTCGTCGCGCCCTTGACCCCGTTGAGTGCGGCCGCCATTGGAATCTCGACCGATTTCCAGACCGAGAGCTCGAGCCCGAAGGCCTTCTCCCGCACGGCCCGGTCGGGGTCGAAAGCGAGATTCCGTAATTCTATGACTGTCTTCCATTCGCTCTTCGCCTCATTCCAGAGCGCCGAAGAATTAGAGCTCACCGATTCCTGCAGCCTCGACCAGGCGTCGGCCCCACTTCGGCCCAAATCCTCGGCGAGGTCCTCGAGCTCCGGCGTCATTTGTCTGGACTGGAAGAAAATTTCCTCCCGGACATGGAAGGCGTAGGGAAGCAGCGCCGGGTCTTCGGCGAACACCTTTCCAAGCGCTTCCTTTCTCGCCGCGAGCGCATTTCTGTACAGGACATCCGCCTTCTTCGCGGAAAGCTTGAGGGCCTCGACGGCATTGAGCTCGGCGAGGACAGCCTGGTCGCGGGTGGCGGTGCTGAACCGCGCGTAGGTGTAGGCGGAAAGGGTTTCCATGAGCGAGCCAAGCTCATCGTTGAGGGATAAGGCCTTCTTGAGCCAAACCTCGGAGTCTTCGCCCGCCGCGATCGAGACGCTTGCCTCGTAGAAGCGAACCGCTTCGGCCGAGAGAGTCGAGGCTTTTATCTTGGCCGCGCGATATTCGTCAGAATCGAAGCCGGGGAATATGGGGCTCAAATCCCAGGTCGGCAGTTTTTCAGATCCAGTCATTGTTGCCATCCTTCCAATCGGTGAGTTCTTCGGGTTTGAAAAATAAGGATATCTCGCGGCGAGCCGACCCCGTCGAATCAGAGGCGTGTATGATATTGAGCTGTGTATGCATGGAATAGTCGCCGCGTATCGTCCCAGGCTCCGCCTCTTCGGCCTTCGTGGGACCGCACATGAGCCTGAGCATTCTGACGGCGTTTTCGCCTTCAAGAACCATCGCGATGACAGGTCCCGAGGTGATGTAATCCACAAGTTCGCCGAAAAAACTTTTCCCCCGGTGCTCGGCGTAATGTTCCTCTGCCAGAGTACGGGAAATTCTCATAAGCTTCATGCCCACGATATCGAAGCCCTTCCGTTCAATCCGCGTCATTATCTCGCCCGCGATGCGCCGCGAAAGGACGCCCGGCTTCATCATGGTGAAGGTCCGCTCGATCGCCATCCTGTATCCCCCAAGTTTCCATCCTACCATCGGTGGACGAAAAATTCCATAAAAAAATGGATTGTCCCCTGGCATGGTTGCCGCGCGACGCCCGGCGCGGCATACTTCATGCATCAATGAATATCGAGTTCCATTACTACGCCCTGCACTACATCGCCAGACGCGCGGGATTCAGCGAAGAAGATTCCTCCATTATCGCCATTTCCAGCCAGATGGTCGACGAATGTCTCGCTTCCTGGGAAGTGCGTGGCGGCCTGAGTCCATCGCGCAGCCAGGTGACCCAAAATTATGTTTTCTGGGACGAGGCGGTGGCGCGGGATATCTACAGGCCTTTTCACTTTATTCCCGGCGACGCGGTCCTGGCTGGATCCAGGCGCCACGATGGGCGCGCCGGACGTTTTGTCGTGACCGAAGGCTCGGCCTTGGCCAGAGAAATCCTCGAAGCGGCTCTTAAAACCCGCGATCTTTTCCGAATCGGCATCGCGCTGCATTCCTACGCCGACACATGGGCGCACCAGAATTTCTCGGGCGACTCGGAACCGCAGAATGCCTTCGATCCCGCCTCACCCATTCCGCCCGTGGGTCATTTGCATGCGCTGAAAAGCCCTGACATCCCCCGCCTCGTCTGGAGGGATCCCCGTCTCAAGGAAGAGTCAGCAGAAATCAGCAACGCAACGCGGTTTGTCCGAGCCGCGTCCATGATCTATCGCTTTCTCTGCACCTACAACAGGCGCCCCTTTGCCGACGAAATTTTCGTGACGGGCAGGCTTGAGGAGCTGTGGCGCGGCTCAGGCGCAACAAAGGACAGCGCAGCCCGCGCGTCGGACTACATCGTCGATTTCGACGTGCCGCCCTACGAGCCCGAGGCATGGGCGAAAAGCGCGGGCGGCGTACCGGATGGATTTCTCCAGAACCCCCCGGATCCCTATCGGGCGGGATATGACCGCCTGGCGTGGCTGAGGAACGCGGCGACGAAGGCTTCTTCGGCGTTGGGATCGGTGCGCGGACGCATTCCCGAGTCCGGCTACGACCATTCGCGGTTTTCAGCCTGGAACGCCGCGGCCCGCAACCATCTCGAACTATGTCGGGTATTATTCAAGCAGCGAGGTATCGAATGAAGTTTTTCCGCACCCATCCTTTTGGCATGGCGCCCCTATTCGCCTTGGCCATCGTCCTGCTCGCCAGTTGCGCGACGATACCAAAGGAGGTATTTGATACAGAGCCATCCTCCCAATTGGAAATTTCTCCTCAGGTATACCTGAGACTCTCGGGCGACGCGCTTCGGGACATGGCGGCGAATATGAGCGATGAGGAGATGGCAGGCCTCGTCGAGGCGATCTCTCCACGCAGCGAGGCCGGTTCTCCCGGGCCAGATGCCGACCGCGGCTCGGGCAAATCGGCTCCCGCCATGGATACCTCAATGCTCGAAGGATTTCTGTCCAAGACCAAAACCTTCGGCGCCGGCATCCGCGGAATCGGGACAGCTTCACCAGCCATGGAAGCCGTTTTCGTGGGAGATTTCCCCGTCGCGTCCATCAGGATTGCCCTTACCCTCGACGGAAATTGGCAAAAATCGGCGGAAGGCGGCTATCGATCCACTAAATACCCGATTTTCCTGAGACCGCCGCAACCAGGCATCGTCCACGCCGCCTCGACCGAAGTCCCCGCGGGCTCGGGACTGATCGAAATCGAAGCTTATCCCAAGAGATTCTCCGACCTCGCCGCATCCGATATATTCGTGTCGGCCAATTCGCCGACGGCGTTTTTCTCCGGCTTATTCCCCATGGAGGCATCGTCCATCCCGGTGAGTTCGGTCATCGTGACGGGACGGCGCATGCCTGCCGGCTATATACCCATGAATATCGCGCAAGGAAAGCCCCCCCTCACCGCCACATCGCGCTACCTCCTCGACATCCGCATCATAATGAAGGATGAGGCTACCGCGCGAGCGTACAAACCAGTGGTGAAGTTCCTGTGGGCCGCTGCCGCCTCGAAGCTTTTGGGCGAGGCGTTCGATCCTGGCTCCGCGCCCCTTGTCCTTGAAAACGATATCTATGTGATGAGGGGACTCGAAGTCGACGCTGATGGGCTCAGGACTATGCTTACGGCTTCCCTGCTCGAACGCTGACCAACAAGCTCGCGACGAGCCGCGCGAGGCAAGGAATAGGCTGAGGAATCATCGGTAGGGAAGCGTTGCCGATCCAGGGGGGAGTGGCTTCGCCTTCGCGAAGGCAGTGATCAGGTCGACGAGGCCCTCGGCGAGGGGATAGGCGGGATTCGTGAAGGAATCATAGTTCTCTTCCTCAGTTTTAACTTGTTTGAGAAGGTAATTCATTGAAGGAATGAGCCGGGCCGCGGCATTGGGACGGGCTTTCAGAAGCCTTTCGAAGGCTTCCCTGGAAACCTGGAGATCGGCCGATCCATAGATGAAGAGTATGGGAGCCTGCACTTTCGCGATCTCGGAGGATGGATCGAATTTCAACCAGGACTTGAGCCATTCGATGCGCGAGGCGGAGAAAAAATCGGACAACTGGGCCGAAGGCGTCGGAAAGGGTTTGCCGGCAATAAGCGCTTGCACGATCGCCTCCGCCTCTTTCCGGGTGCCCTCGTCGAGTTCCTGTATCGATGCTTCCAGTTCCTTGCGCGGCTCCATGCCTGAGCCATCCAGCACGACGATGCCATCGATGAAGATGCCTTCGGCCGCGAGGCTGTTTATCGCTGCGGCCCCCGCCCAGGCCCCCTCGTTCGTCCCGGCGACAAGGATTCTCGAAAACATGTTTAAATTCAAAAGATGCTTCAGAACCTGGGCCGCGTCGGAAGCATGGACAGCCAGGCTTGTCATCATCCCTCGGCGCTCCAGGAGATAGGCTTCTCCGGAACCGCGTTTGTCGTAACGGAAAGATGCCACGCCCTTGCCGTAGAGAGTCTCGGCGAGCATGGATAAAGTGTTCGACTTGCCCGGGACATTGTAGTTGTTGCCGTCCCTATCGGAGGTTCCCGCTCCGGAGAGGAGGAGGACGAGGGGCACTCTCGACTGGCCGCCGCCCGGCTGCAGAAGGGTTCCGGGAAGGCAGTCTTCGCCTATCGGGATCGACATGAATTTTTCATTCGAAGTCTGGCTGGCCGCCACCCTGCGGAGCAAGAAAGACCCCTTCCACGAGCGCGCTTTCGCTGTCCCGATGATGCCCCCCCTCATCCCTGAAGTTCCCGCCGACGTGGAGAAGATGCCTTCACAGGCAAGCTCCTCACCCGGCCCTAGCGCGTCGAGGATGAATCGGATGCTGCCGGCATTCCAGGTGACTTCATCGAGAGGGTATCCGAACATCGATTGCTCGGTAATGTCCATCAGCGCGCCCTTGCCCTGCCCGAGTATCTTGAGTTTCAGGCCCGAGGAAAGGGAGCCGGGGTTTTCCGAGCCGCCCGCGCCCGCTGGCGCTATCTGCTTGAGCGTGAGGGAACCTTCCCACAAGCCCTCCGCGATCCCTGCTGGTTGCACGGTGGCACCCGCGCTTTGCGCATACGAAAACCGCCCCCCGAAGAAGGCGGCGATCGAGATGATGGAGAAAATGGCCAATAAACGTCTCATGATATCGCTGATCAGGCCCCCGCGACCTCCGCGAATCGTTCATAAACGGCATCAGGAGACCCCGAGCCGTCGATGGTCACGAGAATCCCGAGCTTGCCATACCAGTCGATGAGCGGTTCCGTCTGTTCCCTATAGGCCGCAAGCCTTGTTTTTATCGATTCCTCGCTGTCGTCAGGCCTGGTATAAAGCTGGCCCCCGCAGAGATCGCATATGCCTTCTCGCGCGGGGGGCATTGTCGCGATATGGTAGATTTTACCACAATCCTTGCAGACTCTCCGCCCTGTGAGACGGAACAGGATCATCTCGTCCGGCACATCGAAATTGACGACGAGCTCCGTCGCATCGATGGCCTGCAGAGCCGCCGCCTGGCCGATGGTCCTCGGGAAACCGTCGAGTATCCACCCTTTGGAGGCGTCGTCGCGAGCAAGCCTCTCCTTCACGAGCGCTATCGTGAGATCGTCGGGGACAAGCCGTCCCTCGGCGAGGATGCTTTTTACTTTCTTCCCAAGTTCCGTCTCGTTTTTGATGGCGGCGCGGAAGAGATCCCCTGTCGAGATGTGGGGCAAACCCTTTTTCGCCGAAGCCATGGCGGCCAATGTGCCCTTGCCTGCTCCAGGAGGGCCAAGGAAAACCATTTTCATGACGTGTACGCTCCGATGTTCCGATGTGGATCGCGCCAGAATACTATTTGAACGCCATAAAGTAAACAGGCGCCCCTCACCGGATGGACCAAGGCTGGTTCATGTTATATCTGAAGACGATCTCGAGCTTATCGCGAATGCTCTCCGTGGGAAGCACGAGGGTTATTGCCCTATGCTCGCGGAAATCCGTGCTCGAGGGCGTCCCGACGATACTGCGCTCGAAATGCACCGGCACGCTCAGCTTTCTTATGTGGCGAAGATGCGAGCCATTATGGCCAACGCGCTCTCTTCGCGCAACGTGCATCGAATGACTGAACTCGACGCCGGACTGTACCGCTTGCCGTTTCCATATGCTGAGATCTTCCTCCATGAAGCGGGACGCCACCGGCAGCACATCGGAACCGATGAGATGCGTGAGATTCAGCTTCATGCCCGTATGCATAGCGATGAACCTGCGGACTATCTCGATTGTGTCGGCGTTCGCGCCAATATCGAGGGGAAGAATGAAGGGCTCGAAAAGTCCGGCCAATTGCATTTTCGCTATTTGGTATCTGAAGGCATAGTCCGTCTTCTGCGGCTTGCCGAGGTTCGGCGAACCTTCGGGTACGATTATCACGATATCGGAATGATTGTGCGGCGATGCGAGCAACCTCAAGGCTATGGTGAGATGGGTGAGTTGAAATGGATCGAAGGAGCCTATGTATATCGCGACGCGCGCCACTCCGCCGGGATACCGGACTATCTTCGGATAGTCCCTCGTATCCAAAGGCTGAATGTCACCTCGGCGAGCCTTTTCGTCGATATCGTAGAGCGCTTTGACGATCAGCTTTTCATAGTAGGAATAATCGCTCAGTTCGAGGGGCCCCAGATAGCCGAGATGGGGGAGTGATTCAAATATCTTTTTCAGACGCCTGGCGAGAAGATCGACTTTTGGGTTTGAGAACTTTGATGGCCAGAGACAGGGAAACTTGTTGGCAATAGTGCGTGAAGACTCATGTCCCTCTCGTTGATCCATTCGTACAGTATTCAATGAAAAGTACAATAATGCAACAAATTTTGTTTCATCAGCGCGTTTCTTAAGCGCCCCGCGACATGGGTGATCTGGGTGTTTTTGTTAATAGATATTTTTTTATTCATAAATTTTGTTCAAAGACAAATCAAATAACATTTTTTATATTTATTACATTTTATCGATATATTTTTCTTGACAAGATAAAAAGACGGTGCATACTGCTATCATAAAGGAACCAATGGTCAACGAAAACCTTTGCTTCGGTTCGGTCGGCAAGGAGGCAGTATGCCATCGATCACGGTAAAGCAGACGAGTTCCGACATTGAGCGCATCGTCCGCGACAATCTTGGAACCCAGGGAAGTCTGCTGAAAATTCTGGAACAAGCGCAGGAGAGCGATCCGAAACATTACTTATCCGAGGAAATGCTCAGGCGTATCTCGGAACTCGTGGGGGCGCCGCTGTCACAAGTCTATTCGATGGCGACTTTCTATTCCTTTTTCAACCTCAAACCTCAGGGAAAACACTCCATCGTCGTATGCAGGGGCACCGCCTGCCATACCAGGGGCTCACTCGCCCTCCTCAATGAAGCCCTGGCCCGTATGGGCATCCGCGGCTTCAAGGAAGAGGAGGAAAATTCCGCTACGAGCCTCGATGGGTTCGCTTCGATAAGGACAGTGGCCTGTTTCGGCCAATGCGCTCTCGCGCCGGTCGTCATGATCGACGGCGTGGTGAAATCAAGGATGACGATCGGCAAGCTGGTCTCGCTTCTCGACAAGATCAAGAAAGAAGGTAACAAATGAACGCCATAACCGATCTAGGCACTCTCCGGAACAAGGGCTTGTCTCACCTCGTCAATGGGACTCCATGGATCTCGGTCGGGCTGGGCACCTGCGGCATAGGCAACGGCGCCGACGAGGTCTTCGCAGCGCTCGCCGAGACCGTGAAGATCGCAAAAATCGACGCCAAGGTCAGGCGCGTCGGCTGCTTTGGGTTCTGCGCCGCCGAGCCGATCGTCATGGCCTACCGACCGGGGAAACCTCTCCTCATGTTCGCCGACGTCAAGCCATCCAAAGCCGCCTCCCTCGCGAAAGGCCTTGCGGATGAAGCTGCCTTCGAGAAAATCGCCAAACTTGCCGAGGCCAAGATAGAATCCTGGGATTTCAGGACTCATTCCATCGTTTTTGGAAGCGATTACCCCTTCCTGCCCACATGGAAAGATTTGGCCTTCTTCAAAGGCCAGGAAAAGCTCGTATTGCGCGACTGCGGCCTCATCGATCCGGAGCAGATTGAGGAGTATATAGCGGTGGGAGGTTACTCAGGTCTCCTCAAAGCCCTCACCACGATGACGCCCGATTCCCTGATCGAGGAAGTGAAGAAAGCGGGGCTTCGCGGTCGCGGCGGCGCGGGATTCCCCACATGGAAAAAGTGGCGGATCATGCGGGACAACGTGCTCGCCAATCCCGGAGATGCCTACGCGATATGCAATGCCGACGAAGGTGACCCGGGCGCCTACATGAATCGCAACGAAATCGAGTCCGACCCCCATATGCTCATCGAAGGGATCATCATCGGAGCTTACGCGATGGGAGCCACCCAGGGTATCGTTTATGTCCGCGCCGAATACCCTCTGGCGGTCGAGAGACTCAGCAATGCGCTCAATCAAGCTAGACACGCTGGCTTGCTTGGCAAGAATATCCTGGGGAGCAAGTTCAATTTCGACATCGAAATCGTGACCGGGGCCGGCGCCTTCGTCTGTGGCGAGGAAACCGCCCTCATCGCATCCATAGAAGGAAAGGCTGGACGACCCGCGCCGCGGCCCCCCTTCCCCGCCCAGAAAGGCCTCCATGACAGGCCGACGACCATCAACAATGTCGAAACATGGTGCAATGTGCCCGTCATCATAGCGCGCGGAGGGGAATATTTCGCTTCCTTCGGCACGCCTACGAGCACGGGCACCAAGGTGTTCTCTTTCGTCGGCAAGGTACGAAACACGGGGCTCGTCGAGCTTCAAATGGGCTCGACGCTTGAGAGCGCCGTCTACGGCATGTGCGAGGGAATGGGACCAAAGAAGAAGATCAAGGGACTCCAGTCCGGCGGACCTTCGGGAGGATGCATTCCCGCCTCCCTTTTCAAGACGCCGATCGACTACGAGCATCTGGCCGAATTGGGTGCCATCATGGGTTCCGGCGGCATGGTCGTCATGGATCAGGACAACTGCATGGTCGATGTCGCCCGCTATTTCATCAGTTTCACGGCGAGCGAATCCTGCGGCAAATGCACCCCCTGCAGAGAGGGCACCTCGCAGATGCTCAACATCCTCCAGGGCGTCGCGGACGGGGACGCGAGCGAGCAGGATTTGAAGACGCTGGAGAGCCTCGCCATTTCAGTGAAGGATTCCGCTCTCTGCGGGCTTGGGCAAACGGCGGCAAATCCCGTCTTGACGACGCTCAAGTACTTCAGGGACGAATACATCCAGCACATCAAGGCGAAGCGCTGTCCGGCTGGCGTCTGCGAAAACCTCTACGTGGCCCTCTGCGAATCTTCCTGCCCCCTCCACATGAATATCCCCGGCTACCTCCAGCTTCTCAAGGAGAACAGGATAGAAGATGCCTTCGAACTCACCTTGCGCGAGAACCCCCTGCCCGGTTCTCTGGGGAGAATCTGCCATTTCCACTGCAGGATGCGCTGCAGGCGCGACATGCTCGACGAGCCCGTCTCGCAGGGCGAAATCCACCGATATCTGGCCGATTCCATGTACAAGATGGGCAGGGAAAAATCCATCTATAACAGGCTACTCAAGGAAAAGCTGCCGGCGACGGGCAAAAAAATCGCCATCATCGGCGCCGGCCCCGCCGGCCTCGCGGCATCTTTCTGGTTGTCCAGGCTTGGCCACGAGGTAACGGTCTACGACGCCTCGAGCGAGGCCGGCGGCGTGCTCAGATGGGGCATCCCATCCTACCGGCTGCCAAAGGATGTGCTCAAGAAAGAGATTTCCTTCGTCCAAAAGTTGGGAGCGCGCTTCATTTTTAACACAAGGATGGAGACGAAGGAACAGTGGCAAAGGCTGCTCGACGCTTCGGA
>Ga0172375_10012416_pt1 | contig 10681 bp, 8 predicted proteins | sample LakKiv1m_FD_114537 | JGI IMG/M metagenome (GOLD analysis project Ga0172375, IMG submission 114537) | Freshwater microbial communities from Kabuno Bay, South-Kivu, Congo - kab_092012_11.1m | ecosystem: Environmental > Aquatic > Freshwater > Lake | place: Democratic Republic of the Congo...
CCCATACAAAGCGGTCAATTCGCGCCACCTGGCTGTCATCAATTTTTCGAGGCGGATTACTTCCTTATACTGCTGCCCGGCATTCCTGTTCATGACGCCTCCATTTGTTGAAATTCCCGGATACAAGAGTTTCGATCGCGCTCTCGATACGCTCGCCTGCCATGCCGTCCAGCACACCCCAGTCGGAAGCTTCCCGCGCATCCGGCGCTGCGAGGCGACCGCCCGCAAGCTCGGACACAAGTCGCTTGTATTCGACTGCGTTGTCAGTCGCGGCTACGCCGCGGACCCCGTTGTAATCGGTATAACGGAACCGGTAACAGTCGTAATTGATCGTGGGCAGGCTACAGGCGATGGCCCATTGAATGGTGGATGACACGCACGCGATAAAGCCGTCGCTAAGCGGCATTAACTTGATCGCGCGTTCTTTTGCCAGGCGCACGGTGGGGCTCTCGATATGGTGGAGTGCAGCCGGGTCAGCCGAAGGATGCACACTCACCAGGGCAACCGCATCCCGCATCCGGGCCAGCGGTGCGATCCATGCTGCAACCAGATCCGAATAGGAGCGAAATTCACAGGCGGTATAGCGGGCAACATCGTTATACGGCAAGGCGCAGAGTATCAGCCGTTTGGCCGGTTCGAATCCATATTCCTGCATGATCCGGCCGCGTTGCGCTTCCCGGTCGGCAATGCCGGCGGCCAGTATGTCATGGCAGACCGAACCTGTGACGATTATTTTTTCACCGGACAATCCTTCGCGCTCGCAATACCGTTTCATTGCGGCGCTTTCGACAATGATCGCGTCTGAATGCCCGCTGTGAAGGGTCCAGGGTCTGGGCGGGGCGAGACCGAGCAATTCCATGGCCGCGATCTTGTGCGCAGGCAGCCTGATCAGCGGCCTGCCTTCGAAATCGAGTTTCCATTTCGGCAACACCGCGGCGGCAACCCTGTTCCATCGCAGGTCGGCGTTGTATTCCGGATCGTCGCGAATAAACAGCGCCGGCTCCCTGGCGCTTGCCATCCACAGCGGGGCTACGACGGAAGCGATGCCGCGTTCGCGTGCGGCCCGGATCCACGCGGACGTATCATACCACACCAGGTCCCCTCCCAGGATAATCAGCGAAGGCCGGACCCGGTCGAGAATCTTGCCCGCTGAAGCAATTCTGCCGCGCAAGGCGGCGATTTCATCGAACACCCTGGTCGTGATCGAACTTCCTTTGCCGGGACGGCAACTTTCGCACACCGCGACAATTCGCGGCTTTTTCCCGCGCACAGAGGCAAGCCGCCGGCGCATTTCTCGCTGGAAGGTGTCCGTTCCCAGCATCACAATTCCGCGTCCGTCGGGAAACCGGTCTGGCGTCCGGGTAACCGGAATGCCGGAAACACTGTCAGGCGGAGGATTGTCATCCCATATTACACCAGGCATGGGCAGGTTTTGCTCGCGAAGCACGTCGAGAATCCGACGCGAGTACTTCCCCGCGCCGAAAAGGGCCACCCAGTCCATGCCGCGAACCGATTCCCGCCACAGCTTTGCAAGACGATCGCGTTCAGCCAGGTCACGCGTGTCGCCGATCCATGCGATCCCGGATGCGACACACGCCTCTTTTTCGGTTGGAGCGGGATCGGAATACGGGAAATGAAAGACCGGTTCGTAACGGCCCGTGGATTTCAACATCCGCGCAAGATCTATCAGTGACGTAAAATACGTCGAACAATGAGATAGCAGGAGCGCTTTTTTCATCCGAATACGAGCCCCCTTGCCGCTTTTGTGAAATCGCGCCACCGTTCCGCAAACGGACGGCGAACCTGTGGTGCACAGTCTATGTACTCAAGCCACGCCGGGTTTGTGTTCGATACCCATTGCCTGAACTCGACAACGTCTATTGCTTTCAAATTCTTGAGACAATCTATGCTGGTGCGCACCCAGGAAATCCTGTCGGGATCCGGGCTCATGTATTTTACGATAGCCCGGGCATGCATGTCCCACGCCCGGATCTCCTCCTTGCGGGACGGCTCAACCTTGTACGAAACCTCGGTCACTCGCCTGAGCCACTGGCTGGGTTTCTGCATAATCTGGTGGTAGTGGAAAAGATCGTCCACGCGCCCGTACCGGAAGCCCGCCTTTTGAACGAGCTCCCCAATGATGATATCCTCTGTGCGGTACAGGTAATCGTCGTCAATGAGCGGAAGCACGTCCTTGAACGCATCCCTGCGGCCCATCTGACTGCCCGAGAGCGGCCTCCTGATGTTGCCGTAATCGAGCGGGTACTCTATCAGGTAAACGAGCTGCTGCCGGCATTCATACCAGTCGTACCGGCTGCGGTAATTACTCATGTGGTCGAACCAGCCGGGCGGCAGGAATACGTCCGAATGAAGATAAACGAACCAGTCTGTTCTGACTTCCTCAATGAGTTTGCGTATGCTGAAGCCGAGTGAACGCACGTTGCGATGATCGAGCACGACAACCCTGGGAAACTGCTCCGCAATACGGATCGTGTCGTCAATGCATCCGCCGTCTGCGAGGATGAGACGGTTCACCGGTATTTCCCTGTAACAACACACGAGGTTCCTGCGCCACAGCTCGTTGGTATGCATGACCGGTATGATCACGTCCACGGCCCTGTCGCGCTCGGACAGGAACCGGTCCGTAAACGGCTCTTCGGCATACAGCCGTTCGAACACCGACTGCGTCTCCGCCGGTTTTACCCGGCCGGCCGCGTCGTTATTAATCTGTTCGTTCATTTACCGGATTCTCCGTTAAACGCCCCGTATTTACCGTCTATCCCGTCAATGATTTTCCAGTTTCCAGGTCTGTCCCTGCGGCGTTGGTCATCACCGGCTTACCGTTCTGGACGTGATAACGAAGGCCGCAAGCCGGTTCCGAGCACACAAGATCAGTTTCGCCGGCAGGCTTGAGAATTCCACGATTACCGGTGCCGTCTCCTTTGCGCACACAACAAGGACAGCGGAGTATTTCAGAAAGCTTGATGTTCCCGCCCGCAGTCGAAACCGGGCCTTCCTTGACCGTCCGCAATTCAAAGGTCATTCCTTCGAGCACGTTGCAGAAATGACGTCCAAGAAACGCAAGCAATCGCTCGTTGCGCGTTAACCGTTGCGCACCACGGGAGTAATGTTTTGTCACCCTTACAACATCGAACCGCGCACGGGTGTAATACTCCCGGCCGGGGTAACTCCCGAAAAAGTCGAACGTCTTCTCGGTGAAGGCGCGTTTGTGGGTGGGATCGTCAGCGGTGAACGAGCTGTTCCAGTTGACAACCCGAACGAAGATCCGCGCATTCGAACGGGTAACACGATGGACCTCCTCCATTATGCCTATCGTGTCCGGGAGATGCTCGACGATGTCGTTCATGTGGACCACATCGAAGCTGCTGTCCGCAAACGGCAGGGCGCCCCGCCCGATATCGGCCACAACATCAACCCCTTCCAGTTCGGCCACGTCCACGCCTACTGCGCCAGGGGTCTTGCTGTTGCCGCAGCCGAGGTCCAGCGCTCTCGGAAAGCCGGCGGGCAGGACCGGCACGGCGGAAGCGACGACTTGAACCGGCGTGGCCGGTTCCGGAACAACCGCGGTGGAAAGAACGTCCTTATTCATGGCCGCATGCCTGCCCATTACCTCGTAAAGCAGGGCAAGCTGCCGGCCTATTCCCGGATCGCGGTGCGCCTCGAGAAGCTGGTCCAGCAGGAAATTACGTGAAGGGGATATGAAGTTAGCCAGTTTCCATGCGGCCTTGCGCCGGATGCTGTCGAATATCGCGCGAAGTTCCTCGCCGGTATCCGCCCCTGAGACGTCAACAATACGAGGTTTGCGGCCTTTCACGGACGACAATTTTCGCCGCATTGAAACCTGGAAAGTATCCGTCCCGAGTACCACGGTTCCCATACCGGCGGAATAAGTTTCGGGAGTTTTGACCACAGGTATGCCGGACAGACTGTCGGCGCGCGGTGTGTCATCCCATATTTCATCCGGCTTCCGGAGGTCCTCGTTTTCGATGACGACAAGCAGGCGCGCGGTATACTTGCCGGCGCCGTAAACGGCAATCCGCCCCGGGCGCCGCTGAATGGCGCGCCATCGGCGAACCAGTCCGGCGTGCGCACGCATGTCCTTCTGGTAATTTTCGATCGGAATCGGGTCTCTCATCGTTCCGCCATTCTGCCGCATGTATATCCCGGCCCTGCGACCGGTGTCTGAAGCCGCGACATTACAAGCCCCGGCAGCTCCGGAAACAGTCCGGTTTATCGTTCTGCCGGGAATCGGAACATAGTAAGCACGGCAAATGCCACTGGCAGACGCGTGGCATGGAACCTGCTACCGTCAATGCTGCAATGAGTAATGAAATTCAACTGCCCCCGGCAATATGGGAACATGCTCTGTTCCGGGAACCGGTCGTAATAACCCGGCCGGCGTCACGATTTGCCGCGTCAGGGATTGATTACGAAATTAGGCGAATCCGTCACATGCCGAGCAGTTCGGACCGCACCGCGGAACAGGCGGTGGAAGCGGCCGACAGGGTGCTTTCAGCCGGCCGCGGTTGGATGGACAACGGCAGGATGCGATTCCCTGCCCCTCGCCGCGCACGACTGGATGCCGTGGAGCGCATTGGTGCAATGCTTCGGGCGGACAGCCTGCCTGTGGAACAACGGGCCCGGCTCATGCGCAGGCTTTCGGAAATTACCGACACCCCCCTGCCCCGGCCGGCGCCGGATGCTGAGAACCAGGCCGATGCCTTTAACTGCGCGGTCAAAGTGGCCACAGACGAGGCTTTGCGGTCCGACCCTCTTTTCTCAAAGCGGTATTTCAAACGCTTATACCGGGCACTCGACAGCGCCCTTGAATACAACAGCACAACCGACGCCATACGAAACACCAGGATCATAATGGGACTCAGGACGATCCTTGAAGCCGGCCACCGCCGTTCATGTTCGTTTGCCGACGTTGGATGCGCGATGGCGGCGGGAGCGCCGGGCACAATTGCAGCCGCCAAAATCCTGCGGGAAGGCGGCACATGTTCCATGGTGCACGGCGTGGACATAACAGCGCCGGACAGGACATGGGCAACGCGGATGCTGAAGGAACATGGCATTCTGTTTTACGGATGCGATCCCGCGCGCCGGAGGCTGCCGCGCGCTTACGACGCCATTCTCCTCGCAAATGTCCATCGCCATCTTGACCGCGACGCACAGGAACGGCTTTTGAGCAACCTCGGCATATCGCTCGAAGAAAATGGAATACTCGCGGTGAACTGGCGCTTCGACGCGCACAACAGTCCGTGCCTCTGCCTGCGAAAAAAAGGCCCCAGACTGGAATGTATGCTCGAATTCAACGCTATCTAACGGGCGTTAACCGTTTCCCTTGTCAGGCGCGCATAAACAATTGCGCCGGCCAGTCCGACAAGGCCGGCAAGAACCAGCGCGGGCACGACGCTCCCGGTGAGATCAATTGCCCATCCGTTGACATAGGGTCCGACAATCGCTGCCATGCCATGTCCGATAAGGGCCACAGGATAAACACTGCCCAACCGCCGTTTGCCGAATATCGTAGCCGCTTGCGCGGCATAGATGGATAGCGATCCTCCGTAGCAGAATCCGCAGAACGCCGAAACCGCCAGGAACACTGACGGAACGTCCCTGTGGATCAGGTAAGCGACCGGGGAACAGGCTATGAGTGAGAGTGAAATCACGGACACGAGGCGCGCGCCGAATCTGTCCTGGAGCGCTCCCCATGCCACCCGGCCAAGCATGTTGCCGACGGCAAAGACGGAAATAGCCGCGACCGCCTGCAGCTCCGGAATCCCGAAGCCCATGCCCATTGGTTTCAAATTACCTATCACTACAAGGCCGGGAAATGTTCCGCAGGCAAGACCAGTCATCAACGGCCAGATCCGCCGGTCCCGAAGCATGGCCAGGAGCCTGTTGTCGGCGTCCGGCGCAGCATTGTCGCTCTCGGATCGCGGCGGCATGGATAGCACGCTTGCCGCAGCCAGGATGATCGGACCGTACACAAGACCCACTACCCTGAAGATCTCGAGCGCAGTCCACCCGCGGCGTGACAACGCTTCCACGATAGACGAGAGCAGAATTGCCCCGCCGCCGTAACCCGCGACAACAATCCCGGATATGAGCCCCTTGCGGTCCGGGAACCAGTTGACTCCGACGGATATTGTCGCAAGGTAACCACATGCCACTCCAAGGCCGTTGATGATACTTATGCCGAGCCAGAGCAAACCGAACCGGTCTCCGAACATCCCGGCAACATTATATCCCAGGCACACCAGCAAGGCGGCGGTCATGCACATCACGCGCGGACCGTAACGGTCGAGGAGCCTGCCAGTAACAAGCATCGAGAATGTCAATGTTCCGACTGCGCAGCCGAACACCAGTTGCATCTGCGCCGCAGAATAGCCGAACTGGCCACGCAGGGACGGGACAAATGCGCTCCACGCGTAAATGCCGCCGAGACATAACTGCATCACAACCGCCGATGCCGCCATGGCGTAACGTTTCATGACTCGAACGCCTCCTCCGCAAGCCGCAGCGCGATTCGAGCAGCACTGCGGTTGAGGTGGACATCGTCGGCCGCGTACTCCGGCCGCGAAAACCCGTCGGCCCCGCCGGTCTGCGACTGTATATCAATATACCTGTGCCCGTTGCGGCCGCAATAATCACGCAACCTGCGATTGAATTCGGAATAAATGAACTTGTGAACATCCGGTGTTGCATACACCGGCCGGCGATAAACATTGGGCTGTTTCGTGGCCGGCGGCGGACCCAGCACAACGAATTTCACGCCCATTGCGGTAATTTCCTTCATTACGACGCCGTAACGCGCGATCGTTTCGTCCATGAGTGTTTCCATGGATACTGCGCCGTTTCCTTTTACATGCTGCTCGTAGATGTGAACGCGGCAATCAATTTCTCCGAACGCAAGGATAAATGCATGCCGCTCTCCGCTGAACCGGCGGAGCTCACCGAACAGTTTCTCGCGCGACCGGGTTGAGCTGTGCGGATCGCACAGCTTGTAAGCCGTGGCTGCGCCGAGATGGCGCACAACACAGCCGCTCAGCCAGGCAAACGACTTGACGTGGCTGTCGCCGACAACATGAACCAGGGGACGCCTTCGCGCCCCGAGTTCCCATCCAAGCCGGCAAACTGCGTTTCCGAGTTCCCTGCCAAGATTCATGTCCGGATTCCGGTTAATACGCCCCGCGCGTTTGGATCTGATCGCTTTTCGTTCCCGTTCACGTTCACGTACTCGTACACGACGTCCCCTTCATGTACTTGGTTCCCTCGCTCAATCATTCGCGTGAGCATTGCTACGATCCGCACGAGTATATCCTTGCCTATGCGCACATCATCGCCGTACGTGTACGCTTGGGGCCGCAGCCGCCAGGGACAGACGCGAGCGACTGCGAGTCACCTGAATTCGCTGGTTGGCGTCTCGGTCTTCTCCTGTGCCATCGGGAAAGAAATGGGGCGAGTGACGGGATTTAAACCCGCGACATCAAGGACCACAACCTTGCGCTCTAATCAACTGAGCTACACTCGCCGTTATGCAAATCGGTGAAAGCCAAAACAATACACGTCTTTCCCACGCAATCAAGAACAATAAAGTGGCGGGCGATTTCTTGCCCCGGCTTTTATCGCCTGTGGCTCCACCCATGAGTATGTGAGAGTGTGAGTATGTGGGCTGGGGTACGCCCACACTCACATACTCGTATACCTCATACAGACTGTATTCTGTGCGCATTTTTTTAGTGGATTGCCCGGCTGCCTTGGCCTAACATGTCTGTCTCAATGAAGCCCGAAATCCCCGATATTCTGGCAATCATAGCCGGAAACGGCGTTTACCCGGTGCTGCTGGCCCAATCCGCCAGGCAAAACGGGATACGCCGTATTGTAGTTCTTGCGTTCAAAGGCGAGACCGAGCGGGCTATTGTAAAATACGCCGACGAGGTTAAGTGGCTGCGACTGGGGTGCCTGACGGACTTCCTCGAGGCGGTGCGCAATTCCGGCGCCAGGCATGCAGTGATGGCCGGACAAATCACGCCAACAGCCCTGTTCCACGTGCGACCGGACAGCGCGGCCATGGCGCTTCTCGCAAAACTCGAAAAAAGAAACGCAGAAACGATTTTCGGAGCGATCGGGGATGAGATACGGAAACTGGGCGTGGAATTGCTGCCCGCGTCCGCCTTCATGGAATCGCACATGCCGCCGGCCGGCACACTCAGCGCGAGAGCGCCGGATGATCGCGAGAAAGCCGATATCGCGCTTGGTTTCAATGTCGCAAAGGTGACAAGCGGCCTGGATATCGGACAAACGGTCGTCGTAAAGGAAGGCACGATCATCGCGGTCGAAGCATTCGAGGGAACAAACGCCACCATACGGCGGACGCTGGACCTGTGCGGTCCGGGCGCGGTGATCGTCAAAACGGCCAAGCGCGGGCATGACATGCGATTCGACATCCCGGTGATCGGCATGAATACAATGAAATTGCTGCGCAAAGTTCGCGCCTCTGCACTCGCGGTAGAGGCGAACAGGACGATAATTCTTGAGAAAGACAAGGTTACAGCGGAAGCGAATCGCATGAACATGTGCCTGGTGGCACATGCTTGCGACTGACGGCGCAGGCCCCGGGAAAACACAAGGCGGAACTTGCATGGCAAACAAACTTAAAGTCGGCGTTATCGGTGTTGGCGGTCTCGGGCAGTGGCATGCAAGGATTTTCTCGGAACTATCCTCGACCGATTTGGTGGGCGTTTACGACATTGACGGAAAACGCGCCTCTGAAATTGCGGCCAAGTACGGGACCAAGGCTTTCGAGTCCATGGAAGAACTGGCCTCGTGCATAGAGGCGGCAAGTATTGTTGTGCCTGCTCACGCGCATTATGCGGCGGCATCCGCACTTCTTTCGCGCGGCGTGCACACGCTTGTCGAGAAACCTATCGCCACCACACCGGAGGACGCCGAGGCAATGATCAGGCTGGCCGAGTCGAAGCATCTCGTGCTCCAGGTCGGCCACGTTGAACGATTCAATCCGGTGATGAAATCGCTGGAGGAGATATTGACCAATCCGAGGTTCATCGAGGCAACGCGCCTGGCCCCCTATCCGGCCGCCCGGCCGGATTTGCCGGCCCGCGGCACGGATGTGAGCGTAGTGCTGGACCTGATGATTCACGATCTCGAGATTATTCTTCACCTTGTGCGTTCGCCGCTGAAGGAACTGCATGCAACCGGCGTGTCCGTGCTTAGCGCCGGCGAGGACATCGCAAACGTGCGGCTGTGTTTTGAAAACAAATGCGTGGCCAACGTGACGGCAAGCAGGATAAGCCAGAAACAAATGCGCAAGATACGTATTTTCCAGGAAAACGCCTATGTATCGCTGGACTACCAGAACCAGTCCGGCGAGATATACCGGAAAACGGAAAAGGGCATTTCCGCCGCCGCTGTTCCGGTCGAAAAAGGGCAGCCATTGGACATAGAACTCGCTTCGTTCGCCGATTGTGTAATCAGCCGGCGCCAGCCGGAAGTCTCCGGAAAGCAGGCTTCAGAAGCGTTGCGGCTTGCTGTCGCGATCTGCGATCACATACGCAGGGGCGGATCGTGAGCAGCGAACGCGAACAGGGCAGACCCTTGCGTTTTATCATGGTTGCCGGGGAGGTCTCCGGCGACATGCACGGGGCCGGTCTTTTGCGCGCGATCAGGAGCCGGGTTCCGGACGCGGAATGCACCGGCATCGGCGGCGACCGCTTGCGCGACGCAGGCATGACGCTCAAACATCATGCGCGAGAAATGGCAGCGATGGGACTCGCTGAAGTCCTGCCGAAACTGTTCTTCTACCGCCGGGTATTGAACGAAATGATTGCGATGGCGCGCGAACACCGGCCGGATGCCGTGATCCTGGTAGATTATCCCGATTTCAACCTGCGTTTGGCGGCCGCCGCGAAAGCGCTGGGTCTGAAAGTCATTTATTACATCTGCCCGCAAGTGTGGGCCTGGCGTAAATCCCGTATCGGTATCATGGCCCGGACCATAGACAGGCTTATCTCCATTTTCCCGTTCGAGCCTGCGGTATTCGCCGGAACCGGACTGAGGGTTGATTATGTCGGGCATCCCATGGCCGACGAAGCTGCGAAGATCCTCGCGGAGCCTGCGCCGGTCATGCCCTGGACCGGAAAACCTGTTATAGCCCTGCTGCCGGGAAGCCGCTCCCATGTGATAGCGCGCATGCTCCCGCTTTTTGCCGAAACCGCCCGTCTTCTAAAGACTGAGCGCCGTGACATTTCATTCGTGGCGGCCGCGCCGACAGAAGAAATCGCCGGCGTAATGCGCAGGCTGCTTCCTCGGGAAATGGCCGGAATCATCGAGGTGGTTGGCGGCCGGACAAGGGACGTGCTGCGCACCGCTTCCGCTGCGCTGGTGTCGTCAGGAACGGCAACGATAGAGACGGCCCTGATGAACTGCCCCATGGTCATAGCCTACAAGATGTCGCCGGTGAGTTACTTCCTCGCAAAACGACTGGTGAGTGTGGAGCACATCGGCATGGTGAATATTGTTGCGGGCCGGTCGCTCTGCCGGGAATTCATCCAGGATGCGGCCACGCCGGAAGCACTCGCCCAGGAACTCGGCGGATTACTGGCCAGTCCGGCTTCGATCAAAACGATGAAGG
>Ga0172375_10012417_pt1 | contig 10681 bp, 6 predicted proteins | sample LakKiv1m_FD_114537 | JGI IMG/M metagenome (GOLD analysis project Ga0172375, IMG submission 114537) | Freshwater microbial communities from Kabuno Bay, South-Kivu, Congo - kab_092012_11.1m | ecosystem: Environmental > Aquatic > Freshwater > Lake | place: Democratic Republic of the Congo...
GAAATCTTGAGGCGAGGTGCCGCATCGCAGGCCGGCAGCCTTAAGAGATATCGCTCTGAAAGCGGTCTTATTGCCTTGGGTTGCGTTCCTTCCGTCGCTGGTGGGGGGAAAAGCGCCCGCTCGGGACTATCGGAGGGGAAAAGGCCGATGGCCGCTTCTCTTCTATGCGCCGGCTGCAATATTGGCATCCTTTCGGGTGCTGACTCACGCCAGGCTTGCATTTCCCGGCTGTCGTACAGCGCCGGGATTTCATTCCCTTCTATCGCTTTCGTTATGGCGCCATCTCGGGAAAAATAGGGATGGGGAATCGAGTATCCCGATAAATTCCGCTCAGCGTGGCAATATACAGCGTTCACCGCGTTGAACGATGCCAGCAGCTCCTTGCTGGCATCGTTTCCCTCGCCCAAATACGGTTGAATCTCTTTCGGCGTACGAGAAAGATAACGGAGCGCAGTGTCGAGAGAGTTCTGGGAGACATCTAGCACGAAATGGATCGGGTTGGCGGCAAGCATGCCTAAATGAAAAGGATAGACCGAGATCGCGCTGGCCTCTCCCGGCACTGAAGCTTTGTAGGAAGTCTCGCCCAGTTCGAGCATGAGAATATCGAAGGGTTTGCCGGAAAGAGTGGGATGCTCAAGGCGCGCATGCCACTGTTCGAGCGCGTCCAGCTCCTCGAAAATGCGCGCGAGCGTGCGATCCGCTTCGTATGGCACATTCTCATCCACGAGGAAACTGCTCTTGAAGTCGTAGAGCGCTCGCTGGAGCGCGGGAAACGAGCCCGCTCCCTCAATGGAAAGCGCCGCTTTTCTCAGTGAAGCGTAGAAGTCGACCACGGTCGCACCAGGATCGGTGCATAGGGAGAACGTTCTGGCCCAAAGTTCGGACATGTATCGCTTATCCGCGGAAAACTCGGGGATATGAAATCTCGACGCATACCGGAGGAGCTTGCGCGCCGATTCCCCCTCTTTCCAGCGGAAGGGCCCTTTATCGAAAAGCCGCTCCATCGTTCGTAGGGAAAAGCCCTCCGTGGAAGCGCGCGAAAGCGAGGCGAGGAGTCTCCCGAAGGGCGATGCGGACAAGGGTTCGCCTGTTCGGAATTCGACCGGGAGCGCGAATTGGCGCGCCAGCAATTTGATATGGGCCTGAAATTCGGGAGTGCAGACGGGAACGCTTATGGCGATATCTTCGGGACGCAAACCGTTTTCGAGCAGCGCAGCGCACTTCGCCACAACAAACTGTGCTTCTTCCCGGAATGTTCTGAATTTCAAAAGCGTGCGATCATGCACGCTCTCCCCTGATTCACAAGCCGCTAGCTCGAAGAGCTCAATGGAGCAAAGCTCGATCAGGCTTGCCGATATCTTGGCAAAGCCGGGCATGAGGGTAGGTTCGAAAAGTATGAAATGGCATGATTTTTCTTCTGCCGGTTTGACGTGGCAAGGCTCGTAAAGGCCATGCTTTTCAAGAAATCGGGAATATCGATTCTCTATGGCGATGTAATCCGCGATTTCCGCATTTTTCGCGAGCCTCGCGGGATTCGCGGGCAGGTCGCTCATGGCAAACACGAGATCGGGAAGGGAAGGGGCGACTTTCGCGAGGCTCGCCGCCAGCGGCAAGGCCGGAACGATGCCGGGTTTCAGGAGGGAACGAAGAAAAGGTCGGTCTTCTTGTTCTTTCAGGGTCATGAGAGCCCAGAGGAGGCGGGATTTTTGATCCGCCGCTCTCCCGTTCACCGGGATATTCGGTGCCGTGATTCGAGCGAGGAAGTCGTCCCAGCCGATGAATCTATCCATTTCGACCGAAGTTGTCTCAGTCATCCTCAGCGAGACTTCCGCCCAGGAATCGGCTGATACTTGGGTCGGGAATACGAAAAAGGTGGATCTGTCGGACGCGTTATCAGCGATCTTCATAGCGATCGCGCTTGCGCAAGGATTTGCTGGCGATATCATCGGCGCTTTATTCATGTTCGAGAATGGCAATCAGATTGGCGATCTCAAAAGCGCTTTTCCGCTCGGCCTTGCGGGCCATATCGGCGATTTCATACGCCTGCAGATCGGCCGCCTCGGCAATCGAATATGCCGCGTCGGATGAATTCGCGTCCTTGTTCGCTTCCATCCCGGCCAGTGCCTTTTCGAGGAGGGCGAAACCGGGCCAAAGCTCAAGGAGGGCCTCGAACTTTTCCTTGTTGAAAAATTCCTTGCCTTCCCATGTATTGATGCCAAGCGCTTCTTTCGCTTCGTGGTCGACGCTTGCCCATCGCACAAGCTCAGCCGCCCTTGCCCTTGCCGTGAAGGAAGGGAGGGGAAGCGTCTGACTACGGCTGACCGGGAATGGCGCCGCTGTGTCCCTCGGCCTTGTGGCGAAGGCGAACACCAGCAAACATAAGGCTTTTTCATCGATGAGAGTGAGCGCGGCAACTGGCCCGGCCTTGGATCCTCTTTCTGTCCTTTGTTCCCGCGCTTCGCCGGTTTTAGATTCAGCGCGGGCGGCGGCCGCGAGCAATTTTTTCTTGACAAGGAATTTTTCGAGGACATAGCGCAGTTCTTCTGACTGATTAGCGCCGGCATTCATGCGCGATAGCCCGGCGATGAAAATGTAATGGATAAAGGCATGCAACCCGCTTTCCAGACCCAAAACCGACTTGATGCTTCGGAGCGCTTCGCCGCGCTTGCTTTCCGAAGATGATTCCGCGGCTGGGGTCGCGAGAATTGTTTCGAGGAAGGTGATGCCGGATTCAATGATGGCGCGGCCTCTCGCGACAGCCCCGATTCCCGGTCGGGGGCCTCCGTCTTCGGTGAGGGCTTGCGCGAGCCGCGAGAAATATAGTTCCACCTGTTCACCGGCCAGGGATACGGCATCGGCGATGTCGCCGCGCCGCGCAATTGCGTTGGCGCAGCCGTCCATCGCGTCGATCGCTTTTCCAAGCGCGTGATAGAGTTCTGGCCGCGCCGATTCTTCGAGCGCATCGCCCATATCGGCTATTCCTCGACCTTTAAGCGATGCCCAGAGTCTTTCATAGCTTCCGTCCATATCGTGTACGCGGGTGAATTCTTCGAAGACGAGAGTCTGATACCCCTCCAGGTCGACCAGCCATCCCCGCGAAGCCAGGTCAGCGCAACGATAAATATGCCATAAGCCTGATCTAAGCTCGCGCGTGGCGAGGAAATTTCCGGGCCCAGGATCCAGATCAAGTGTCTGGATGAGAGATTTGGTTACCAGTCGCTTTTTGCCCTTTTCATCCTTTTCGATATACGCTCCGCAGCTTGAAATCGTGCCTGAGCTGCGCTGCCAGAAATTATTGTAGAAGACAAGCACTCTGTTCTCGCCCTGGCCATTGGAATACGCGAACACGTTCTCGTCCACGTGGCTATCGCGAGTCATGAAATCGAAAAGGTGGAATTTGTCCACCTCCGCGAAAAGTTTTCGCATCCGGAGAAGAGGGAATATCTCGCGTTCATGTCTCGCGAGCAGGGCGTCATCAGGCTTTTCATCCTTGTAGGAGCGCTTGTACTCCATCCCGTATTTTTCGGTGAAGCCTTCGATTTGCCCATGCCCAAACATCGGCAAGCCCGGCATGGTCGCCATCATCGTACACACACCGAAGTACTTGTCGCCCGAGCCGAACTGCGCGATGGCCGTTTCCTCGTCCGGATTGCTCATGAAGTTGACGAAGCGCTTCAATATCTGCCTATCGAATTCCTGGGTGTTCTTGATGGTGAGCCGGTACAGGGAATTCTTTTCGTCCTTGAGCATGTTCATGAAAGCCGAATTGTAGACTCTATGCATCCCCAGCGTCCTGGTAAAGTATCCTTCCATCATCCAGAAGGCCTCAGCCAGGAGAAGAGTGTCCGGGGCTTTTTCAGCGCATTCATCGACGACTTCCCTCCAGAATTCGTTCGGCATGGCCGCGTCGAAGGCCTCGTCGCGCATCGAATGCTCCGCGCGGGAAGGAATGGCGCCGCCGGAGCCGGGCGCCGGGTACCATAGCCTGCGCACATGCTGCCGCGCGAGAACCATCGCCGCGTCGAAGCGGATTATGCTGAAGTGGCGCGCGACGTGGAGGATCCTTTCTCTCACGGCGGCCCTGGCTTCGGGATTCAAAAAATCGATTTGGGCGGTATCGTTCCAAGCCATGCCCGTGCCATCATTGCCGTGGTAGATGTAGCGCACTTTGCCGTTTCGGCGGTCCATACGCTTGAAAACCACCGCGGCGTCGCTTCTGGAATAATAATGATCTTCGAGCCAAAGTCCGACGGAAGGATCACCGGAAAGGTCCGGACCGTTGAACGTATAGCCGGGGAAGGGGCAGCGCTCGGATCCTATGAAGAGATCAGGCCTGGTTCGTATCCATTCCGAATCCATGCCCGTATGGTTGGGAACCATGTCCGCAGCAAGCCTGATGCCTCTCCAGAGGCAACGCTCCCTGAGGCTATCCAAGGCGTTCCATCCACCGAGCTCCGACGCGATTTCGTAGTCGAAAAGGGAGTATGCGGAGGCCGCCGCTTCGGGATTCCCGCAATAACGCTTGATCTTCTCGCTCGCCGGGCTCCGTTGCCATATGCCAATGAGCCACAAACCGTTGATGCCTCTCGCCGCCATCATGTCGAGTTCCCGATCCGGAATTTCGTCGAGTCGGCTTATTGTCTTTCCATAGGCCACTGAGAGCTGGTGCAGCCAAACGAGGGCGTTCTTCGCGAGAAGGACCAGCGATGGCATCCAGTCTTTGTCTTGGGTGAATCTTTCGTATTCATACCGAGAAGAAGAATACTTGTATGCCGCCGCTGGTCCGGGGCCAGGCGGGAATCTGGGCGTTTCCTCCTCAGCGATGAGATCCAGGCTTTGCAGAATCTTGAGGCCGATTTCATCGAAGCTGGCGCCCCAATTATCCCGAATCCACCTCAGCTGGGCTGCCAGGGATGCCGGCGCCGCCTTCGCCGGCATCCTCAGCAGCTCTATGAGGGAGGTGGCTTGATCAGCGGGACCAAAGGGGGGCAATTCGTGACTTGTCTTTTCGATCGCCTCGAAGGCTTGTCTATATTTAGTTTTTCCGCTGACGCTCTCTGGAATTGTGCTTTCAGGGCGCAGGCCATCGTCGAAGAGAAACCTAAAGGGAGCAAAGGCGGGGTTTTCGTTGGCTATTTTGAGAAGGATGAGCTCCTCGAACGCGAGTTCGCTCGCGGCGACTTCGGTGGCGCCCGGAATCGGGGAAGCCTTGCCTTCGAGCCAGTCTTCCACGCCAGCGATCCCTTGATACACTTCCCTAGGGGGGAACTGGGTGCTGAATTCGCGAAGCAACGATCTGAATTCCACCGCGCCGATTTCCTGCCGGGCAGAGGTCGAAAGTCGCCCTATCACATCGGGCAAAACTTTTTCTCTATAAATTCTGATGACGATATGCAGTATTTCATCGATGAGGCCTATGGCGTTGAGTCTGCCGGCGCTGAGCTTCGTCGTGTCCTGGCCCGCGATTTGCCCGAGGCCGCGCATCTTTTCCGCGAGACTTCTTGCCGCCGGAAAATCCGGGATGATCAGGTTTCCCGTGGTTCTGAAAAAGGCCGATCCTAAGCCGAGTGCCGAGCGGATAGAGGCATGGATATGGAATTCCATGATTCTATCCCCTGTGGAACAGCGTTGCTTGGCGCTTTCGAGCGCCGATAATCCGCATGCCAAAACGCTTTCGGTCTGGGTTCTCATGCTGTTACTATAGCTCCTGGACCAAGCCCATACAAGGTGAAATATGACGCTACCCAACCACGCGCGCGTCTGCTATACTTACACTACTACAGTGGAGGTAAAAGTGTCAGTTTCGGTTGAGCATGACAAACGTAAGGAAGAAATACTCGACAAAGCGCTTGATGTATTCGTAATGGAAGGTTACAAGGACACTACCTTCCAGAAAATCGCCGAACGCTGCGGCATAACCCGAACCATTCTTTATCTCTACTTCAACAATAAAAAGGAAATCTTCTCTTCCTGCATAAAGCGATTCATGGGCGGGCTGGAAAACGAGATCAGGGACATAGCGAGCGAGAATTCCATGAAGAGCGCTGAAAAACTGATCGCCATCGGGGAAATGGTGGTCCAGCTTTGCGCGAAGGAATCCAAGCTGCTTTCGGTCGTGTTGGATTATCTGCTGAAACTCAAGATGGCAGGTGGGGATCCCGACGAGCCGGTTCGCCGCAGGACGATCAGAATGCGCCATATTCTCGCGATGATCATAATAGAAGGGAAAAAAAAGGGCGAATTCTCGTCTGAAGTATCGGGGAGAGCGACAAGCGAACTATTCTACGCTCTCATCGAAGCGGCCGTGTTCAGGATCACCGTGCTCGGCAAGAAGGACGCGGCCATACTCTCCGATTCGTTGCGGCTCCTCACCGCCAATATGAGTTCTCACGGCGAGGGCCCGGCTGCCCAAAAATGATCTGAAGCGTGTCACGCCCGCTTCGGAAGCGCGATAATCTCATGGGGCTCCATTGCTGCTTTGTTCGAGCAAACCCATTCGTATCTTGCTGAGCATCGATGTTCTCGCGATGACTTTTGCCGTGAAAAGACTGCTTATGTTCTTCTCATAATTGAGTATCCTGGAGATGTAGTCGAGTGTCATGACCGGGGCGCCTCGCTGGGAGACTCGCGTCCTCCCCGCATTGTACATGGCCAGCGCCGACACCTCATTGCCCGATACATCGAGAATATGTTTGAAATACTTGATGCCTTCATTCGCGTTACTCGACGGGTCGAAGGCTTCCTTGTCGGAAAGATTGGGGAAGGTCACGGAATTGAGCTGGAAAAGCCCCCTGTCCACCGACGCGTCGTTCTTGTTCAACGCCTTGGGGTTGAAGCGGCTTTCTTCATAGGCGATCGCGAAAGCCAGGCTTGCCGGCACTTCATGCTTGACCGCGTTCTCCAGGATAGCGACGGCTATATTGGATGAATTGGTGAGCATCGCGAAAAAATCCACGACGTTCTGTTTCGTTCCGATATTCTTGTAGTAAGCGGCAATAGTATCGGTGCTGTTCTTTTCTTCGATGCTCGCGGGCAGATTTTTTGAATGCGTGGCAAGCGATAGAATCTCGCTGTCCATCTCCAGATTTACGTTTTGGGAGGGAGTGCAGGCGACGCTGAGCAGCCCGGCAAGAATCGATAAAAACACCGCTCCTTTCGCGCGCAATGGTCTATACGTAAGCATTCTCAATAGCAACTCCTTGCATGGCAAGGCGGTAAAACCTTCCCGGCGTATTGCCTATCCATTGTAAGGATTGGGGCAATATGGTCAAGTGGTCACCACCTCGATGCATATTTTACTATATCACAACAAATTAAAAAAACAGCCAGATTCTGTCTCTCACATCATGCCACGGCGCGGGCCAGGCAGGGGTGCCGATTCCCTGCCTCCGCTCTTAACAAAACAAGGTTTTGCCGCCATAATTAGCGCCATGCGCAGCGAACCAATCCGCGTCATCGTTACCGGCGGAACCTTTGACAAGCATTATGACGAGATCAAGGGGGAACTCACCTTCAGGGAGAGCCATCTGCCGGAAATACTGACCAGGGCCAGAGTCAAAGTCCCCGTCATGGTCGAGATGAACCAGCTCATCGACAGCCTCCAGATGCAGGATGAAAACCGCCTGTCCGTGCTTTCGTCGTGCCGCAATTCCGCCGAGAACCTGATCATCATCACGCATGGAACCGATACGATGACGACGACCGCGTCGCTTCTTGGCAAGGAGGGGCTTGCCAAAACCATCGTCCTCACGGGAGCGATGGTGCCATACAAGGTCCTCGATTCAGACGCGCTCTTCAATTTCGGGACGGCGTTCGCGGCGGTTCAGCTTCTGCCAGCGGGTGTCTACATTGTGATGAACGGCAGGGTTTTCTCCTGGGACAATGTGCGAAAAAACAGGGTTTTGGGAATCTTCGAAGCGCTGGAAGCGACCTGATGTCCAGGAAAAAGGATGCCGACAAGCGCCACCTCATCGTTGTTGAGGCCAAACGCATGTTTGCCTCGAAAGGCTATGAGGGCACTTCCATGAACGGCCTCGCCAAAAAACTGGGAATTTCCGTCGGCAGCCTCTATACCTATTTCGATTCGAAAGAAACCTTGATGAACACGATCATTGAGGAAGGCTGGAGCGAATTCGCCGGCTATTTGGAAAAAGGCCTCGAAGGCAATGTCGCGCCGGGGATCCCCGCTACAGCCGAGGCTTCGCTTTCAAAGCTCTCCTTCCTCGTGCGGAACGCGCTGCCCGCGTTGTTCAAGGATCTAGACCTGATAGCCATCCTTCTGGCCCAAGCGGACAGCACCTCCCATTTGAAAGAAAAACTCGAATATCTCGCTTCCCTCATCGCTGCCATAATCCTCGACCAGGGAGCTAAAGGAATCGCTCCCCTAAAGCTATCGACCTTGAAGGCCGGGCTCGCCGTGATGCTTCTCGGAAGCCTCGAAACGCTCAGGCTCATCCATCGCGCCGGAATCGATATCGAGGCCGGGGATGTCATCGCTTTTCTTGTTTCGTCAGTTGAAGGCGCCCTGGGCTGTTCGCTGCCCGGCGCTTTCGCTCAGGAGGGCTGAAGGGGCTTTTGCGGAGCAGCCATCGCCTTACCGCTGGCCCGACCATGAAGACGAAGGGTACTAGGAAGCGGGTTTCCCAGCGCACTTCCTCGTAGTAGTCCTCGAGCGTTTTCCTTCTAAACCTCAATAGCGAATCGGCATAATCCGAATCCGCGTACCAGCCGCAGTGGAAATTGGCGGCCGCGAAGGCGTTTTCGGGAAGGAAGTCCGAATCGCCCAGGCCGAAATACCTGAAGATCCGGTCGAGATAGGCCCTGAAGGAGGTCCGGCAGAGAGAGCCGCCGCCGATATCGAAGGTGTTTCCTTTGGCTTCGGGCATGGCGGCGGCGGCGGCGAAGGCGCGGCCCGCATCTTCGGTGTGGATGATTTCGAGCCGCGTCTCGGGAGGCATGGAGAAGAGGAGGGGATCGAAAGGCAGCCACTTGGCCCAGGCCACATAGGAAAGCCGCAGGATGACGAAATCCAAGCCGGATTCCCTCAACAGGGATTCGCATTCGACCTTTGTCCTGCTGTATACATCGGTAGGGCAAGGCTCGTCCGTTGTCCTTATCCAGAAATTCGAAAGCCTGTCACCATAGATCGCGATGCTGGACGCGAGGACGATGGCGGGTTTTTTCAGCGTCTCCTGACACGCGGCGATGAGGGTTGTCGTCCCGCCCACATTGACCTCCCATGTTTTTTCCCTGTCCCTATCGGATGCCGGGGGGATGAGGGCCGCGAGGTGGATCACCGCATCAGGACCTGTGTCGAAAACGGCAAATGCCTTGCGGATATCCGCCGCGGACCTTATATCCCCGAAGGCGATCCGGCATGCGGCCCAGCGGGTGTTGAGCAGCCGCCTGAGCCTCGCGCCCGCCCGCTTGAGGGCGGAAGGACTCTCGAAGATCGCGACATTGTGCCCTGCCGCCAGACATGCGTTCACCGTGCTCCGCCCCACATTTCCAAACCCGCCCGTAACCAAAATATTCATCCTGCGCCTCCGGCCGAAATCCATTTTGCTACAAGTATACTATAAATGAACAAGCATTCAATATAGAAAGTAACGATATCGCGCTGACTCTGTCGCCGAGCTTCTTATTGACGATAAACGTTGTCCTGGCGTACACTTCGCCCCATGATCACCATCCACGAACTGCGCAGCAAATACATAGATTTTTTTAAATCGAAAGGCCATGTCGAGATAAGCGGCAAATCTCTCGTTCCCGAGAATGACCCCTCCGTGCTCTTCACGACGGCGGGCATGCATCCCCTCGTGCCGTATCTCCTCGGCGAACCCCATCCGGCAGGCAAGCGGCTCACCGACTATCAGAAATGCATCCGCACTGGCGATATCGAGGAAGTGGGCGACGAGAGCCATCTCACTTTCTTCGAAATGCTCGGCAATTGGTCGCTGGGCGACTACTTCAAGAAAGAGTCGATCGCGTTTTCCTGGGAATTTCTCGTTTCGCCGGGTTGGCTCGCCCTTGATCCCCGCAAGATTTCGGTGACGGTATTCGCGGGTGACGAAAAGGCTCCCCGCGATGAGGTTTCCGCCGGTACGTGGAAGGCGCTCGGCCTGCCTCCCGATCGCGTCGCCTATCTCCCCGCCGGAGACAATTGGTGGGCAGCCGGTCCCGTCGGTCCCTGCGGTCCGGATACTGAAATCTTCTATTGGACAGGGGAGGGCTTGCCTTCCGAAGGCTCCAATAAGGGAACCGACCCAAAGCGATGGATGGAAATTTGGAACAATGTCTTCATGGAGTTCAACCGGAAGGACGAAGCGACATTGGTTAAGCTTCCCGCCCAGAACGTGGATACGGGGATGGGCCTCGAGCGCACCGTCGCCATGCTTCAAGGAAAGAAGTCGGTCTACGAGACCGAAGCCTTCACTCCCATCCTTGAAGCGCTTGGAAAGCTTGCCGGCAAAACCTACGGGGCTCCAGGCAATGATCCCGAACTCGATCGCAGCTTCCGCATTGTGGCCGATCATGTGCGAACGGCCACGTTCATACTGGGGGATCCAAAAGCCGTGCTTCCTTCCAACGTGGGCGCCGGTTATGTTTTGCGACGCATCATACGAAGAGCGGTGCGGCACGGCCGTAAGATAGGCATCGAGGGAGCTTTTCTTTCGGTGCC
>Ga0172375_10012418_pt1 | contig 10680 bp, 7 predicted proteins | sample LakKiv1m_FD_114537 | JGI IMG/M metagenome (GOLD analysis project Ga0172375, IMG submission 114537) | Freshwater microbial communities from Kabuno Bay, South-Kivu, Congo - kab_092012_11.1m | ecosystem: Environmental > Aquatic > Freshwater > Lake | place: Democratic Republic of the Congo...
CAGCGCGCCTCCTTGTAATAGTCGGCGCTGGCGGGACGGCGTAATATCGCTGTCATGAAGGAAGTTATCCCAACCCAGCGCATCGAAAAGGGCATGTTCGTCCTCGAACTGGACCGGCCCTGGCTGGAGACGCCTTTCCTGCTGCAAGGTTTTCTCGTCGAGGATGACGATCAGATCGCGGATCTGAAAAAATATTGCGCTACCGTCACGATCGATCGCAGCCGGTCGGTGGGCGCGCAATTTCTCGCCGCGAAACAGGAAAAGATTCGCCCGCACCTGCTGGCGAACACGCCGCAGGCGGCAACGGCCGTGCAAACGGTCCATGAGGACTTTGGCGCCTTCCTCAAGACCTTGCGCGAAAAGCCGCCCAAGCGCCGGCCCGACCGCAAGCCGCCCGCGATCTCGACGGTCGATCACCAGAGCCTGCTCGAAGAGGAACTGGTGTATTCCGCGCCGCTCGTCGATGACGTCAAGCAGAAACTGCAGTCGATCCGCGCGTCGCTCGACGCGAACATCTCGGGCGATATTCGCGAGGTCGTCGGGCTGGTGGCCGAGATGGCCGAGTCGGTCGAACGCAACCCGGACGCGATGATCTGGCTGGCGCGCCTGCGCTCGACCGACGAGTATTCCTACGATCATGCCGTCGATGTCTCGGTGCATGTCATGGTGCTGGCGCGCTTCCTCGGCATGCCGGCCAAGACCGTGGAAATGCTCGGCCAGGTCGGGCTGATGCAGGACATCGGCAAGATCAGCCTGCCCGACAGCGTGCTGAACAAGCACGAAGACCTGACCGAAGAGGAGTTGGCGCTGGTGCAGTCGCATGTCGCCAGTTCGCTGGAGATCCTTGCCGGCCAGCACGGTTTCAGCTTCGAGGCGCTGGCGATCGTTGGCAGCCACCACGAGCGCTTCGACGGCAGCGGCTATCCGCGGCGCATCCGGGGCGAGCGCATCAGCCTGCATGCCGAGCTGGCCGGCCTGCTCGACTGCTATTGCGCGATGACGCGCAAGCGTTCCTACCGCGCCGCCGTCTCGAACCAGCAGGCGCTGGAAAGCCTGATCGGCATGCGCGGCACGAAATTCCGCGCGCCGCTCGTCGACCAGCTGGTGCAATGCCTCGGCCTCTACCCGATCGGTTCGCTGGTCGAGCTCAACAGCGGCGAAGTCGGCGTGGTGATCCAGCAGAACAACGTGCGCCGACTCAAGCCGCGCATCATGGTGATCCTCAATCCGGACAAGTCGATCGAACGCCGGCCGCGCACGCTCGACCTGATCATGGATCCGGCGACCGCCACCGGCGCGGCTTATCGCATCGTGCGTTCGCTGCCGATGAACGCCTACGGCATCAACCCGGCCGATTTCTACCTTGGCTGAAAACGATACCCCTGCACCGCGGCTCGAGCAGCGCCGCATCGACTTGGGCACCGGCCTGCCGAACCTGGCCGTGGCGTGGGAGGACATCGCGCACCTGAGCCAGTCGCTCGCTGCGGCGCATTGCCTCGGCGTCATCGATGTGGCCATCCTGCCCGACCCCATCCTGTTGCGCTTGTCGCCGGAGGCCAGCCGCGACCTGCGTCTTGAAATCACGCGCCGCCTCGAATCGGCATTGCGTCCGCAGGACCGCCTCTATGCGCTGGAGCATTGGGAGTGGCTGGTCGTGTTGGCCAACCTGCCGAGCAGCGCGCCGCTGATGCTGGCGCTGATCAAGCTCGATGCCCTGTTCGCCGAGCCGGTGCGCGCGCTCGATGAAAGCTTGCTGCTGCTGCGCGTCGCCAGCGGCGGTGCCCTGTGCCCCGACGATGGCACGGAAGCGCGCCACCTCGTCCAGTCGGCGCGCATCGCCTGCCTGTGGGCGGATCGCGGCGGCAGTCGTTACGCGACCTATGCGCCGGAGATGGAGCAGAGCGACAAGGTCCAGCAGCAGTTGCATGCCGAATTGCCGCATGCATTGAGCGGCGGGCCGGGGCTTGCGCTGAGCCTGCAGCCTCAGATCGACCTGGCCGACGGCCGCTGCCGTGCCTGCGAGGCACTCCTGCGCTGGCAGTTGCCGACTGGCGAATGGATCGCGCCGCCGCATACCCTTGCCGTGGTGGAGCGTCTTGGCCTGCGCAGTCGCTTCACCCGCTGGCTGCTGCAACAGGCGATGCAGATCCAGTCGCGGCTGCGCGCGGAAGGCATCCGCCTCGTCCTCTCGATCAACCTCTCGGCCAACGACCTGCTCGATGCCGAACTGCCCGAACTGATCGAGCAGACGCTGGCAACCTGGGAACTGACGTCCGACTGCCTGCTGCTCGAGCTGACCGAGACGCTGATGATCGAGGACACCGAGCAGGTCATCGAAATTCTCGGTCGCTTGCGCCAGCAGGGATTTCAGCTTTCGGTCGACGATTTCGGCACGGGCTACGCAAGCATGAGCTACCTGCAGCGCCTGCCGGTGCAGGAGGTCAAGATCGACCAGAGTTTCGTGTTGCATGCGGAGCGTTCCGAACGCGACTGCGAAATCATTGCTTCCGTCGTCCAGCTCGCGCACCGCCTGGGCATGCAGGTGGTGGCGGAGGGGGTCGAAACCGCGGCGACTGCGGCGATCGTCCGGCAGCTCGGCTGCGACCGCGCGCAGGGTTATCACTATACCGCCGCGCTGCCGCTGGAAGAGTTCATCGGATGGTGGCGCGACCACGCCACCCGGCAATGAGAAGTCGGCGCTGACGGGACGGCACATGCCGTTCAGTGGTAAACCAGCTTGACGTTTTCCGGTGTCAGCCAGTCGTCCAGTTCCTCCAGCAAGCGGTCGTCGAGTCGCACGCGCCAGGCAGTGGGCAACGCCAGCTCGGTCTCGGCGTCCGCGTTGCGGTAGCGGATGCGTACCGGGCAGGCGCCGTCCGTCGCACGATAGGGCGTCAACAGCGCGAGCAGCCGGCCGGCCGTCCCGCGGTTCGTCTGGCCATTGAGCGAGAGCCTGAGCATGCGCACGTAGCGGGCGCGCGCCTCGGCGAGCGTCAGCAGGTTGTCGGCGACGACGCGCAGCCCGCCGCTGAAGTCGTCGCGGCTGACCTTGCCTTCGACGACCAGCAGTTCGTCTTCCTTGATCTTGCCGCGCGCGGCATCCCATAGTTCGTTGAACACCGAGACCTCGACCTGCGCGCTGGCATCGTCGAGCGTGACGATCGCCATCTTGCCGCGCCGCGACATCTGCGTGCGCACGCCGAGCACCACGCCGCAGAGCACCGTGGGTTCGCGCTGCGGCGCGAGATCGCCGAGACGTCGCTTCGCGAAGGCGGCGACTTCGGCGGCGTAGGCGTTGAACGGGTGGCCGGAGAAGAAATAGCCGAGCGCCTGCTTCTCGTTGAGCAACAGTTCGCGCTCGCTCCAGCGCGGCACCTCGAGGTAATGCGTTTCAGATGGCGCCATGCCGCCCGCGCTGTCGGGCGTGTCGAAGAGGCCGCCCTGATGCGCGTTGCGTTCGGCCTGGTCGGCCGCTTCGAGCGCGCGCCCGACGGAGGCGAGCAGTTTCGCGCGATGGTCGTCGATGCTGTCGAATGCGCCGGCGCGGATCAGCGCCTCGATGACGCGGCGGTTGACGACACGCTTGTCGACGCGGCGGCAGAATTCGAACAGGTCGGTGAAGGGGCCTCCCCCCTGTTCGCCATCGCGCGCCGCGAGGATCACGTTGAGCGCGGCTTCGCCCGAACCCTTGATGGCGCCGAGGCCGTAGCGGACATGTGTGGCGTCGACCGGCCGGAAGCGCACGAAGCCGCTGTTGATGTCCGGCGGCAGGAAGACGATGCCGTTGTCCCGGGCGTCGTTGCAAAAGAACTGCACCTTGTCGGTGTCGGCCATTTCCGACGACAGCGTTGCCGCCATGAAGGCGGCCGGATGATGGCGCTTGAGCCAGGCCGTGTGGTAGGCGACCAGCGAGTAGGCGGCGGCGTGCGACTTGTTGAAGCCATAGCCGGCGAACTTCTCCATGGTGTCGAAGATTTCGTTGGCCTTGGCTTCTGCGATGTTGTTCTGCGCGGCGCCGGCGACAAAGATTGCGCGCTGCTTCGCCATCTCCTCGGGTTTCTTCTTGCCCATTGCGCGGCGCAGCAGGTCGGCGCCGCCGAGGGTGTAGTTGGCGGCCACCTGGGCCGTCTGCATCACCTGCTCCTGATACACCATGATGCCGTAGGTGTTGGCAAGCACCTTCTCCAGACTCGGATGCGGCATGACGACGCGTTCGCGGCCATGCTTGCGCGCGATGTAGGTCGGGATGAAGTCCATCGGGCCCGGCCGGTAGAGCGCGTTCAGGGCAATCAGGTCCTCGATGCAGTCGGGCTGCGCCTGGATCAACGTGTCCTTCATGCCGCGCGATTCGAACTGGAACACCGCCGTGGTGTTGGCGGCCTTGAAAATGTCCGCGTAGGTCGCCTTGTCATCGAGCGGCAGGTCTTCGAGCCTGACCTCGCTGCCCTCGACGTCCTTCACGAAGGCGACGGCTTCCGCGAGGATCGTCAGGGTGCGCAGGCCGAGGAAGTCGAACTTCACCAAGCCGGCTTTTTCCACGTCGTCCTTGTCGAACTGGCTGACGGTGACCACGTGTTCGGCGCCGCCGTCGGCCGAGTAGAGCGGGCAGAAGTCGGTGAGCTTGCCCGGTGCGATCAGCACGCCGCCGGCGTGCATACCGACGTTGCGCGTCAGGCCTTCGAGTTTCTCGGCGAGCGCCCAGAGTTCGGCAAGTTCCTCCTCCTGCTGCAGGCGCTCGTTGATCGCCGGTTCCATTTCGCGCGCCTTGGCCAGCGTGATGCCAAGCTCGTTGGGAATCAGCTTGGCGAACTGGTCGACGAAGTTGAAGCCGAGGTCGAGCACGCGGCCGACATCGCGGATGACGGCCTTCGCCGCCATCGTGCCGAAGGTGGCGATCTGCGACACGGCGTGCTGGCCGTAGCGCTGGCGTACGTAGTCGATCACCCGGTCGCGCCCTTCCTGGCAGAAGTCGATATCGAAGTCGGGCATCGAGACGCGCTCGGGGTTGAGGAAGCGCTCGAACAGCAACTCGTAGCGCAACGGGTCGAGGTCGGTGATGCCGAGGCTGTAGGCGACCAGCGAGCCGGCGCCCGAGCCGCGGCCCGGTCCAACCGGCACGCCGTTGTTCTTGCCCCAGTTGATGAAGTCGGCGACGATCAGAAAGTAGCCGGGGAAGCCCATCTGGATGATGGTCTGGATCTCGAACTCCAGCCGGGTGCCGTACTGCGGGCGCCGACTTTCGCGTTCCGCCGCGTCGGGGTAGAGATGTTCGAGACGCTTCTCCAGCCCGGCGCGCGCCAGCGTACCGAGGTAGTCCTCGATCGATGCGCCGTTGGGCGTCGGAAATTCCGGCAGGAAGCTCTTGCCGAGCGGCACGATCAGGTTGCAGCGCTGGGCAATGGCCACGCTGTTGGCGAGCGCCTCGGGCAGGTCGGCGAACAGCGCGGCCATCTCGTCCTGCGTCTTGAAATACTGCGCGGCGCTGAAATTCTTTGGGCGGCGCTTGTCGCCCATCACGTAACCCTCGGCGATGCAGACACGCGCTTCGTGGGCGCGGAAATCATCGGCACGGATGAACTGCACGGGATGCGTGGCGACGACCGGCAGGTCGAGTTCGGCACCCAGCCGCAGGGTCGCGGCGATCAGGCGTTCCTGCGCCGGATTCTCCTGCGTGCCGTCCGGGCGCTGGATTTCGAGATAGAAGCTGTCCGGAAACAGCCCGGCCCAATGGCGGGCACTGGCGCTTGCCTTGTCCATCTTGTCGGCGCCGAGCCACTGGCCGACTTCGCCGAAGTGCGCGCCGGAGAGGGCGATGAGTCCGCTGTTGTCGCCGTGGAAGGCGCTGCGCGAAATTTCGGCGCGGCCGTGGCGGCGCGGCCGCAGGTAGGCCGAACTCAGCAGTTCGCACAGGCGCAGGTAGCCAGCGCGATTTTTCGCCAGCAGCAGCAGGCGTGAGGTGATTTCGCGCGACGGGTCGGGCGGCGCACCTGCTTCTTCGGCGATCCAGACATCGCAACCGATAATGGGTTTCAAGCCACAGCCGCGCGCCGCCGAATAGAACTTCACCATGCCGAACAGGTTGGCAAGGTCGGTCAGTGCCAGTGCCGGCATCTGGTCCGCCGCCGCGCAACCGACTGCCTCGTCGAGCCGCGTCAGGCCGTCGGTGACTGAGTATTCGCTGTGGAGGCGGAGATGGATAAAGCGGGGGAGGGACATTGCAGGGAAATTTTACCCCTGCAACCAGATCAGCAATCCCTGCGCATTCAGGTCGATGTCCATTTCCCACAGCGCGAGAAATTGCTCGTCGGTCAATGCGATGCCATGCGCGCGTGCTTCGGTGAGCATGAAGGCCGCGAGCTTGTCCTTGAGGAGCGGCAGCGGGTCGTCGGGCCGTGCCTTGCGCGCCTCTCTGGCCAGGCGGACGAAATCGTCGAGGCGGCGCAGCATAACTTGCGCCAGCGGACGCGGCGGCGCAAGCCGGCTGAAATGCGTCGGATAAACGGCTTCAGGCGCAAGCGCGATCATGTGCTCGACCGAGTCGCGCAGGTCGACCGGATCGAACTGCGAGGGGGTCGTCGACGGCATGAGGAATGGCCGCGCCTCGACATCGCATTCGCGGTAGCTGATGCCGAAGGTGTCGCCGGTGAAGATGCCGTTCGCGGCGCGATCGTGAATGAAGACATGGTGCTTGGCGTGGCCGGGCGCATCGTAAAACGCCAGTTGGCGTTGGCCAAGCTCGAGCGCCATGCCATCGGTGGTTTCGATGACGCGTGCTGCCGGGACAGGCAGCAACTCGCCATAGAGCGCGTGTGCCCGATCGTAGCCGTAGACCTGCTCGGTCGCGGCCATCAGCTTGGCCGGGTCGATCATGTGGCGTGCGCCGCGCGGATGGACGACGAGCCTGGCATTCGGGAAGGCGGCCATCATCGCGCCCGCGCCGCCGGCGTGGTCGAGATGGATGTGGGTGAGCAGGACGTAATCGACGCTGGCGGGTGTCAGGCCCAGCTGGGCCAATGCGTCGAGCGCGTTGGGCAGGCTGCTGTTGCTGCCGGTATCGACGAAGGCCGCGTGGCCGCTATCGACGATCAGGTGGATGGCCGCGAGTTGATGGCGGACATAACCGGCATCGAAAGCGTGGATGCCGTTCTTGAAATCGAGCAGGGTGACGGGCATGGCAAAAAGTCGGCGCTGGCGGGACGGCAAAGCCGGCACGCCGTCAATGTGGGGACGGCAATGATACTGTCCCGCCAGCGCCGAATGTCAGGCGTATCTGCCGTGTCAAGCGAGCCCGGGGTTGCCCGCGATGCCGATCAGACGCGGCGAATTGAGCTTGCGGGCCGAAACCGTCTTCTTGTCGCGCAACCACTTGCTCACCACGTCCCAGATCGGTTCGCCCTGGGCATTTTCGGCAACGGGCGCCCAGCCGGCGACCTTGAACTTCTTGCCGGCCTCGAGCGGTTTGCCGCCCAGGCGCATGTCCTGGATGCGGTTGCCGATCTTCGCGTTCGGGTCGCAGACGTAGGTGAGGCCGCCGACGCGCACCATGTCGCCGCCCTGCTGGTAGTAGGGATCGGGGTTGAACAGGTTGTCGCAGACATCCTCGAGGATGGTCTTGATCTGCGCGCCGGTCATGTCGGTGAGCGTCGAGTAGGGATAGGTGATCGCGGTCTGGTCCATGACGTGCTCGAAGGTGATGGCCTGGCCCGGCAGGATCGAGGTGCCCCAGCGAAAGCCGGGCGAGAAGGCGAGATCGGCGCCTTTCACGTCCATCAGCGCGTCGAGGATCAGCTGGTCCCAACTGCCGTTGAAGTTGCCGCGCCGGTAGAGCAGGCCCTCGCTGACGGCCAGCTTCTCTTCCAGTTTGTCCTTGTAGGGCGCGCGGATCTTCTCGATCAGCGCCGTCATCTCGGCGTCCGCCGCCAGCAGGTTGGAGAACACCGGCAGCAGCTGGTAGCGGAAGTCGGCCACCTTGCCATTCTTGACGTCGAAGTCGAGCACGCCGAGGAACTTGCCGTTCGAGCCGGCGTTGGTGACCAGCGTGACGCCGCCCTTGTTCTGCACCTTGACCGGCTGCGGCACGCCATCGTGCGTGTGGCCGCCGAGGATGGCGTCGATGCCGGAGACGCGCGAGGCCATCTTGAGGTCGACATCCATGCCGTTGTGCGAGAGGACAACGACCACTTGCGCGCCGGCGGCACGTGCCTCGTTCACGACCTTCTGCATCTCCTCGTCCTGGATGCCGAAGGTCCAGTCCGGCACCATATGGCGCGGGTTGGCGATCGGCGTGTAGGGGAAGGCCTGGCCGACCACGGCCACTTTCACGCCATTCATCTCGCGCAGCGCGTAGGGCTTGAACACCGGGTCGCCGAAGTCAGTGGTCTTGACGTTCTGGGCGACGAAGTCGAGCTTGCCGGCGAAATCCTTCTCGATGATTTCCATGACGCGCTTGGCGCCGAGCGTGTATTCCCAGTGGCCGGTCATGATGTCGACGCCGAGCAGCTTGCAGGCATCCACCATGTCCTGGCCCCTGGTCCACAGCGCGGTGCCCGAACCCTGCCAGGTATCGCCGCCATCGAGCAGCAGGGCATTGGGGCGTCCCGCGCGCAGTTGCTTGACCAGCGTGGCGAGGTGGGCGAAGCCGCCGACCTTGCCGTAGGTTTTCGCGGCCTGTGTGAAGTCGAGGTAGGTGAAGGCGTGCGCCTGCGCGCCGCCCGGCTTGATGCCGTAGGTCTTGAGCAGCTTCTCGCCGACGATGTGCGGCACCTTGCCGACCGCGCCGCCGATACCGATGTTGACGTTCGGCTCGCGGAACCAGATCGGCAGCAACTGTGCGTGGCAGTCGGTGAAATGCAGGAAATGGACGTTGCCGAAGCGCGGCAGGTCGTACAGCTTTTCGCCGCCCTGGGCGGCGAGCAGTTCGCGGCTGTTCAGCGTGAAGCCGGCGGCCGATGCGGCGGCGAGTATTTGCAAAAACTCTCTACGATTCATTGACATAGAGTTCTCCTGTGGGGTTCGGCGGGCGAAAAAAAGCCTGGCATGGCGCCAGGCTTTTCGGATGCCAGTCTTATTTATTGACCAGCGACTCGGGATCGAGCAGCAACGCGACGAGATCCTTGATCTGATCGGGCTTCAGCGCGCCGACATGGCCGAAGCGCGGCATGTCGGAACAGACGTTGTAGCTCTTCGAGTTGAAGATCTTGTTGTAGGTGTACTTTTGCATCTCGGGCGTGTTGCCGCGTTGCTTGCCGTACTGATACAGGCTCGGGCCGACGGTGCCGAAGGCTTGTTCCTTCGGGCTGATCTGGTGGCAGTTGTAGCAGTTGCCGCCGACCGGCAGGCCGGGCTTGTCGCTCCAGGTAAAGCCACGGCCGCTTTGGGCCAGCCTCTCGCCTTTCTTCCAGTCGCCCATCAGCTTGCCGTCGGCCGGGTACTGGATGCCCGCGATCTGGTCGGCTTCCAGCACCTTGACGATATCGCCCTTGGGGTCGTTGTTGGTGCGGTTGCAGATCGCCTGCAGGCCGTCCTCGGCGAGACGGTCGAGGTCGGCTTGTCCGCGCGGTTCGAAGTCGCGCTTGATGGTTTCGATGGCCTTGGCGCGCGTTGTCGCATCGGCAAACGCGGGCATGGCCGAGAGTGTGGCAATGGCGGCCGTGGCGGCCAGGATGAGGTTTTTCGTCATGTCATTTCTCCCAATCAGCGCTTGATGCCCGGGCCTTTGTAGATCAGGCCGTTCGAGGTTCCGGTCATGTAGGTCAGCAGGTAAGTGACCGTGTCCGATGCGTACTTGGGCGAAGGAAAGCGCTGCTGACGGAAGCAGTCGTTCATGCGCCATTGCGAGGTCAGCATCACGCCGCCCGTCATGCGGTAGCCGGGCCAGCCGAACACGCCCTTGTAGGCGCCCTCCTGCTTGCCGAGGTTCGGCAGGTTCTGCATGCGGATGCGCTTGCCGTCGGAGCCGTGGCAGGTGTTGCAGGAAAAATCATACGGACCGGCACGGTAGGCGGTGATTTCCTTGCCGATTTCCCAGGCCTCCCTGACCTTCGGGTCGTTCATCGGGATCGCGAACTTCATGTTGCGCGAATGGCCGGCGACGAAGGTGACGAGGCTGGTGATTTCCGGCGTGTAGTTGCCTTTGGAGAAGGGTTGCTTGGCGATGTCCGCGAACTGGAAGCCCTGCTTCTCGGTCATGCACCAGACAATGCGGCGCTCGACGTCCATCACCTTGCCGGCATCGGCGTAGTAGCGGGGATTCTGGACATAGGCGCCTGCCAGCTTGCCGACACCGAGGCCGAGATCGCAGCTTTCGGCCAGCGAGACGTTCCGCGGGCCGCGCTTGGCCTTCCAGAGCTCTTCCCCTTTCAGTTCGAAGAGTTCGGCCGGGTTGCTGTCTTCCATCTCGGCGCGAAACTTGGCGAACTCGGCGTCCGCCTTGGCGTGGTCGACGCCATCGCTTTGGGCGCTGGCCATGCCTGCCGAGGCCAGCGTTACCGCGGTGCAAACCGCACCGATGATGCGCAGTTGTTTCATTGTTTCCTCCTCTGTCGATTTTGTCTTGTCACGCGACGGCTGTTTCGTCGGAGCGTTTGTCGCCCTTGTTGTCGGTCCAGGCGACGGTGATTTTGTCGCCGGTTTTGGCGCCCTTGACCTTGAAGCCGAAGACGGGGTTGCGGGAGACGGAGC